>Ga0302314_10000087_pt1 | contig 147970 bp, 145 predicted proteins | sample III_Palsa_N2_3_FD_200533 | JGI IMG/M metagenome (GOLD analysis project Ga0302314, IMG submission 200533) | Peat permafrost microbial communities from Stordalen Mire near Abisko, Sweden - III_Palsa_N2_3 | ecosystem: Environmental > Terrestrial > Soil > Palsa > Peat permafrost | place: Sweden... | reverse complement strand
GATCACGCTCATGGCGTAATCGAGATACGAGCGCTTCATCTCGTCTTCGATGGTGACGGTGGTGATGTCGAAGGGCGTCGGGACGGGCGGTGTTGTGACCAAGGTCGGGGCAATCGTACTTTAGATGGGGGTCGCCAGCGACGGACGACACGGATCGCGGCGGGACCCTAGCAAGTTTTCCCGGCCGCAACAATCCGGGGGTATCGACGTATACCTGTCCCCCGTATGATGCAGCCGCCGACGCACCTTTCAACGCACCGCGCGCTTGCTATGCTGGCAGCCGCGTCTTCGCCGGCCCGCGCTGAAGGGGAATATTCGACACGATGAGTGCGCTCTCCGGTTTTTTCGACACGTCGACCCTGCTGGCGCATGGCACGTGCCTGTTCTGGCGGCCCGACCTGCTGTGGCTCCATGTGATCTCCGATCTGGCGATCGGGCTGGCGTATTATTCGATTCCGATCGCGCTCACGGTCTTTCTGGTCCGGCGCCGCAGCGTCGAGTTCACCGGGCTGATCGGGCTGTTCGCCGCCTTCATCATCGCCTGCGGCACCACGCATTTCTTCAGCGTCTGGACCCTGTGGCACGCGGATTACGCGGCCGAGGGCCTGGCCAAGGCGCTGACCGCCGTCATCTCGGTCGTCACCGCGATCGCGATCTGGCCGATGCTGCCGCGCGCGCTGTCGATGCCGTCGCCGGACGCCTTGGCGCAGATCAACGCCGACCTTTCCGCCGAAATCCGCGACCGCACCGCCGCGGTCGAGGCCCTGAGCCTGTCGGAAGAGCGCTATCGCACGCTCTACAACCGCTCGCCGGCGCCGATGCATTCGCTCGACGCCGGCGGCCGGCTGATCGGCGTCAGCGATTATTGGCTGACCATGCTGGGCTATGACCGCGACGCGGTGATCGGCCGGCATCTCAGCGAATTCATGCTGCCCGACTCGGCGGCCCGGTTTCAGGAGAGCCATTGGGCCGCATTCCTGGCGGTCGGCGAAGTGCGCGACGCGCCCTATCAGTTCGTCCGGCAGAACGGCGCCATCCTCGACGTGCTGCTGTCCTCGCGCCTGGAGCGCGACGCGACCGGCGCGTTCCGCGAGTCGTTCGCCCTGCTGGTCGACGTCACCGCCCGCAACCATGCCGAGGCGGCGCTGAAGCGCGAGCGCGAATTCTCCGAACTGCTGGTGCGCAGCTCGCCCCAGGGCGTGTTCGCGTTCGACCGCGACCGGCAGCTGACCCTGTGGAATTCGGCGCTGGAGCGCATGACCGGCGTCACCGCCGCCGAGATCCTGGGCAAGTCGCCCGAGATGTTCGGCGTCGGCTATGGCGCCAGCGGCGTGGTCGAGGCCATGGACCAGGCGATCGATGGCCATTCGATCACGCTGTCGGACGAACCCTTCGTCTTCGCCAAGACCGGCCGGCGCGGCTTCTTCGAAGCGACCATCGCGCCGGTCTATGGCGAAGCCGGCACCATCCTGGGCGGCGTCGCCTTCCTGCATGACACGACCGAGCAGCGCGGGCTGGAAGAAGCCCTGCGCCAGGCCCAGAAGATGGAGGCGGTCGGTCAGCTCACCGGCGGTATCGCCCATGATTTCAACAATGTGCTGACCATCGTTGCCGGCAATCTCGAACTGCTGGAAATGCGCCTGGGCGACCGGCCCGACGTGAAGCGCCTGGCGACGGCGGCCTCGATGGCGACCAGCCGGGCCGAACGGCTGACCCAGCAGCTGCTCGCCTTTTCGCGCAAGCAGCAGCTCCAGCCGGAAGCGCTCGACCTCAACACGGTCGTGAACGGCATCCGCGACCTGCTGCGCAAGACCGTGGGCGAGCGCATCGAAATCGATATCCGGCCGGCCGACGGCCTGTGGCAGTCGCTCGTCGATCGCAACCAGGTCGAAAGCCTGCTGCTGAACCTGATCCTCAATGCGCGCGACGCCATGCCCGACGGCGGCCGGATCGTCATCGAGACGGAGAACGCCCAACCCAAGCCGAGCCAGGTGCTGGGCCTGCCCGGCGGGCTCGACTCCTGCGTGCTGCTGAGCGTGAGCGATACCGGCAGCGGCATGCCGCAGGATGTGCTGGACCGGGTGTTCGAGCCGTTCTTCACGACCAAGCCCCAGGGCCGCGGCACCGGCCTGGGCCTCAGCATGATCTACGGCTTCGTGCGCCAGTCCGGCGGCCATATCGCGATCGAGAGCACCGAGGGCGTCGGCACGCGCGTGCGGATCTATCTGCCGCGCGCGCTGACCAAGATCCTGCCCGACCATGTCGCCCCGCAGCGCGAGTTCAGTCTGGGCCGCGGCGAGACGGTTCTGGTGGTCGAGGATGACGAGGCCGTGCGGCAATATGCCTGCGGCGTGCTCGACGACCTGGGCTACCGGGTGATCGAGGCCGAGACCGGCGACGCCGGCCTGATCGCGGCCCAGTCCAATCCCGAGATCGACATCGTGCTGACCGACATCGTCATGCCCGGGCTGCTCGACGGCGTCATGATGGCGCGCGAGATCCAGAAGCGCCGGCCGGAGCTGAAGATCCTGTTCACCTCCGGCTATTCCGACACCCAGCCGCAGGAAGGCGGCCTGGTCAGCTCGGCCAATTTCCTGAAGAAGCCCTACCGGCCGGCGGATCTGGCGGAAAAGCTGCGCTCGCTGCTGCCGCTCGCGTCCGCCTGATCCCGCGCCGATGCCGGACAAGTTCGATCGCGCGCGGCTGGTCAAGCTGCTGGGCATGCTCGGCTCCGCCCATGACGGCGAGGTGCTGAACGCCGCGCGCCATATCGACGCCATGCTGCGCGCCAGCGGCGGCGATTGGGACCGGCTGCTGAGCCCCGCCCCGGCCGCGGCCCGCCCGAAACGCGCGTCCGATGGCGCCGACCTCAGCAAGCTGGACGAGCTGCTGGCCGCACCCCAGGTGTCCGACGTGCTGAAGATCCGCCTCGCCGCCATGCGCGAGGCGGTCAAGACCGGGCGGCTGGCCGATCAGGACCGGCACCTGCTCCGGATGCTGCACCGGAAGGCGGTGATCGATGGGACGCTGGTGACGGTGTGACGCCTGAATTGCCCGGCCGGCTGAAGGCCTGGTTGATGGTAGGCTATTACGCCTTGTTCGCCTGGCGGGCCAAGCCCGATGTCCCGGTCGGGACCACGCCGTTCACCTATCATCGCCGCTCGATGGACATCCATGCCGTCGGTCTGATGGCTTTTCTGAGTGTGGTCGAGGGGGCGGTCGGCCATGTCGTGATCCGGCATTGGAGTATTCAAGCCGCCTGGGTCCTGACCGATCTGTCGGTGCTGGGCGTGTTGTATCTAATCGGGACGATCCGGTCCTTCACTCTGCGACCCGTGCTACTCGACAAAACCACCTTGACCCTGAGGCTTGGGCTGCTGCGCAGCGTCACGGTGGCCTTGGCCGATATCCGCACGGTCGACCCGATCGATGGAACCCCGGATCGCGCGAAGGACCTGCAGCGCCTGTGCCTGTTGCAGCCGGCCAACCTGCTGATCACGACCACATCGGGCAGGATCGCCTGCTATGTTGACGAGCCGCAGACGTTGGCCCGGGCGATCGCATAGCCAGTCGACAAGTTGACTGGACGTGCGCTCGACAAAATTCTATATTTAGTTTCAAATGAAACCATAAATCGGAGGCGGACGCGATGACCCAGACCGAGGATGCCGTGGGGCCCGGCGCCTATCTCTCCGGCTTCGGCAACAGCTTCGCGACCGAGGCGGTCGCGGGCGCCCTGCCCCAGGGTCAGAATTCGCCGCAGCGCGTGCCGCTCGGCCTCTATGCCGAGCAGTTGAGCGGCACGGCCTTCACCGCGCCGCGGAGCGAGAGCAAGCGGTCCTGGCTCTATCGCACCCGGCCGACCGCCAGCCACCGGCCCTATAAGCGCATCGACAATGGATTGATCACCGGCACGTTCGAAGCCGAGGCCTCGCCCAACCGGCTGCGCTGGGACCCGCTGGCGCTGCCGAGCGCGCCGACCGACTTCATCGACGGGTTGGCCACCGTCGCCGGCAATGGCGATGCCGGCACCGGCTCCGGCGTCTCGATCCATGTCTACCGGGCCAATCGCGCGATGGTCGATCGGGTATTCTACGACGCCGACGGCGAATTGCTGCTGGTGCCGCAGCAGGGCCGGATCGCGCTGTTCACCGAGTTGGGCAAGCTCGATCTGGCGCCGGGCGAGATCGCCGTGATCCCGCGCGGCCTGCGCTTCCGGGTCGAGCTGCCGGACGGCGCGGCGCGCGGCTATGTCTGCGAGAACCAGGGCGCGCTGTTCCGCCTGCCCGAGCTGGGCCCGATCGGCGCCAACGGACTGGCCAATGCCCGCGACTTCCTGACGCCCACCGCCTGGTTCGAACAGCTCGAGCGGCCGGTCCAGGTCGTGCAGAAATTCCAGGGCAATCTCTGGGCGACCGACCTCGCCCATTCGCCGCTCGACGTCGTCGCCTGGCACGGCAATTACGTGCCGTACAAATATGATCTGGCCCGGTTCAACACGATCGGCACGGTCAGCTTCGACCATCCCGACCCGTCGATCTTCACGGTCTTGACCGCGCCCAGCGAACAGCCCGGCACGGCCAACGCCGATTTCGCGATCTTCCCGCCGCGCTGGATGGTGGCCGAGCATACGTTCCGGCCGCCCTGGTTCCATCGCAACGTCATGAACGAGTTCATGGGGCTGGTCCATGGCGCGTATGATGCCAAGGCCGGCGGCTTCGCCCCGGGTGGCATGAGCCTGCATAATTGCATGTCGGGCCATGGCCCCGACCTCGCCAGCTATACGAAGGCGGTCGAGGCCAGCTTGCAGCCGCACAAGATCGACAATACGCTGGCCTTCATGTTCGAGACCCGCTGGGTCCTGCGCCCGACCGGTTGGGCCATGGCCGCCCCCGAACTGCAGCAGGATTACGATGCCTGCTGGGACGGTCTCGGCAGCAATTTCCGGAAAGCATGATGTCCCCACTCGATCAGACCCACGACCAGAGCCGCCGCAGCTGGATCGCCAGCGCCAATGGCCATGCGGATTTCCCGATCCAGAACCTGCCGTTCGGGATTTTTTCGCCCCATGGCGGTAGCCCGCGCGGCGGCGTCGCGATCGGCGACGAGATCCTGGATCTGAAGGAGGCGTTCAGCCTGGGCCTGTTCTCCGGTCTGGCCCGCGACGCGGCCGAAGCCGCGTCCGGCGCCACGCTCAATCCGCTGATGGCGCTGGGCTCCGCCGCCCGCGTCGCGCTGCGCGCCCGCCTGTCGGAGTTGCTCGACGCGGCCGGCGCCGAGCGCGCCAAGGTCGAGGGCTATGCGACCGTGCTGCTGCATAAGGCGGTCGATTGCGTGCTGCATCTGCCGGCCCGGATCGGCGATTACACGGATTTCTACGCCGGCATCAACCACGCGACCAATGTCGGCCGGCTGTTCCGGCCCGACCAGCCGCTGATGCCGAACTATAAATACGTGCCGATCGGCTACCACGGCCGCGCCTCCTCGGTGCGCGCCTCCGGCGGCGCCATCGTCCGGCCGAACGGCCAGCGCAAGCCGGCGACCGAGGAATTCCCGAGCTACGGCCCGTCGCGCAATTTCGACTATGAACTGGAGCTGGGCATCTGGATCGGGCCGGGCAACGCCCTCGGCGCCCCCGTGCCGATCGCGGACGCGGCCGAACAGATCGTCGGGTACTGCCTGCTGAACGACTGGTCGGCGCGCGACATCCAGGGCTGGGAATACCAGCCGCTGGGTCCGTTCCTGGCGAAGAATTTCCACACGACCGTGTCGCCCTGGCTGGTGACGCCGGAGGCGTTGGCGCCGTTCCGCGTCGCCCAGGCCGCCCGGCCGGCCGGCGATCCGCGGCCGCTCGACTACCTGTGGGACGACGGGGACCAGGCGGCGGGCGCGCTCGACGTGTCGCTCGACGTGCTGCTGCTGACCGCCGGCCAGCGCCTGGCCGGCGAGGAGGCCATCCGCATCGGCGGCAGCAATACACGCGAACTCTATTGGACCCCGGCCCAGATGGTGGCGCATCACGCCTCGGGCGGCTGCAACCTCGGCCCCGGCGACCTGTTCGGTTCCGGCACCATTTCCGGCACCACGACCGACAGTTTCGGCAGCCTGCTGGAAATCACCGAAGGCGGCCGCAAGCCGCTGACCCTGCCGTCCGGCGAAGCCCGCCGTTTCCTGGAGGACGGTGACGAGGTGATCTTCCGCGCCCAGTGCCGGCGCGACGGCTTCGTCTCCATCGGCTTCGGCGAATGCCGCGGACGGGTCGTGCCGGCGGTTTAGTCGCCGTCATGCCTCGTCGAAGGCCGACCCGGGGGTCGGCCTTTTTTGTCATACCCCTACGCAATAATCCCCGGGCTTGAGCGCCGGCTTTCGGCGTGCCAATATGTATGAGTTGTTTTTAAAGACGTTCGTTTACAATGTTTTACACGAAGACTGCGGCGAAAACCTGAGTTTCCGCCCATAACAGACGCGACCACAAGCACCTCCCGTTCCGAGGCCGATCGATCGAAGCGGCTGAACCAGAACGAAAATCCGCCGATTTATGACGCGGTACTAATCATAAATAGCGCCGAGCCGGAGCATACCGGCCGGCGCGCCAGATGGGAGGAACGCGATGACGGCAAAATTCGTACTGACGGCCATGATGCTGGGCTCGGTGGTGTTCGGCGCCAGCGCCCAGGCGCAGCAGAAGGATACGATCGGCATCGCCATGCCGACGAAATCGTCGGCGCGCTGGATCGACGACGGCAACAACATGGTCAAGCAGTTCGAGGCCAAGGGCTATAAGACCGATCTGCAATATGCCGAGGACGACATCCCGAACCAGCTGTCGCAGATCGAGAACATGATCACCAAGGGCGACAAGATCCTGGTGATCGCGGCGATCGACGGCACCACGCTGTCGGACGTGCTGCAGCAGGCGGCCGACAAGAAGATCAAAATCATCGCCTATGACCGCCTGATCCGCAAATCGCCGAACGTGGATTATTACGCGACTTTCGACAATTTCCAGGTCGGCGTGCTGCAGGCCGGCTCGATCGAGAGCGCGCTGGGCCTGAAGCAGGGCAAGGGCCCGTTCAACATCGAGCTGTTCGGTGGCTCGCCCGACGACAACAACGCCTATTTCTTCTACGACGGCGCCATGTCGGTGCTGGATCCCTACATCAAGTCGGGCAAGCTGGTAGTGCAGAGCGGCCAGATGGGCATGGACAAGGTCTCGACCCTGCGCTGGGACGGGGCCGTCGCCCAGGCGCGCATGGACAATCTGCTGAGCGCCTACTACGGCAACAAGCGCCTCGATGCCGTGCTGTCGCCCTATGACGGGCTCAGCATCGGCATCCTCTCGTCGCTGAAGGGCGTCGGCTACGGCGGCGCCAACCAGCCGATGCCGGTCGTGACCGGGCAGGATGCCGAGATCCCGTCGGTCAAGTCGATCCTGGCCGGCGAACAGCACTCGACCATCTACAAGGACACGCGCCAGCTGGCCAAGGTGACCGTCGACATGGTCGAGGCGATCGAGAAAGGCACGCCCGTGCCGGTCAACGATACCAAGACCTACAACAACGGCATCAAGGTCGTGCCGGCCTATCTGCTGAAGCCGGTCGTGGTCGATGCCACCAATTGGAAACAGGTCCTGGTCGACGGCGGCTATTACAAGGAAAGCCAAATCCACTGACGTCGATGGCGGCGCGCGGATTGGGGGGAACCCTCGACGCGCGCCGCAGCGTTCACGGTCTGACAAGAGGCCGCAGGGCCCTCGGGCGACACCAAGGGAAGGAAGCCATGGACGCGATCCTGGAGATGCGCGGCATCACCAAGACGTTCCCGGGGGTCAATGCCCTGGACAACGTCAATCTGGTGGTCCGCCGCGGCGAGATCCACGCCATCGTCGGCGAGAACGGCGCCGGAAAATCGACACTGATGAAGGTGCTGAGCGGCGTCTATCCGCACGGCTCCTACGACGGCCAGATCGTCTATCAGGGCGAGGAACGCCAGTTCCGCACCATCGCCGACAGCGAGAGGATCGGCATCATCATCATCCACCAGGAACTGGCGCTGGTGCCGCTGCTGTCGATCGCCGAGAACGTGTTCCTGGGCAACGAGCAGGCGCGCTACGGCGTGATCGACTGGATGTCGGTGATGGGCAAGACCAAGGCGCTGCTGGCGACCGTCGGGCTCGACGAGCCGCCGGAGACGCTGGTGACCCACCTGGGCGTCGGCAAGCAGCAGCTGGTCGAGATCGCCAAGGCCCTGTCGAAAGAGGTCAAGCTGCTGATCCTCGACGAGCCGACGGCGAGCCTGAACGAGAGCGACAGCGACGTGCTGCTCGACCTGCTGCTGGCGTTCAAGGCCCAGGGCATCACCTCGATCCTGATCTCGCACAAGCTGAACGAGATTTCCAAGGTCGCCGACACCATCACGATCCTGCGCGACGGCGCCACGGTCGAAAGCTTCGATTGCCGGGCCGAGCCGATCAGCGAGGACCGCATCATCCGCAACATGGTCGGCCGCTCGCTCGACGACCGCTACCCCAAGCGCACGCCCGCGATCGGCGACGTGCTGTTCGAGGTGAAGAACTGGAGCGTCTACCATCATCGCCATGCCGGCCGGCAGGTGGTGAAGAACATCGACCTCAACGTCCGGCGCGGCGAGATCGTGGGATTGGCCGGCTTGATGGGCGCCGGGCGGACCGAGTTCGCCATGAGCGTGTTCGGCCGGGCCTATGGCCGCAACATCAGCGGCACGGCCACGCTGGACGGCAAGCCGGTCGACATCGGCACCATCCCGAAGGCGATCGCGCATGGCATCGCCTACGCGACCGAGGACCGCAAGCACCTGGGCCTCGTGCTCGGCAGCAACATCATGCACAATATCTCGCTGGCCAACCTCGACGGCGTCGCCCGCCATGCGGTGATCGACGACGGCCGCGAGGCCCAGGTCGCCAACGACTACCGGCGCCAGCTCAAGATCCGCAGTCCGGACATCCTGCAACTGACCGGCAACCTGTCGGGCGGCAATCAGCAGAAGGTCGTGCTGAGCAAATGGCTCTATGCCGACCCGCGCCTGCTGATCCTGGACGAGCCGACGCGCGGCATCGATATCGGCGCCAAATACGAGATCTACACCATCATCAACCGCCTGGCCGACGAGGGAAAGAGCGTGCTGATGATCTCGTCGGAAATGCCGGAGCTGCTGGGCGTGTGCGACCGGATCTACGTCATGAACGAGGGCCGGCTGGTCGCCGAGATGGCCGCCGCCGACGCCTCGCAGGAAAAAATCATGAGATCGATCGTCAAGGCCGGGGAGATGGCGTCATGAGTTTGAAATTCACGGCCCCCGCGGCCAAGGAAGCCCGTCCGCCGCAAGCGCCGGCCAAGGTCACGATGCGCGGCCATCTGCGCGAATACGGCATGATCCTGTCGCTGGCCCTGATCGTGATCTTCTTCGAGAAGATGACGAACGGCACGCTGCTGCTGCCGCTCAACCTGACCAACCTCGTGCTGCAGAACAGCTACATCGTCATCATGGCGCTGGGCATGCTGCTCGTCATCGTCGCCGGCCATATCGACCTGTCGGTCGGCTCGGTCGCGGGCTTCATCGGCGCGATGGCGGCCGTGCTGATGGTGCAATTCCATCTCGATATGGTGCTGACCTCGGTGCTGTGCCTGACCGCGGGCGGGTTGATCGGCGCGGCGCAGGGCTATTGGATCGCCTTCTTCAAGATCCCGTCCTTCATCGTCACGCTGGCCGGCATGCTGGTGTTCCGCGGTCTGTGCCTGGTCGTGCTGGAGGGCCAGTCGATCGGCCCCTTCCCGGTCCTGTTCCAGAAGCTGAGTTCGGGTTTCGTGCCGGACATCATCGCCGGCAGCAAGCTCAACATCACCTCGCTCGCCCTCACCATCCTGCTGACCGTCGCCATGATCGGCCTGGGCCTGCGCAACCGCATCCGGCGGCAGCGCAACGGCATCGCGCAGGATTCGGCCCTGTTCTTCGGGCTGAAGAACGCGGTCATGGCGATCATCGTGCTGGGCCTGGGCTATCTGCTGTCGTCCTACCGCGGCCTGCCGAACGTGCTGATGATCATGGTCGTGCTGATCGCGCTCTATACCTTCGTCACGCTGCGCACGACGATCGGCCGGCGGATCTACGCGCTGGGCGGCAACGAGAAGGCGGCCAAGCTGTCGGGCATCAAGACCGAGCGGCTGACCTTCCTGACCTTCGTCAACATGGGCGTGCTGTCGGCGCTGGCCGGGTTGATCTTCGCCGCCCGCCTCAACACGGCGACGCCCAAGGCCGGCACTTCGTTCGAACTCGACGTCATCGCCGCCTGCTTCATCGGCGGCGCGTCCGCCTCGGGCGGCGTCGGTCGGGTGACCGGCGCGGTGATCGGCGCCTTCGTCATGGGCATCATGAACAACGGCATGTCGATCATCGGCGTCGGCATCGACTGGCAGCAGGTGATCAAGGGCCTGGTGCTGCTCGCCGCCGTCTGCTTCGACGTCTATAACCGCAACCGGTCATAACCCGGCGTCGACCTCGTAGGCGGCTATGATCCGACGCGTCGTGCCGTCATGCGCCATGGCGGCCAGCGCGCGGTTGACCCGGCCGATGATCTCGGCCCCGTCGGCACGGCTCCGGGCGATGGCGATGTAGTTCGGATCGATCGCGACCGGAGTCGCATGGATCACCAGCTCGCGCGGGTCCAGCCCGGCCACGGCGGCATTGAACAGCACGGCGGCGACGCCGCCGGACACGATCGCGCCGTCGATCCGGCCGGCGTCCAGCATCTTCAACCGCTCGCAATGACCGTTGTCGCGCACCGCATGAAACTGGCCCAGCACCGCTTCCAACGCCGGCCCGTAGCTGCCGCCCCGCTGGAGGCCGATCGTGCGGCCATCGAGGTCGCTCAGGCTGTTGAACGGGAAATCCGCATCCCGCCGGGTGACAAGAACGATGCGATCCTCATAGACGACGTCGGAATAGTCGAACAGCGTGTCGCGCTCGACCGTTCGGGAAAAGCCGGTGATCAGGCCCCCGCCGGCCTCGGCCTCGGCAACGGCGCGCGCCCAGGGCAGCGCCTCGATCTCGGCAACATAGCCGGCGCGGTGCAGCGCCTCGACCGTGATCTCGACCAGATATCCCGCCGGGCTGTCGTGATCGACATAGGTCTTGGGCGCCGTCTGGGAACTGGTGAACACCCGCAATGATGTATCCGCCTGCGCGGCAGTGCCGGCCAGGCAAAGGCCAATCGTTGCGAGAACGAGCAGACCAAAATTCTTCATAAGACGACATCCGCAATATACGACGCCGCAAACCTGCACCCAGGGAATTTACGAGACCCTAGCGATAGAGCGGGAATCGGTTTTACGAACGGCCTGAAATTTCACGCGTCATCGCCGTCGATCGCGAAGGCGACCAGGATTTTCGAGCAGCGCCGACGACGGCCGAGGGGCCGACAGCCGATAATGCCGCACCCCAAATCCCCGCCGACCGCCTTGACAGCAGAAGGCCCACGGAGCAAATGCTGCTGCGCACTCTCCATGTTGCGATGCAATAGAAGCTCGTGGAAAAGCCGCTGGCGCCTATTCTAACGCATTGGGATACCTTAGTCATTCCGGCGGAGACTGATCTTGCTGCAGCGCACTAATATAAATCGCCAATCGGTAGATCGCTCATCGCTCGGTCCGCAAATGCCGGCCGGGGCGATCACATGATCGGCATCGTCAAGACCGCGCTCAGCCGACCCTATACTTTCGTCGTCATGGCGCTGCTGATCCTGATCTTCGGCGTCTCCTCGGCGATCAAGACCCCGACCGACATCTTCCCGAACATCGGCATCCCGGTGATCAGCGTGGTCTGGTCCTATACCGGTCTGCCGCCGGACGACATGGCGAACCGCGTGATCTCGCCCTATGAGCGCGTCCTCAGCACCACCGTCAACGACATCGAGCATATCGAGTCGCAGTCGGTGCCCGGCTTCGGCGTGATCAAGATCTTCTTCCAGCCGAACGTGGACATCCGCACCGCGCTCGCGCAGGTCACCGCGATTTCGCAAACCATCCTGAAGCAGCTGCCGGCCGGCATCACGCCGCCGCTCGTGCTGAGCTTCAACGCCTCCAGCGTGCCGATCCTGCAATTGGCCCTGTCGAGCAGCACGCTGTCCCAGACGACGCTCAACGACTTGGCGCAGAACGTCATCCGGCCGCAACTGTCGACGGTCGCGGGCGCATCGCTGCCCTACCCCTTCGGCGGCAAATTGCGGCAGGTTCAGATCGATCTGAACCAGCAGGCGCTGCATTCCTACGGCCTGTCGGCCAACGACATCGTCAATGCGCTGGCGGCGCAAAACCTGATTACGCCGGTCGGCACCCAGAAAATCGGCACGTTCGAATATACGGTCAATCTCAACGATTCGCCCCAGCGGATCGCGATGTTCAACGACCTGCCGATCAAGACGGTGAACGGCACGGTCGTCTATATGCGCGACGTCGCCTACGTCCATGACGGCAGCCCGCCGCAGACCAACATCGTCCAGGTCGCCGGTAAGAACGCCGTGCTGATAACGGTCCAGAAGACCGGCTCGGCTTCGACCCTGGACATCATCGCCGGCATCCGACGGCTGCTGCCCGAGCTTCAGAAGATCTTGCCCGACGGCCTGCAACTGACCGTCGTGGGCGATCAGTCGTCCTATGTGAAGGACGCGGTCTCCGGCGTGATCCGGGAAGGCCTGATCGCGGCCGCGCTGACCGCCCTCATGATCCTCCTGTTCCTCGGCAGCTGGCGCTCGACCCTGATCATCACCGTCTCGATCCCACTCGCCGTCCTGGCGTCGATCGCCGCGCTGTCCCAGATCGGCGAAACGATCAACGTCATGACCTTGGGCGGCCTGGCGCTCGCCGTCGGCATCCTGGTCGACGATGCGACGGTGACGATCGAGAACATCAACCGGCATCTGGAACTGGGCGACGACATCGAAACGGCGATCGTGAGCGGCGCCCACGAGATCATGATCCCTGCAACCGTCTCGCTGTTGTGCATCTGCGTCGCCTTCGTGCCGATGTTGGGACTCGGCGGCGTCGCCGGCTACCTGTTCCGCCCGCTGGCCGAGGCGTTCGTCTTCGCGCTCATCGCCTCCTACGTCCTGACCTATACGCTGGTGCCGACGCTCGCCCACCACCTGTTGCGCAACCAGGTCCATGGCGCAGGCCATGGCCAGCCGGCGGTCCCCAGCCGCAATCCGCTGGTGCGCTTCCAGCAGGGCTTCGAGCGCAGGTTCGAGGCGATTCGAGGGCGCTATCGGGGCCTGCTGCAGCTCTGTCTGCACCATCCCGGCCGACTGATCGCGGGCTTCCTGGGCTTCTCGCTGCTGTCTTTTGGGCTGGTGCCATCGCTCGGCCAGAATTTCTTTCCCGACGTCGACGGCGGTCAGCTCAAGATCCATGTCAGGGCGCAGACCGGGACCCGGCTGGAAGAGACCACGCGGCTCAACGATCGGATCGGCCAAGCCATCCAGCAGGTGATTCCGGCCAAGGAACTCGACGGCATCGTCGACAATATCGGCCTGCCGATCAGCGGCATCAACATGGCCTACGGCAATTCGGGCACGATCGGAACCGAGGATTCCGACATTCTGATCGGCCTCAAGCCCGACCATGGGCCCACCGCGAACTATATTGCCATCCTGCGCGACCGGCTGCCGCGCCTGTTTCCCGGCACGACATTCGCCTTCCTGCCGGCCGATATCGTCAGCCAAGTGCTGAATTTCGGTGTGCCCGCGCCGATCGACGTGCAGGTCGTGGGCAACGACACCGGCACCAACCGGAAATATGCCTATGAATTGCTGGCCCGGATCGCCCGGATTCCGGGCGTCGCCGATCCACGGATCCAACAGGCCTTCATGGAGCCCACGCTGAATGTCGACATCGACCGGTCGTTGGCCGGGCTCGTCGGCCTCACCGAGCGGGATGCCGCCACGACCATGCTCGATACGCTGGGCGGCAGCAGCCAGGTCAATCCGACCTATTGGGTGAGCCCGGACAATGGCGTGTCCTACCCGGTCTCGATCCAGACGCCGCAGCACGATATCGACACGCTGCAGGGCTTGAGCAACCTGCCATTGACCGCCGGCACCTCGGCCCAGCTCCTGGGCGGCCTTGCCACCATCACCCGCGGACGCAGCGACGCCCTGGTCACCCATTACAATGTCCGACCGATCGTCGATATCTATGCGACGCCCCAGGGCCGCGATCTGGGGGCCGTCGCCGCCGACATCCAGCAGGCGATCCAGGCGACGGCGCATGATCTGCCGCGCGGCGCCCACGTCGACCTGCGCGGCCAGGTGACCACGATGACGGGGGCCTATCATCAGCTGTTCGTCGGCATCGCCTTCGCCATCGTGCTGATCTATCTGCTGATCGTCGTCAATTTCCAATCCTGGCTCGATCCGTTCGTCATCATCATGGCCCTGCCCAGCGCGCTTGCCGGCATCGTCTGGATGCTGTTCGCGACCGGCACCACCCTGTCGGTCCCGGCCCTCACCGGCGCCATCATGTGTATGGGTGTCGCGACCGCGAACAGCATCCTGGTGATCGCCTTCGCCCGGGAACGCCTCGCGGCCGGGGCAAACGCCCTGGTCGCGGCGCTGGACGCAGGCAGCACCCGCTTCCGGCCGGTGCTGATGACGGCGCTTGCCATGATCATCGGCATGGCGCCGATGGCGATCGAGCCCGGCCAGAATGCGCCGCTCGGCCGGGCGGTCATCGGCGGCCTGATCTTTGCAACCTGCGCGACCCTGTTCCTGGTGCCGAGCGTGTTCTCGCTGGTCCACGGACGGGTGCGCAAGGCGACATCGACGGCGTCTCCGGCGCCCAGCCTTCCCACCCACGCCTGACTCATCGGAGCGACCAATGTCCTCGGAAATTGTGAAGACGCCGAGCCCGATCCGGCTCTGGTTGCTCGGGACCACGGCTCTCGTCATCGCGGGCGGGGTGGCCGTCACCGGCTTCGTCGGCCGTGCACGCAGCGAGCAGACGCTCGTGCAAGTGAGCGCCGATGCGGCGATCCCGACCGTGGCCTTGGCCGAGCGGATACAGGGCGACGATGTCCAGAGCCTCGCGCTGCCCGGCACCATCCAGCCGTACTACAAGGCATCGATCTTCGCGCGCGTTCCCGGATATCTGAAGAGCTGGCAACAGGATATCGGCGCCCATGTGACGGCCGGCCAGGTCTTGGCCTCGATCGACACGCCGGATCTCGACCAGCAGCTTGACCAGGCGAAGGCCGATCTGGCGACCGCCCAGGCCAACGAGCAACTGGCGGCCCTGACCGCCAAGCGGTGGCACGCTTTGGTCGCTTCCCAATCCGTGGCGCAGCAGACCGCAGATGAAAAGGCCGGCGACGAGGCCGCGAAGAAGGCGACGGTCGATGCCGCCCAGGCCAATGTCCGACGGCTGCAGGCGCTCGAAACGTTCAAGAACATCGTGGCGCCGTTCGACGGCGTGGTCACGGCGCGCAACACGGACGTGGGCGCGCTGATCAATGCCGGCAGCGGCGGGCAGGAACTGTTCGAGGTATCGGACCTGCACAAGGTCCGCCTCTACGTGCAGGTGCCGCAGGCGTTTGCCGGCGAGCTTCGTCCCGGCCTGAAGGCGACCTTCGATCTGCCGCAATACCCGCGCCAACATTTCGACGCCGTCCTGGTCACCCTGTCGAACGCAGTCAACGAGACGTCGCGTTCGATGCTGGTCGAGCTGCAGGCGGACAATCCGGAAGACAAGCTGCTGGCCGGTACGTTCTGCGATGTGCATTTCCAGATTCCGAGCGACCCGAACGTGGTGCGCCTGCCGGCGACCGCGCTGGTCGCGAGCGATCAGGGCATCGAGGTTGCCACGGTCGGTCCCGACGGCAAGACCGTGCTGAAGCCGATCCAACTCGGACGGGACCTGGGCGACAGCGTCGAGGTCGTTGCCGGCCTCGCGCCGACGGATCGGGTCATCGACAGCCCGCCGGAAACGCTGGCGAACGGCGATACGGTCCGGCTGGCGGCCGGGCCGGCATCCCCGTCGCGGCACCTCGCGAGCCGTACCTCTCCGGTACAAGCAGACTGACATGGTGGTTCGGTTCCTGCTGGCGAGCAGCGCGATCCTTTCCCTCTCGGCGTGCAACCTCGCGCCGGATTATCATGCGCCGCTGATTGCCGTGCCCGCCGCCTACAAGGAAACCGGGCCATGGCAGCCGGCCCAGCCCGCCGACGAAGCGTCGCGCGGTCCGTGGTGGCAGCAATTCGGCGATCCGACGCTGGACCGGCTCGAGCCGCAGGTCGACAAGGCCAACCCGGATCTGGCGGCGACGGTCGCCCGCTACGATCAGGCGCGTGCTGCCGCGGTGGAGGCCGAAGCCGGGCTCTATCCACAGATCAGTCTCGGCGCCAGCTCGATCGAAAACCGACAGTCGAGCCGGCGGCCGCTGCGTGTCGGCGGTCCGAACGAATATACCGCGAACACCCTCGACACCCAAGCCAGCTACGAGATCGACATCTGGGGTGACGTCAGAAACAAAGCCGCTGCCGGCCGGGCGCTTGCCCAGGCCAGTGCCGCCGACCTGGCGACGGTCCGTCTCAGCCTCGAAGCCGAGTTGGCGAGCGATTATTTCACGCTGCGGGGTCTGGATGCCGACGCCCAACTGCTCGCGGATACCGTGGCGGCGTTTCAAAAGGCGCTCGACCTGACCCAGACGTTGTTCGCCGGCAAGATCGTCGCCGGCACCGACGTCTCGCGCGCCCAGACCCAGCTCGAAACGGCGCGCGCCCAGGTATCCGACGTCGCCGGCCGTCGTGCGCTCCTGGAACACGCGATCGCGACCCTGGTCGGCGAGCCCGCCTCGGGCTTCTCGATCCCGGTCGAGCAGCCGAAAATCCAGATGCCGAACCTCCCGGCCAGCGTTCCCGCCACACTGCTGCAGCGGCGGCCGGACATCGCCGCGGCCGAACGCACCGTCAGGGCCGCCAATGCGGAGATCGGCGTTGCGCGGGCGGCCTTCTACCCCTCCGTGTCGCTGAGTCTGCTCGGCGGCTTCCAGGATACGCGCTTCGATGCGCCGAGCCTGCCGCTCAGCTTCTGGTCGGTCGGGCCCGACGTCACCCTGCCGCTGTTTACCGGCGGACAGCTCGATGCGCAGGAGTCAGCGGCCTACGCCCAGTTCCGTGAAGCCAGCGAAGACTATCGTGCGACCGTGCTTGGCGCCCTGCAGGAGGTCGAGGACAATCTGGCACTGATCCATTGGCTCGGAACGGAAGAAGGCAACGAAACCGCTGCGGTGACCGCGGCACAACACACGCTCGATTCGGCACTCGAGCTCTATCGCCAGGGCGCCACCAGCTATCTCGACGTCGTGACGGCACAGACAGCCCTGCTCCAGGCCCAGCAGGCTGCCATCGATGTCCAGGCCCGCCTGCTCGAAGCCGAAGTCGGCCTGGCCAGGGCGCTCGGCGGCGGCTGGAGCCCGGAGGACTTGCCTTCCGAGCATGCCGTTACGGCGCTGGCGCCTTCGGTGCTGGCTACGCCTTAAGCGACCTGAAGCGCGGTGCCGCGGCAGCGACGGGAACTGCCGCGGCGCGAGGCAATCAAGCGCCCGGAGACCGCAAAAGGCCGAGACTCGGGCTTCCTAGAATGGAATCTCGTCGTCCAGATCCGTCACGGGCGCCGGACCACCGCCGCCGGAGCGACCACCGCCGCCGCCGGAACCGCCGCGCGAGCCACCGCCATAGCCACCGCCGCCGCCACTGCTGCTCCCACCACCGCCGCCGCTATACCCGCCGCCCTCGTCGTCGCCGAACTCACCGCCACCGCCACCGCCGCCGCCCTGGCGGCTGTCGAGCATGGTCAGTTCGCCGCGGAACTTCTGCAGCACGACTTCGGTCGTGTAGCGTTCCTGGCCGGAATTATCGGTCCATTTGCGGGTCTGCAGCGCGCCTTCGAGATAGACCTTGGCACCCTTCTTCAGATAGCGCTCGGCGACCTCGACCAGGCGGTCGTTGAAGATCACGACGCGGTGCCACTCCGTGCGCTCCTTGCGCTCGCCCGTGGCGCGGTCTTTCCAGTTTTCCGAGGTCGCGACCGTCAGACTGGCCACCTTGGTGCCGTCGTTGGTCGACCGGATCTCGGGATCCTTGCCGAGATTGCCGACCAGGATGACCTTGTTCACCGAACCGGCCATGAAACACCCCTATGAGCCATTGAAATCGATGCTCAGAGGTAGGACGGAAGCGAGGCCCGAAGCAAGTCCCGCGTTTATCCGACCGCGCCGATTTGATAGGCGATCGCGTTCGACAGGCGCAGGACCTGCTGATAGAGCGCCAGCAGCGGATCGAACAGATTTTCATGCTCGCGCGCATAGCCCTCGGACGCCTCGCCCTCATAGGTCGAGGGCTCGTCGACACCGGCGGAGTCGGGCAGCGCGTCGTCATCGACCTTGGGGAAGATCTCCTTCAGCAGTTGCACCGCGCCCGGCACGTCGAGCTTGATCAACCGGGTCACGATATCGGCCTTCATCAGCCCGTGATGGGGCGAGAAATCCGGTACATGCATCGCCAGCAGATAGATCCGGTGGATCAGCGCCAGGCGCACGACATGCAGCAGCACCAGCGTGTGCTGGCGGTCGGGCTCGAGCTTGCCTTCCAGCCCGCCGCCATAGGCGCCGGCCCGGTCGGTCAGGTCGAGGAAATCGGCCTGCAGCCGGCGATAGAGCTTGATCAGCGCCGGATGGATGTCGAGCTGTTCCAGCGCGCTCGAGACGCCGCGCAGTTCCATCGCCCGGGTCGGCCGCCGGGTCCGGGCCGAGCGCGACAGCCACATGCCGGGATCGAGCGTGTCGATATGGGCGCGCAGCACGTCGAGGTCGCTGAAGCCCAGCGCGGTCTCGACCATGACCATGGCGCGGCGAAAGCGCGGCGAGCGCTGGCACAGCTGGTCGAAGAACTCCGGATCCTTGGCCCGCGCCCGGCCGACGCCGAACAGCGTGTTCGCCAACAGGCCCAGCTGCTGCAGAATGGCGTTGTTCGGGATCGCGCGGATCTGCGAGACGTGGGTCACCTCCATCGCGCGGGCCGAGCCGTCATGCTGGCGCTTGGTCGGGCGCGAGCCGGTGCGCGGCACCAGATTGGCGCCATAGGCGCTGACCAGCACGGCATAGTTCGGGTCGGCGACCAGGCTCTGGAACAGCTGCTGGATCGTCGCGAAGAATTCGACCGCATAGTCGTTCTCGCGATAGATCGGGTCGTCGATCGCCTCCGGATCGGGCAGCAGCATGGTCTCCAGCACGCCGCGCATCACGGCCAGCGCCGGGGCGAAGCCCATGAACGGCAGGAAACCGTCGCCGCCCTGGAAGCTGACTTCCTCCTTCACCGCGATGCCGGCCTTGGCGAAACTGGCGCGCGTCACCGGCGGGCTGACGTAGCGCAACCGGTCGGCCAGGCTCGACGGATGGCCGCCGCGGCCGATCGATTCGCCATGGGTATTGAACAGCACGATCTGCACGGCGGCGAGATCGTGCCGCGTCATCAGGGCCGCCAGCCTGAGGCGCAGCCGCTCGATCATGAAGGTGGCCGCCATCTGGCCCAGATAGCGCCCGGAATCCGAGAAGCCGAACTGGATGGTCAGCCGGCCGGTGCGCTTCAGATAGGCCCTGAAATGCGGGCTGCGCAGCGCCTCTTCGATGATGCCGTCGCCGCGCTCCAGCGCCTCGGCGGTCTCGTACAGGGGCGAAATCTCGACCTGGTCCTCGACGCCGAACAGGCGGGCGTAATAGAGCGCGGTCAGCAGGGTGAAGCCGGCCTCGGTCTCGGCGATCAGAAAGCGGACCGGCGTGTCGGCATCGACGTATTTTACCATCTGCTGCACGATCATGAACAGCCGCTTGGCCGTCGCGCGCTCCGCCATCAGGTCGGCGAAATTGACCGTGACCGGTTGGACCGCGCCCAGCAGGTCGTTGATCGCATTGTGATAGCTGCGCCGATGGCTCGGATCGTTCGGCGCCGTCTCCATGTCGACCTGGCTGCGGATGGCGTTGTGCAACTGGGTCGCATTGAGCCGCACATGGGTATGGGCCAGGCCCAGCCCGTGCGCGGCCAGGCTGGCGTCGAACAAAGCCAGATCGCGCCGGACCGTTTGGTCGGTGGCCTGCGTCAACGCCGCGGCGACGATGGCGCGCAGCGGCGCCGCACTGACCAGCGCCGCTTCACGACCGGTGACGAACAGATGGGACAGATCGGCAACCGCCTCCGGCTGGCCCGCGACTTCGGCCAGCAGTTCCTGCTCGCGCTCGACCATGGCGACCGCATCGTGCAGCCGGTCGGCCAGCGGCGCCAGGGTTGCAGCAAGGTCCTTGTCGCTGGCGGCGAGGCGCGCGACGGTCGCCTGATGCCGCTTCAGCTGGAGCTGCTTGACGATCAGCCGCTTGGCGAACGTGTCGCTCCAGGCGATGTCGGTCCGGCCGTCCAGGTCGTAGCCGACCCAGGAAGCGGCCGTGATCAGGTTCGGCCTGAGCTCGGTCCAGCGTGCCGGATACAGCTCGGCCGCGACATCGAGCACGATCTCGTTGGTGCGATCGAGCGCGTCCTGGATATGGCCCAGAGCCTCGACCGAAAAATCATGCTCGATGCCGAGCGTCAGGTCTGTGGGCGGCAGATGCCCGGCAGTCATCACCTCGCGCAGCGTGTCGGCGCCGGCCGCCGCGCCCAGCGGTCCGCCCGTCTCTTCCCGCCCGCTCGCCATGCGCATCAGCGCGCGCGACAGCTCGCGCGTCATGCCGAAGGTCGGGTGCGCGGTCAGCACGATGCCGAGCACGGCGCGCTCGATCCGACCGCGGAAGGCGTCGAACGGGATCAACGGCGACCCGGCGACGGTCCGCACCACCCCGGCGATCGCGAGCGCGTTCGCCTGCGGATCGGTGTCGCCCAAGTAGCGCACCTGGCGATCGACCCGGTCGGCGAAGGATTTGACCGACAGGCGCTGCACCAGCTGATCGATCGCCTCGCCCGAGGCCTGACCGCCGTCCATCATGCGCGAGATCTCGAGCGCCATCAGCAGGATCGGATTGCCGAACGGATCGGCGTCGGCCTGTTCGGCCAGCACGAAGAGTCGCTCGCGCAGCAGCCGCTCCAATGTCGCGCCATCGGCGGTCGACGCGGCGGATCCCGCCAGCAGCGCCCGCAGGCGCGACGCGAGTGTGCTGCGCTGCACCCGATCGAAATCAGCTCTTTCGGCCCCGGAATCGGCAAGCATTGGTCTCTCTCAACGTAGAATCTTGTAACTTTCGGTCTTATGGCATTGTGCAGTGCGATTGAGCAAGCCTTTGACGAAACCGCAAGCTGAAAGATTGGTTTCATCTGTGCGGCATGATGCGATAGGCTGATCTTGTTTTGTTCTTTTCGACAAGGCAGACATGAGTCGATTTCCGGGCCGCGTGGCCCATATAGTCGTGCGACCCCCAATCGGAAGAATTTCCTGATGCAGCAGATCAGCGTGCGCGGCGCCCGTGAGCACAATCTCAAGAACGTCGATGTCGATATCCCGCGCGACAAGCTGGTGGTCATCACCGGCCTCTCGGGCTCGGGCAAATCGTCGCTCGCGTTCGATACGATCTATGCCGAGGGCCAGCGCCGCTACGTCGAAAGCCTGTCGGCCTACGCCCGCCAGTTCCTGGAGCTGATGCAGAAGCCGGACGTCGATTCGATCGAGGGCCTGTCGCCGGCGATTTCGATCGAGCAGAAGACGACGTCGAAGAATCCGCGCTCGACCGTCGGCACCGTCACCGAGATCTACGATTATCTACGCCTGCTCTATGCCCGTATCGGCATCCCCTACTCGCCCGCGACCGGCCTGCCGATCGAGAGCCAGACCATCAGCCAGATGGTCGACCGCATCATGGTCATGCCGGAAGGCTCGCGCCTGCTGCTGCTGGCCCCGGTCGTGCGCGGCCGCAAGGGCGAATACAAGAAAGAGCTGCAGGACCTGCAGAAGCGCGGCTTCCAGCGCGTCAAGATCGACGGCACCCTGCATGACATCGAGGATGCGCCGGCGCTCAATAAGAAGCTGAAGCACGACATCGAGGTCGTGGTCGACCGCCTCGTGGTTTCGGCCGAGCTGGGCAATCGCCTGGCGGATTCGATCGAGACCGCCCTGGAGTTATCGGACGGGCTGGTCATCACCGAGAATGCCGACGGCGGCGAGCGCACGATGTTCTCGGCCAAGTTCGCGTGTCCGGTCTCGGGCTTCACCATCGACGAGATCGAGCCGCGGCTGTTCTCGTTCAACAATCCGTTCGGCGCCTGCCCGGCCTGCGACGGCCTGGGCGCGAAGATGTATTTCGATCCGGACATGATCGTGCCGGACGAGCGCAAGTCGCTGGCGAACGGCGCCATCGCGCCCTGGGCCAACTCGACCTCGCAATATTACGCCCAGACGCTGGAGAGCATCGCCAAGCACCTCCACTTCAGCATGAAGACGCCGTGGGCCGAATTGCCCGAGGACGCGCGCCGGCTTATCCTGTTCGGCTCCGACGGCAAGGTCGTGCCGCTGACCTATGCCGACGGCTTGCGCAACTACACCACCTCCAAGCCGTTCGAAGGCATCGTGCCGAACATGGACCGGCGCTGGAAGGAGACCGACAGCGCCTGGATCCGGGACGAGCTGTCGCGCTACCAGAACCAGCAGACCTGTGAGGTCTGCGGCGGCGCGCGGCTGAAGCCGGAGGCGCTCGCGGTCAAGATCAACGGGCTGCACGTCTCCGAAGTGGCCGCGCTGTCGATCGCCGACGCCGGCCGCTGGTTCGGCAGCCTGGCCCAGACGCTGACGCCGAAGCATGCCGAAATCTCCTACCGCATCCTGAAGGAGGTCAACGACCGGTTGGGCTTCCTCAATAACGTCGGGCTGGAATATCTGACCCTGGCGCGCGCGTCGGCGACCCTGTCGGGCGGCGAGAGCCAGCGCATCCGCCTCGCCTCGCAGATCGGCTCCGGCCTGACCGGTGTGCTCTATGTGCTGGACGAACCGTCGATCGGCCTGCACCAGCGCGACAATGAGCGGCTGCTGCAGACGTTGCGCCGCCTGCGCGACATCGGCAATACCGTGCTGGTGGTCGAGCATGACGAGGATGCGATCCGCGCGGCCGACTATCTGATCGACATGGGCCCGGCCGCCGGCGCCCATGGCGGCCAGATCATCGCCGAGGGCACGCCCGAAGAGGTCATCGCCAACCCCAAGAGCCTGACCGGCCAGTATCTCAACGGCGAACGGACCATCCCGGTGCCGACCGAGCGGCGCAAGATCGACAAGAAGAAGGCACTGAGCATCGTCGGCGCGCGCGGCAACAATCTGCAGAACGTGTCTGCCAAGATCCCGCTCGGCACCTTCACCTGCGTCACCGGCGTGTCGGGCGGCGGCAAGTCGACCCTGATCATCGAGACTTTATATAAGGCGTTGGCCAAACGCATGAACGGCGCGCGCGAGCAGCCGCTGGCCCATGACAAGATCGACGGGCTGGAGCGGATCGACAAGATCGTCGACATCGACCAGTCGCCGATCGGCCGCACGCCGCGCTCCAACCCGGCGACCTATACCGGCTGCTTCACGCCGATGCGCGACTGGTTCGCCGGACTGCCGGAGGCCAAGGCGCGCGGCTATGCGCCCGGCCGCTTCTCGTTCAACGTCAAGGGCGGCCGCTGCGAGGCGTGCCAGGGCGACGGGCTGATCAAGATCGAGATGCATTTCCTGCCCGACGTCTATGTCCAGTGCGACGTCTGCAAGGGCCGGCGCTACAACCGCGAAACGCTCGACGTCACCTTCAAGGGCAAGTCGATCGCCGACGTGCTCGACATGACCGTCGAGGACGGCGCAGAATTCTTCAAGGCGGTGCCGGCGATCCGCGACAAGCTGAAGACGCTGGAGCAGGTCGGGCTGGGCTATGTCCATGTCGGCCAGTCCGCCACCACGCTGTCGGGCGGCGAGGCGCAACGGGTCAAGCTCGCCAAGGAACTGTCGCGGCGCGCGACCGGCCAGACGCTCTATATCCTCGACGAACCCACCACGGGGCTGCATTTCGAGGATGTCCGCAAGCTGCTCGAAGTGCTGCATACCCTGGTCGACCAGGGCAATACCGTGCTGGTGATCGAGCATAATCTGGAAGTGATCAAGACCGCCGACTACCTGATCGACATCGGTCCGGAAGGCGGCGCCGGCGGCGGCCGCATCGTCGCCGAAGGCCGGCCGGAAGATGTCGCCGAGGTCGCCGAAAGCTACACCGGCCGCTATCTGGCGCCCTATCTGGCCCGCGCCGCCGAGGGAAAGCGCAAGCGGGCATGACCGCCGCCGCCCAACTGGCGCGGGCGTTCGAGCTACGCGGCCAGGGCAAGCTGGCCGAGGCGGCGTCGCTTGCCTGCACCCTGCTGGACACGGCGGACTGGTATCGGGCGATCGAGCTGGCCGCGGTCTGCTTCCTGGAGGCCCGGCTCCATGCCGAGCTGGCGACGATCCTGGAAATGGCGACGACGCGCGGCTATGGCGCGCCGCTGCTGTTTTCCCGCGTGCTCGACAATTGCCTGCGCAGCGACCAGTTCGCCTTGATCGAGGAGATCGCGCAACGGACGCCGCGGGAAAGCCCGCTGCATGTGATCGGCGTCTACTACGTCGGCTGCGTTCGGGTGGTCCGGCAGGACGCCGGCGCGGCCCTCGCGGTCTTCGAATATTTCCGGTCGATCGTGGCCGAATTCGTGCCGCACATCCCGTTCGCGACCGACCAGAACCTCAACGTGCTGTATCGCCAGGGCATCCAGGTCGCGGGGCCGGCCGAAGTGCTGAGGCGGCTGGCCGCCGCCCCGGGCCTGCCGCCCGCGCTGGTCGATTTCGTCATGCTCGAGCCGGCACATCCTGCACGCACCCTGGTCTGCGCCTGTGCCGATGCGCGCTATGCCGAGCGCTTCGCCCGCGCGCTGCTCGCCTCGCTGGCGCCCGAAGACGCCCTGCATCTGCATGTGTTGGATCCGGCGCCGGAAACGACCGACCTGCTCCGGGAACTGGCCGCCAGCGCCGGACCCGGCCGTTTCGGCGTCTCGACCAGCCGGGATCCGAATTACGGCACGGCGACGGCCTATGCCTGCGCTCGGTTCTTCGTCCTGCCGCTCCTGCTGCAGCATTATCAGCGACCGATCGTGGCGGTCGATGTCGATCTCCGCCTGACGGAGCGGTTCGGCGATTTGACCCGGACGCCGCCGGACTTCGATTTCGGCTGCTTCGAAAGCGGACGCCGCGAACCAGCGTCGGTCTTTCTCGCCGGTTTGATGATCTTGTCGCCGACGGCAGCCTGCCAGAGCTTTCTCGCGGCCGTCGCCGGCTTTTGCCTCTATGGTCTGAAGCTGTCCATCTCGGCGAACTGGCAGCTCGATCAGGCCGCGCTCTATTCCCTGAAGTATCATTTCTCGCAGGCGCAGCCCGGCTTTCGCTTCCAGGTCCTGAACGGTCCCGCCGGGGCCGGGGCCATGGACTTCATCGCTCTGGTGACGACCGACGAAGAGAAGTTCGAGATGCGGCAAGCCCTCGAGCGGCCGCAGGGCTGACGTCGGGCTGCTTGCCCGATAAGCCGTTCAGCGATCGATCCGTCGCACTTTTGATCTGTTGGCGACGATTAGCAACTAGGTTTACACGAAGTTAACACAAATCGGATCAACTGCGGTGCAGCGAAACCTGTCGGGCGAATCCGATCGCACGATCAAGGCATTCGCGTATGAGGGACTATGTCTAGGCCGGCACAATCGGACATTTCGACCAACCAGGAATACCGTCTCCTGGAACATATCGATCGCCTATCGCGGCATCGGGAAGGTCGTCGTGCCGTCCATATCCATCTGTCCCGGCTGAAGTCGGAAAACCGGCGCGATCACCATCTGCGGATCGCGGCGAGCACGTTCGAAAATCAGGTCAAATCGTTCGACGGCCAGCTGTTCCGCCTGGCGAACCAGGATATTTTCTTCGTCTATCGCGATGTCGATCCGGGCGAGATGGACGAGGCGGTCATGCGCCTGCGCTATCTGTTCACCGACGATCCGCTGGTTCAGGACGCCGACGACGACGACCAGTTCAGCACCTGGTACGATCTTGAGCGGCAGTACAGCGAGCTGCACGCGATCGCCCAGGCGCTCTATGACGAGGTCCAGAAGCGCCAGAAGCGCCTGGCCCAGATGGCGGGCGCCGGCGGACCGGTCGGCGGCAAGCCGCCGATCAATCCGCACCGCCTGGGCGAGCTGATCGACATCATCGCCAAGGCCGATCTGTCGAACCTGCTACGCCGCCAGGCGGTATTCGCCATCCTATCGACCCAGGCGCCGCAGCCTCTGTTCCGCGAGCTGTTCATCTCGATCGGCGACCTGCAGAAGCTGGTGCTGCCGAACTACGATATCCTGGCCAATCGCTGGCTGTTCCAATATCTGACCGAGACGCTCGACAAGCGCATGCTGGCGATGCTGACGAAGAACGACGATCCGGCGATCTCGAATTCCTTCAGCCTGAACCTCAACGTCTCGACCATCCTGTCCAAGGAATTCATGACGTTCGACGCCTCGCTCAAGGCGGGCGCGCGCGGCACGATCGTGCTCGAACTGCAGATGCTGGACGTCTATGCCGACATCGCCGCCTTCACCTTCGCCCGCGATTTCGCGAAGGAGCGCGGCTATCGCCTGTGCCTCGACGGGCTGAACGAACTGACGCTGCCGATCATCGATCGCGAAAAGCTGGGCATCGATCTGGTCAAGCTGCAGTGGAAGTCGAACATGGGCGACGAGCGGCTGCCGGAGAAGAAGGCCAAGATCAAGGAGATGGTCGAGCGCACCGGCAAGGCGAAGGTCATCATGTGCCACGTCGACAGCGAGGACGCGCTGCGTTTCGGCCATAGCATCGGCATCGCGCTGTACCAGGGCCGTTTCATCGACCAGCTCGTCGCCCCCCGCAACGCTGTCAACCGCCCGCGCTGACGCTTTTGATCGGCCGGCGCTTGTGAGGCCGGCCCCGATCCCTTAGCGTCAGTGCCATGAGCAGTTCGTCCCGCGCGGCCGCCACGGCCGGTCTCACCTTCCCGCATACGACGCCGCCGGAGCCCGGCGGCCTAGTGGAAATCGCCCCCGGCGTGCTGTGGCTGCGCTTGGCGCTGCCGTTCCAGCTCAATCATGTGAACGTCTATCTGATCGAGGACGGCGACGGCTGGGCCGTACTCGACACCGGCCTGGGCGACGACGTGACCCGGGCGGCCTGGGAAGCGGTGCTGACCGGCCCGCTCGCCGGCAGCCGGCTGACGCGTTTGATCGTGACCCATTTCCACCCCGACCATATCGGCCTCGCCGGCTGGCTGTGCCAGCGCTTCGACCTGCCGCTGCACATGAGCCAGACCGAATATCTGTTCAGCCTGTCGATCCTGCTCGACCAGGCCGGCACCGGCGAGGAGCAGCTGCGTGCGTTTCATCAATCGACCGGTCTTAACGACGAACAGATCGAGCAGGTCGTCGGCCGCGGCCATAGCTATCTGAAGCGCACGACCGGCCTGCCGCCGAGCTTTCTGCGCCTGACTGCCGGCGATCGTCTGACGCTCGGCGGCCGCGGCTTCGAGGTGTCGACCGGCGCCGGCCATGCGCCGGAACAGGTCATGCTGCTGCAGCCCGAGGCCAAGCTGTTCTTTTCGGCCGACCAGGTGCTGGCCAAGATCTCGCCCAACGTCAGCGTCTGGTCGATGGAGCCGGAGGCCGATCCTCTCGGCCTGTATCTGGCGTCCCTGGCGCAGATCCGGGCGACGATCCCGGACGACGTCTTCGTGCTGGCCTGCCACAATCTGCCGTTCTACGGCCTGCATCGCCGGATCGACGAATTGACGCTGCACCACAAGCAGCGCTGCGGCGAGATCCTGGATGCCTGCCGCACGGCGCCCAAGAGCGCCGCCGACATCATCCCGATCCTGTTCAAGCGGCCGCTCGACGCCCATCAGACCGGCTTCGCCGTCGGCGAGGTCGTGGCCCATTTGAATTATATGATGCGCCGCGCCGAGCTGGACCGTGAGACCGGTGCCGACGGCATCCATCTGTATCGCACGCGCTAGAGGATCGGCCCGATGGCGTTCCCGGATCTCGACACCGCCCTGCGGCTGATAGAGGACGGCGCGCTCGTCGCCATTCCGCCCGACTATGCCGGCGTCGCCATGGCGGCGACCCGCGCGCTCATCCGGCGCGGCATCAAGGATCTGCGGCTGGTCTGCGTGCCCCAGAGTGGGCTGCAGGCCGACCTGCTGATCGGTACCGGCGCGGTGGCCGAGATCGAAACCGCCGCCGTCACATTGGGGGAATACGGTCTCGCGCCACGCTTCACCGCGGCGATCCGGGCCGGCACGCTTCGCATCAAGGACGCGACCTGCCCCGCGATCCATGCCGGACTGCAGGCGAGCGAAAAAGGTGCGCCGTTCGGCGCCATGCGCGGGCTGATCGGCAGCGACCTGCTGAAGGTCCGGCCGGATTGGCGCGTGATCGACAATCCGTTCGGTCCCGGCGGCGATCCGGTCGCGCTCATCCCCGCCATCAAGCCGGATGTCGCGCTGTTCCACGCGCCGATGGCCGACCGGCACGGCAATGTCTGGGTCGGCAAGCGGCGCGAGCTGATCACCATGGCCCATGCCGCCGCCGATACGCTGGTGACGGTCGAAAAGCTGTATGACGGCGACCTGCTGGCCGACGAAACCTTGGCCGCCGGCACCCTGCCCGCGCTCTATGTCGGCCGTATCGCGATCGTGCCCGAAGGCACCTGGCCGATCCGGTTCGGCACCCGCGCGACCGATGCTGCGCACATGGCCGACTATGCCGAGCGGGCCGCGACCGAGGCCGGCTTCCAAACCTATCTGGCGCGGGAGCTCGCGCGATGAGCGTCCGCCCCGAGGAGCTGCTGATCGGCGTGGTGGCCGACTTGATCGGCCAGGTGCGCCATGTCGCGGTCGGCGCGCTGTCGCCGATCCCGGCCGCGGCCGCGCTGCTCGGCGCGCGCCGCCATGACGGCATGCGCGTCTCGATCCTGAACAGCCGGCGGCACAGCTTCTTTACCGACGGTGGGCGCGAGCTGTTCGATTGTGCCGGCCAGGGCCGCATCGACGCGTTCTTTCTGTCGGGCGGCCAGATCGACGGCGGCGGCAACGTCAATCTCGTGGCGATCGGCGACTATGACAAACCGAAGGCGCGCTTCTCCGGCTCGTTCGGCTCGGCCTATCTCTATTACGTCGTGCCCAAGGTCATCCTGTTCCGGCTGGAACATACCAGGCGCACCCTGGTCGAGCAGGTCGATTTCATCTCGGCGCCCGGCACCAGCCCGCCCGGCACCTATCGCCCGGGCGGACCGCATGCGCTGGTGACCGAGCTGTGCATCTTCCGCTTCGACCGGCCGTCCGGCCGCTTCACGCTCGCCAGCCTGCATCCGGGCGTGACGCTGAACGCGGTGCGCGACCGGACCGGCTTCGGCTTCGCCGTGCCCGAGACCATCCCCCAGACGGCGCTGCCGTCCGAGGCCGACCTGGCCCTGATGCGCGGGCCCGTCGCCGAGGATCTGGCCGAGACCTATCCCGCCTTTGCCGCCGACGTGCTCGGCTGGCGTGCCGCAGAGAGTATCCGATGAGTTCGTCCGCACCTGCCCATCCCGGCGCCCTCGCCGGCATCCGCGTCATCGACCTGACCCGCGTGCTGGGCGGACCCTATTGCACGCAGATCCTGGGCGACCACGGCGCCGAGGTGATCAAGATCGAGCCGCCGACCGGCGACGAGACCCGCACCTGGGGCCCGCCGTTCCGCGACGGCGACGCGTCCTATTTCATCGGCGTCAACCGCAACAAGCAGGCGATGGCGCTGGATTTCACCAAGCCGCAGGCGCGCGAGCTGCTGTTCCGCCTGCTGGAAGATGCCGACGTGCTGGTCGAGAATTTCAAGGCCGGCACGCTCGAGCGCTGGGGCCTCGGCTATGAGCAGACCCTGCGCCAGCGCTTTCCGAAGCTGATCCACGCCCGCGTCTCGGGCTTCGGCAGCGATGGGCCCCTGGGCGGCCGCGTCGGCTACGATGCCGTGATCCAGGGCATGGCCGGGCTGATGAGCGTCAATGGCGAGCGCGGGGCACCACCGCTGCGCCTGGGCATCCCGATCGTCGATCTGGCGACGGGGCTCAATACCGCGCTCGGCATCATGATGGCGCTGATCGAGCGCGGCAAATCGGGCCTGGGCCAATTCGTCGAGGCCTCGCTGTTCGACAGCGGCGTGGCCTTGCTGCATCCGCATCTGGCGAATTACCTGATCAATCACAAGACGCCGGGCCGCACCGGCAGCGCACATCCGAACATCAGCCCGTACGACTGCTATCCGACCCGGACGGTGCCGATCTTCCTGGCGGTCGGCAACGACCGGCAATATGCCATCTTCTGCAAGCGTCTGGGGCTGGAGGCGCTGATCGCCGATCCACGCTTCGCCACCAACCGCGACCGCGTCGCCAACCGCGATGCGCTCAGCGCCCTGCTGCAAGCGGTGCTGGACGAACTCGACGGCCACGCCATCGCCGAGACGCTGCTGGCCGAAGGCGTGCCGTGCGGGCCGGTGCTGGATCTGCCCGACGTGATCGCGCACCCGCAAACCATCCACCGCGCGATGATCGTCACCGAGGGCGACTACAGCGGCTTCGGCACGCCGATCAAGCTGTCGCGCACGCCCGGCGGCTTGCGCAGCGTGCCGCAGAAATTCGGCCAGGCGACCCGCGCCGTGCTGGCCAAGGCCGGCTATGGCGAGGCGGAGATCGACCGGCTGATCGTCGAGGGCATCGCCTTCGGCCCGCGCGACGACGCGTCGTGAGCGAGATTCATCCCGACGTGGTGCTGACCGACCGGCTGGGCTTCACCTTCTGGCACGAGGATGTGCTGCGCTTCGCCGATCTCGACCGGCAAAACCATGTGAACAACGTCGCCTTCGCCACTTTCTGCGAGGGCGGCCGCGTCCGCTTCATCGACAGCATCGCGCGCCCGCTGCTCGGACCCGACGACCTGTTCGCGCTGGTCAAGATCACCATCGACTATCGCCACGAGATGCATTTCCCGGGAACGGTCGAGGTCGGCACGCGCCTGACCAGGCTCGGGCGCAGCTCCGTCACGTTCGGTCAGGGCCTGTTCAACGACGGCCGCTGCGTCGCGACCGCCCAGGCGGTCGTCGTGCTGATGGACGCGGCCACGCGCAAATCCAAGCCGTTCCCCGAGGTCGTCGCGGTCGAACTGCGCAAACTGGTCAATCCGGCGGCTGTTCAAAGCTGACCGATCTTGCTACTCATCAGCGGGTAGCGGCGAGACCGATCAACTTTTGAGAGTGGGGCCATGGCCTATCGAGCACTGTTTGGGCTGATCGCCTTGGCGGCGATGCACTCCTGGTCCGCGGCGGCGGCGGCGGCCGATGCGCCGCCCACCCCGATCTTCGTCGAAGCCAAGATCCCGCAAGGCCCGGGCCTGCCGTCCGGCAGCACCCATGAGATCGCCTTCGCGCCCAATGGCGATCTGTGGGTGACCCAGCAGAATCAGGACCGTCTGGTCCATCGGCATCGGAACGGCCGGTTCGAGAGCTTCGACATGGGCCAGGGCAACGGCCCGCACGGCATCGGTTTCGACCGGGCCGGCACGATCTGGCTGACCTTCGAATTCTCCAACAAGCTCGCCCACATCGATACCAGGGGCCATGTGCTCGCGACATACCCGATCCCGACCGACACGGTCGCGCTGGCCGGCCCCCATGGCCTGACCATTGCCCGGGACGGCCTGATCTGGTGGACCGGCAAGGAAGGTGGCGTGATCGGCCGCTTCGATCCCAAGGCGAAGAGATTCGCGATCTTCAAGCTGGCCCAGGCCGACAGCACGCCGATCTACATCTCCGAGGTCTCGGACGGCAGCCTGTGGTTCACCGAGCTGACGGCAAGCGCCATCGGCCGGATCACCCAGCAGGGAAAACTCACCGAAATCACCCTGCCGGCCGCGAATTCGCGCCCGATCGCGATCCTGCAGGGGCCGGACCATAAGATCTGGTTTTCGATGGAGCATGCCAGCGCGTTCGGCACCATCAGCCTCGCCGGCACGGATCTGAAGACCTATCCGGTCAGCCCGGCCGGCGCCGAACCCGCGGCGCTGGCGTTCGACGCCAAGGGCCATCCCTGGATCCAGTACATGACCCCGGACATGATTGCCCGGATCCAGCCCGACATGACCACGATCCCCTATTGCATCCACCCCAGTTGCGCCGCGCCCCCGACGGCGATGATGCACCGCATCCGGCTCGGTCCGGATCATCTGCTGTGGTTCACTGAACTGGGGCTCGATACCGTCGGCACGATCACCAAGGGCTATTGATCCGTCTGCGGGGCCCCTCGCGAAGGGGTGCGAATCGGGGAGATCCGGAGACTGGTCGGCGCGCCAACTCATTGACATCTTTCAAGACGGAGGGGCCAAATGGCGCCTCCGCTTCACAGGCTAGGGTCCTGTGCGTGCGAGCAGGGGAGATAGCGTATTGAGCTTTTCAGGAATGTTCGCGCGGGTCGTAGCCCTGATCGGTGCCGTGACGGTCGCTTTCAGACGGTTGACGGGCGGGGCGCACGAGCCGGCTTGGGGCAGCGCCCCGGTGATCCCCGCAGCCAAGGCGCAGGGCAACATTCCGACCCTCAAGATGCCGACCGCCCAAGGGTGGTCGCCGGGGCAGACACCGGTCGCAGCACCCGGGCTTCGGGTCAATGCCTTTGCGACCGGTCTCAAGCACCCGCGCTGGATCCATGTATTGCCCAATGGCGACGTGCTGGTCGCGGAAGCGACGAACGCGGACCGCGCGCCCCGGAGCGTTTTCGACTTCGCCATGACGAGTACCATGCGCCGCGCCGGCGCGATGGGGGCGAGTGCCAACCGCATCACCTTGCTGCGCGACGCGGATGGCGATGGCGTGGCCGAAATCCAGACGGTGTTCATGGAGGGGCTCAATCAGCCCTTTGGGATGGCGCTGCTCGGCGACACGTTCTATGTCGGCAACACCGATGGCGTGATGGCCTTCCCCTACGTGCCGGGCGCCACCCAGATCACGGCGCCGGGGCGTCGGCTGACCATGTTCAAGCCTGGTGGCCATTGGACGCGGAGCCTGCTGCCAAGCCCGGACGGAACGAAGCTCTATGCCGGCGTCGGCTCGCTCAGCAATATCGCCGAGACGGGCATGGAGGCCGAAGTGGGCCGGGCGGCCATCTACGAGCTCGACCTTGCAAGCGGCACCAGCCGCATCTTTGCCGGCGGTCTGCGCAACGCCGTGGGTCTGGCCTGGGAGCCTAACACGGGCGAACTCTGGACCGTGGTCAACGAGCGCGACGGGCTCGGCGACGAGACGCCGCCCGACTACCTGACCTCGGTGCGTGACGGCGGCTTCTACGGCTGGCCCTATTGCTATTGGGGCCAGACCGTGGACGACCGCGTGCCGCAGGATGCGGTAGCGGTCGCGAGCGCCATCACGCCGGATTATGCGCTCGGCGGTCATACCGCATCGCTCGGCCTCTGCTGGCTGCCGGCCGGCACGCTGCCGGGATTCCCGGACGGCATGGCGATCGGCCAGCACGGCTCCTGGAACCGCAGCACGCTGAGCGGCTACAAGCTCGTCTTCGTGCCGTTCGCGAACGGACGCCCCTCCGGCCCGCCGCGCGACATTCTGTCGGGGTTCCTCGCTCCGGACGAGAAGGTGTCCTACGGACGGCCGGTCGGGGTGACGCTCGGCCCGAACGGCGCCGTGCTGATGGCCGATGATGTCGGCGACGTCATCTGGCGCGTAACGGCCGGATAGCGAGGCCGAGCGCCCCGCTTGCGGCCGGTTCTGGGATCGCTCCCGTGCGAGAATTATCAGCCGACCGTGGCCTCGACCTCGGCATCGACGCTTAGAAATCGGGCCGTCACCGTCGTGCCCACGCCGAGCCGCGAGGTGATCTCGAGCACGCCGCCTTGCATCTCCATCAGGCGGCGCGAAAGCGGCAAGCCCAGGCCGGTGCCGTCGCCCTCGCGGTTGCGGGCATTGTCGACCTGACCGAACGGCTCGGTCACCTTGACCATATCCTCGGCGGCGATGCCGATACCGGTATCGGCGACCGAGATCGCGGGTGAGCCGTCCGCGGCCGGGCCGGCGGTCACCCGGACCTTGCCGCCGGCCGGCGTGAACTTGATCGCATTCGACAGCAGGTTGAGCAGCACCTGCTTGGTGCGGACCGGATCGCCCAGCGCGTCCGGCGCGGCGTCGGCGACCGAGAAGCTGAGATCGATGCCCTTCTGCTCCGCCTTGCCCGCCATCAGCCGGCAACTGGTCTGGACCAGCGCGCCCAGCTCGATCGGCTCCGGATGCAGCACCAGGGCCCCCGCCTCCAGCTTCGCGAAGTCGAGAATATCGTTGATGATGCCCAGCAGATGTTCGCCGCTCGCGTGGATATCCTCGGCATATTCGCGATATTTCGGCAGGCCGAGCGGTCCCAGGGTTTCATGGCGCATCAGGTCGGCGAAGCCGATCACCGCGTTGAGCGGGGTGCGCAGCTCGTGGCTCATGTTGGAGAAGAAGGCGCTGCGCATTCGGTTCGAGCGCTCGGCCTCGTCATGGGCGGCGCGCAGCTTTTCCGCGTCCGCCTTCTGCTGGCTGGTGTCGCGCACGACGCCGACGATCTCGACCGGCGCGCCGCTTGCCGCATCGCGCACCAGTTTCAAGCGCGTCTCGACCCAGATCAGATGGCCGTCGCGGTGATGGACGCGGTATTCGATGGCGACCGCGTCGCGTCGCCCCGCCGCGATCTCGGCGAACATGGCCGTGAACAGCGGCCGGTCGGCCGCACAGATGATGTCGCCGACCTCGCCGGTCTCGAGATCCATCGGCGTATAGCCCAGGATTTCCCGATAGGCCGGCGAGGTATAGACTCGCCGCCCGTCGAGCGTCAGGCGGATGATCATGTCGGTCGCGTTTTCGGCCAGCAGCCGATACCGGCTTTCGCTCTCGCGCAACTCGTCTTCGCTGCGGACCCGCTCGGTCACGTCGCGCAGCATGCTGATCAGCTCGATCGGCTCGCCGGTGATCTCGTCCTTCAGCACCCGGTCGCGCGCTTCGAGCCACAGCGTCCGGCCGTCGGCGTGCAGCGCCCGAAAGCTGTAGATGCTGATCTCCGGCCCATGGCCTTGGAACGCTGACCAGAATCGACCGATGACGAGGCTCTTGTCGTCCGGATGAACCTGGCTGAGATCGCCCTCGCCCGTCATCGCCGCCGCGTCCAGGCCCAGAATCTCGCGACAGGCAGGCGAGACATAGCGCCGGATGCCGTCGGGGCCCATGCGGAGGATGATGTCGGTGGCATTCTCCGCGATCGTCCGGAACCGCAACTCGCTTTCGCGCATGGCGCGCTCGGCCGCGATGCGCTCGCTCACATCGCGCACGACGCTCACGACCTCGCCGGTCGTCTGGCCGGCCTCGTCGCGCACGACCTGGGACTTGGTCTCGACCCATGCCCAGTGCCCGTCGGGGTGCTGGATGCGATGGCAGCTCATGCCCTGATCCGCGCCGGCGCGTAAGGCGGCCCACATCGCATCGACGGTTTTCAGGTCGTCGGGATGCAGGAAATCCCGGGGATTGGTGCCGACCAGCTGCTCGGGCGACCGGCCGTAGATCGCCCGGGACGCCGGCGACATATAGCGCCGCTGCAGCGTGGCCAGATCATTGACCACGATCATGTCGCCGGCATTGTCGGCCAACAGGCGATAATCGGCGACCGCCCGGGCCGTCTCCCGTTCGGCCTCGTGCTGGCGCCGCCACAGCACGGCGATACGCCAGGCCAGCAAGGCGACCACGATGGCGAGCAGGCCGATCCCGACCAGATGGGCTCCGGCCTCGCGACGCCAGCCGATCAAGGCGTCGTCCTCGGCCGTCGCGATCAGCACGACCAGCGGGAATTCGATCAGGCGCCGATAGGTCTCGATGCGCCGGACGCCGTCGATCATCGACAGACCGATGAAGGACCCGGCGGCCGACTGTGCCACGTGATCGTGGAACAGCGGCCCGTCGGCGACGCTGCTGCCGAGCGCCCCCGCCACGAACGGCCGGCGCGCCAGCACGATGCCGTCGTTGCGGAACAGCACGACCGCCCCCTGCTTGCCGACGGAAAAACTTTCATAGAGCCGGTCGAAGAAACTGAGATCCATCGCGGCGAGCACTACGCCGACGAATCGTCCTTGCGCATCGTCGAGCCGGCGGCTGATGGCGATGCTGAGCCGACCCGTGGCGCGGCTCATGTAGGGGGTTGAGACCATGAGCCCGCGATCGGGGCGGTCGCGGTGATTCATGAAGAAATCCCGCGCGCTGGCGCCAGCACCAGGCGGCGGCGGCAGCGAGCTGGCCAGCCATGCTCCGGTCCGGTCGAGCACGACCAGATTGCGCGCCTGGGGCGTGATCCGGGCGCCGGCGACGAGCAGGCTTTTCACATCGGCGGCGCCAGCCGGATCCAGCCCGTCGGCCGCGACCCGGTTCTGCATTTCGCGCAGCGGCACATCGATCAGATCGATCGACCGGGCGACCTGTTGCGCCAAGGAATCGGCGAGGTTCTGGGCCTGAATCCGGGAAACTTCGAGGCTGAGCGCGCGCGCCGTCCAGGTGTGCCAGAGATCGAGCCCGACCAGCAGCAGGACGACGACAGCCACAAGCACGCCAGCGGTCGCCTGAACCGTCAGGTTAGGGCGATGGCGGCGGAGTCGGTCGAAAGCGGGGCCGAGCGCAAGGTTCATGAGCGGGTCCGATCTGGGTCGCGCGCACCCGATCTTACCCTGCTATTCCACCTTGGCGCCATCGGCGCCGCACCCGGTCGGCGCCCAGCTTGACAGCCATCCGCCATAACGGACATATCGCCCAATATCGTTCGCTACACAATGAGTGCCGCATGTGCCCTGAACCCGCCGAACCAATCGCCATCGGGGATGGCGAACCGATTGCCGCCGAAGCCATGCCAGATGCGGTCGGCGATCCCGCCGGCGAGTTGGCCGCGATCGTCGGCCGGAACCTGCGCCGATTGCGCACGCGACAGGGACATTCGCTGGAACGGCTGGCCAAACTGTCCGGTGTCAGCCGCGGCATGCTGGGCCAGATCGAACTGGGCCGCAGCGCGCCCACGATCGGCCTGCTGTGGAAGATCGCGACCGCGCTCGACGTCACCTTCGCCACGCTGACCGCATCGGACGCCGGCGGCGGCACCGCCGTCCTGCGCCGCGACAAGGCCAAGCTCCTGTCGTCGAGCGGCGGGCAATTCACCTCTCGCGCGCTGTTCCCGTTCGACGGTGAGCGCCGGGTCGAATTCTATGAATTGCGCATCGCGGCCGGCTACGAGGAATCCGCCGACGCCCACGCGCCCGGCACGATCGAAAACCTGACGGTCGGTGCCGGCCGGCTGGTGCTGTTCGACGGCGAGGAAACCCACCTGCTGGAAACCGGCGACGCGATCCTGTTCGAGGCCGGCCGGCCCCATCGCTATCGCAATCCCGGCCCCGAGGAAACCGTCGCCTACCTGGTCATGACCTATGACGAGACGATCGGTTGAAGGCAACCGATTGATCGGTTGAAAAGGGGCCGGTCCGAGGACCAGCCCCTATTTCTGCTCAGCCGTGCGTGCGGATGAAGTCGCGCAAGACCGGATAGATCTCGGTCGACCAGCGGCGGCCGTTGAACACGCCGTAATGGCCGACCTTGGGCTGCAGATGCTGCGCCTTCTTGCTGTTCGACAGGCCGGTGCACAGGCCATGGGCCGCCGAGGTCTGGCCGACGGCGCAGATATCGTCGTTCTCGCCCTCGACCGTCAGCAGGGCGGTCTGCTTGATCGCCTTGGGTTCGACCTTGCGACCGCGCGAGGTATATTTGCCGAGCGGCAGCGAATGGAGCTGGAACACCTCGCGGATGGTCTGCAGGTAGAACTCGGCCGGCAGGTCCATGACGGCGGTATATTCGTCATAGAATTTCTGCGTCGCCTCGGCGCTCTCGCCGTCGCCCTTCACCAGATTGTTGAACAGGTCGACATGGGCGGTGACATGGCGATCGAGGTTCATCTGCATGAAGCCGGCAAGCTGCAGGAAGCCCGGATAGACCCGGCGGAAGGCGCCGGGATAGCGCAGCGGCACCGAGGTGATGACATTGCGCTCGAACCATTCGAACTCGCGCGTCGTCGCCAGCAGATTGACCTGGGTCGGGTTGATGCGCGTGTCGATCGGACCGCCCATCAGCGTCATGGTCGCCGGCTGGTTCGGCGCGCCGTCGGCGGCCATCAGGGCGACCGCGGCGAACACCGGCACCGCAGGCTGACACACCGCGATGACGTGATGCTTGGGCCCGAGGAAATTCATGAAGCCCACGAGCGTATCGATGAAATCATCGAGATCGAACCGGCCATGGCTGAGCGACACGGCGCGCGCGTTCTTCCAGTCGGTGATGTAGACGTCGTTATCAGGCAGCAGGGTCTTGACCGTGCCGCGCAGCAGCGTGGCGAAATGGCCCGACATCGGCGCGACCAGCAGCACGCGGGGCTGATCGGCGCCGCCGTCCTTGGCGAAATGCAGCAGATTGCCGAACGGCGTCTCGACCACGTCCTCTTCGGTCACGGCGACTTCGCGGCCATTGACCATCGTGGTGTCGAGGCCGAACGGCGGGCGGCTGTGGGACATGCCGGTACGCACGACCAGCTCGCAGGCGGCCGCCATGGTGCGGACCATCACATTGTCGCTGAAGCCCGGCCAAGGCTGTTTCAGCAGGGCACCGGTCGATTGGGCCATGAGGCGCAGCGGCCCCATGACGTCGGCGTGAGCTTGGTAAGCCTGATACAGCATCTGCCGTCACACCTTTCAAAGGTGACCTCGAAAACCGGTCACGGGCCCTTATCGCCCGTCGCCGGTCTTCGCCGCCCCGAGTGCTGGGCGAAGCCGAGGAGCCTGGACATTCCAGAACAACCCGCATCGGCCGGCCTTCGTTCCAAGACAAGTTTGGAACATCGTCCTGAATTTCATCGTCCCGCAAAATTTGCGGATAGATCAATTTACGCGGACCAACACATCGGTCAAGCGATCATGTCCGCTACTTCTCCAGACTTGGCGACGGTTTTTCGAATGATGGAAAAGATTGGATCATGGCCGACCGATCCGGCGTAAATACTGTGCATTTCGCATCTGCGCCCATTTTTTCGGCGGTGCAAAATAGAAAACCGTCGAGCGGGCCCAACACAGCGCGCGGCCGAGTATGAAACCCGGCCGCTGAACGTTGGATTAACCGGGGGCCGGCTTGGCCCCGGGCCGGACTAATCCTCTTCGGGATTTTCCTTGATGTCCTGCTCGATCTGGGCGACCAGATCCTTGAGCAGGCGCACGACATCCTCGCGGCTGGTCGCATCGGCGAAGGCGTTGACCGCCACTTCGATCATCATCAAGCCGACCAGGTTGCCCAGCACTTCGCCTTCTTCGAGCGCCATCACGAGATGCTTGTTGGCGATATCGGCAGCCTTTTCGTAGAAGGCTTCCATCTGGGAGTTTTCGTCGCTCATGTCGTCCTCGGGTTTAATGCGTCTCGATCGATAATGCGGCGGGACCCTATCAGGATTCAGGCGCGCGCCCACCAGATTTCATCATACGGCGCTTGCACGGCAGGGCTATCCTAGGCCCGATGCACGTCAATCGAGGGAGTTCCGCCGGGCGATGCCGACCAAGAAATTGACCCTGCTGCGCCATGCCAAGGCGGTGAACGCCCTGCCCGGCCTGGATGACCATGCCCGCATGCTGAACGGCCGCGGCCGCGCCGCCGCCGCCCAGGTCGGCATTGAAACGGCCGGCGCGCGGCCCGACCTGGTGCTGTGTTCCGACGCCGTCCGGACGCGCGAGACCTGGGAGATTCTCAGCCAGACCTGGGAGGTGCTGCCGCAGGTCCTGTTCGAGGCAGCACTTTATCTGGCCGAGGCCGACCAGCTGCTGGGCCGGTTGCGCCGGGTCGCGCCGGACGTCGGCCATGTCTGGCTGATCGGCCATAATCCCGGCCTGGAAGAGCTGGCGAGCGACCTGTCGGGCCAGTTCACCGGCCTCACGACCGCTGCCCGGGCCCGCATCGAGTTCGAGGCGGACTGGCGCGCGCTGGGCTCGGCCGCCGTGCGCCGCGCCGATTACTTCACGCCCGCACGGGATTAGGATTCCTCGGGATAGAGCCGGTGCAGCACGTCACGCGCGAGCGGAACCGAGACCCGGCGCTGGGCCGCGAGCGAGGCCGCGTCGATCGCCGCCACCAGCCGGCTGGCCGCCTCGAACGAGCGCTCCATCCGCGCCGTCAGGAAATCGACCACGTCGTCGGCGACGATCAGCTGCCGGTCGGCGAACAGTTTGATCAGCACGGCATGGACCAGCCGGTCGTCCGGCGCGCCGATGCTCGCGACCGGCAGCGCCTTCAGCCGGGAACTGAGGTCCGGCAGTCGGGTGCCCCAGCGTGCCGGCGCGCCCTCGGCGGTCAGCAGCAGGCTGAGCCGGCGCTCGGCGCAGGCGTTATAGAGATGCAGCAGAGGCTGTTCCGCCGCGCGGTCGGCCCGTTCGACGACGAGCGGCCGGCCGGCCTCCAGCAAATCCGGCACCTGGACCGCGTCGAGCGCGTCGCCCTCGACCAGACCGGCCTCGGCCCGCGCGCGCCAGACGCTGGCCAGATGGGTCTTGCCCGCGCCCGGCGGCCCCTCCAGCACCAACGCCGGCATCGGCCAGGCCGGCCAGCGATCGATCCAGCCGACCGCGTCGGCGTTGCTGCCGGTCACCAGAAAGGCATCGCGGTCGAGCGCCGGACGATGGCCCAGATCGAGCGGCAGCTGCCGGGTCGCCTGGATCACGGCGCGCCGCCGGCCGGCGGCCCACTGCCATGGGGATCATAGACCGGCGTCGCATTGATCGGATCGTAGAGCGAGCTCAGCAGATAGCGCTTCAGCGCGAACCGGACCACCACCCCGATGACGGCGGCCATCGGCACCGCGATCAGCACGCCGACGAAGCCGAACAGCGCGCCGAAGGCCAGCAGCGAGAAGATCAGCCAGACCGGATGCAGATTGACCCGGTCGCCAACCAGCTTGGGCGTGATGATATTGCCCTCGAGCGCCTGGCCGACGACGAACAGGACCAGAATGGCGAGCGGCTTGTGCCAGGAGCCAAACTGCGCGAATCCGAGCGCCACCGAAAGCAGCCCGCCGGTGATGCCGCCCAGGAACGGAATGAAGATCAGCGCGCCGCAGACCAGACCCAGCACCAGCCCGAAATCCAGCCCGATGATGGTCAGGCCCAAGCCGTAGAACAGGCCCAGCAGCAGGCAGACCGAGGCCTGGCCGCGCAGGAAGCCGCTCAAGGTCTGATCGATCAGGCGCGCCTGATCGCGAATCGTGCCGGCATGCTCGCGCGGCAGCCAGGAATCGATCGTCGCCAGCAGCACCTCCCAATCGCGCAGCAGGAAGAACGCGACGATGGGCGTGATGAAGATCAGCGACAGCACGTTCGCGATCGCGACGCCGCCGGTCAGCAGCGAGGTGATGACCCGGCCGGCGCCGGACAGGATGTCGCCGATCTTGTCGCTGGCCGCATCGCGCAGCTTTGCCACCTGATCCGGATCGAGCCGGTCCTGCAGCAGCGCCAGAAACTGGTCGAGTTCGTCGCGCGCCAGCTTCAGATAGGCCGGGAATCGCCCGACCAGCGTGGCGATCTGGGTTTCCAGCAGCGGCACCAGCAGCAGGATGAAGGCGACGATCAAGGCCAGGAAGGCGAACAGCACGAAGACCGAACCGACCGAGCGGGGCACGCGCACTCGGTCGAGCCGATTGACGAACGGGTCCAGCAGGAAGGCGATGGCCGAGCCCATGACGAACGGCAGGAGGATGCTGCTCAACCGATTGAGCGCGTAGGCGCACAGCACCACCGCGCAGATCCAGAACAGCGGACGGCCCCAAGCCTGATTCATCGACACCTCTCCCCCGACCGCCAGCCTCGAGGCGATCACCCCCTATCGGAGTATCGCAGATCTACCCTGTCGGTCGAGGGTGAAGCCTAGTCGTCGTTGGGCTCGGTCTCGGCGGGCGCAGGCGCCACCGGCTTCGCGGCCCCGACTGGGGTGCGCAGCGCCAGGGTGGCGAGCGGCTGTCCCGGCGTGAACACCAGATCCTGCTGGGCGAAGCCGATCTTCAGCAGGTTGGCATCGCCGCGCACGCGCAATCGCAGATGCACCTCGGTCCGGGCGAACAGATCGACCTGCGAACCGCGCACGAACGGGATCCGGGCCAGCCGGTCGCGCACGGCACCCCAATCGGCGGCACCGGTGATCGGAACGGTGATCGACAGGATCGTCTCCTGATCGCCGCCCCCGAGCGTCAGCCCCTTCCACTTGTCTTCGAGCGCCTTTTCCGAGGCGACGACGGCGGCGGCATACAGCGCCGCATCGGGCTTGCCGCCGGGCACCTGCACGGTCACCGGATCGGCCGAGCCGTCGGGGCTGTAGCGCGAGACCGTGACGGTGACGCCGTCATTGCCGGGGACGGCCAGGGCCACGACCACGTCGCCACCGTCGTAATTCTTCGACAGCGCCTGCAGCTGGTCCGGCGTCGGCTTGGCGACCGCCGGCGCATCGAGCGCCTGAACGTCGGCCAGATCGCCGGCCGGCAGGATCCACGGCACCAGCCCGGCCTTGCCGTCGGACGCCGACCAGGCAGCCAGCCATGGATTGGGATCGTCCCACAGATGGGTCGTGCCGCCGGCCTGCAGCGCCGGCACGATCACGACCGGCTTGCTCGCCAATTCGGTCACGGTCAGATGCGCGTCGCGCAGCAGCTTGCGCACGCCGTTCGGGCTGAAGCGGTAGGTATAGCTGGCGAGATAGCGGACCGAGGAGCTGTGCTCGTCCTTGACCTCGAAATCCTGCAGCAGATTGTTGATGGTGTCGTCGGCCGGCTGTGGCAGGCGCGCCCAGTCGGTCTTGGCGGTCAGCCGCTCCAGCAATTGGCGGAATGCCTTGTGCACGCCTTGGGACCGCGCCGCCTCGCGCGCCTGAACCGAGCTTTCGGCGGTGGCATCGACCGGCACGTCGGCGACGACATAGGCCGGCGGGAAACCGGCCGCCCCGGCGGGCGCGGTCCGGAGCAGAATGGCCAGCGCCAAAGCCGCGGCGGCCAGCGCCCCGGACCGTGTCATGCGCAAGCCAGGGAAGCGTCGCTCGATCATTGAAGTCCGTCCCGTTTCAAGTATGGTCGCGCCATCATGTTGCCCTATGGGTCAGGTCGCCCGGAGCCGCTAAACGGGCCGCGCCGCCCGTATAACGCGCAAGGAAGCCATGAAGAGTCAAAGCTACCGTGACGCCGGTGTCGATATCGATGCCGGCAATGCGCTGGTCGAGGCGATCAAGCCGCTGGCCCGCGCCACGTCCCGCAAAGGGGCTAACGCCAGCTTGGGCGGATTCGGCGCATTCTTTGATTTGAAGGCGGCCGGATTTATCGATCCGCTGCTGGTCTCGACCACCGACGGCGTCGGCACCAAGCTGAAGATCGCCATCGACTCGGGCCGGCACGACACGGTCGGCATCGACCTGGTCGCCATGTGCGTCAACGATCTGGTGGTCCAGGGCGCCGAGCCGCTGTTCTTTCTGGATTATTACGCGACCGGCAAGCTGGACGTGGCCGCCGGCAAGGCGATCATCGCCGGCATCGCCCAGGCCTGCCGGGAAGTGGGCTGCGCGCTGGTCGGCGGCGAGACCGCCGAGATGCCCGGCATGTATAGCCACGGCGACTATGATCTGGCCGGATTCTCCGTGGGCGCGGTCGAGCGCGACCAGGTCATCGACGGCACCAAGGTGGCCGACGGCGACGTGATCCTGGGCCTGGCCTCGACCGGCCTGCATTCGAACGGTTTCTCGCTGGTGCGCAAAGTCGTCTCCGACGCGCAGCTCGACTATGCCCAGGCGGCGCCGTTCGCGACCGACCTGTCGCTGGGCGAGGCGCTGCTGACGCCGACCCGGCTCTATGTGACCTCCTGCCTGGCCGCCGTGCGCGCCGGCGGCATCAAGGCCTTCGCCCATATCACCGGCGGCGGGCTGCTGGAGAACATTCCGCGCGTGCTGCCGGATACGCTGCAGGCCGAGCTCGACGTCGCGTCCTGGTCCCTGCCCCCGGTGTTCCGCTGGCTGGCCGACACGGCCGGCATCGCGGCCCCGGAAATGGCACGGACGTTCAATTGCGGCATCGGCATGATCGCCGTGGTCGCGGCGGCCGACGCCGACCGCCTGATCGCCCTCTTCGCCGACAAGGGCGAGACGGTCAGCCGGATCGGCCGGATCGGCCCACGTCCGGCCAGCCAGCCGGGCTGCGTCATCCCGAAACTCGGAACCGCCGCATGGCCCGCCTGAAGGTCGGCGTCCTCGTCTCGGGCAACGGCTCGAACCTTCAGACGCTGATCGACCTGTGCGCGACGCCGGATTTCCCGGCCGAGATCGCGCTGGTCGTCTCCAACAAGCCCGGCGTCCTGTCGCTGGAACGGGCAGCGCGCGCCGGGATCCCGACGCGGGTCATTCCGCATCAGGATTTCCCCGACCGGCTGGCGTTCGACCAGGCGATCGACACGGCGCTGCGCGCGGCCGGCATCGAGTTCATCTGCCTCGCTGGGTTCATGCGCGTGCTGAGCCAGATGTTCGTCGAGCTGTGGCACGACCGGATCATCAATATCCATCCGTCGCTGCTGCCCAGCTTCAAGGGCCTGCATACCCACGCCCAGGCGCTCGACGCCGGCGTGCGCTTCCACGGCTGCACCGTCCATATCGTGCGCCCGCTGCTCGACGACGGCCCGATCCTGGTGCAGGCCGCCGTGCCGGTCCTGGCCGACGACGACGAGCAGTCGCTGGCCGCCCGCGTGCTGAAAGCCGAGCATCAGGCCTATCCGCTGGCGCTGAAACTGATCGCCCAAGGCCGGGTCCGGATCGACGGCAACCGGGCGCTGATCGACGGCACGGCGCCCGAGCCGGCGGCGCTAATGATGAATCCGCCGGCCTAGTCGCGCTGAGCAGAGCGACTTAAACGGCAGCGACCACCGAGATCTCGACCAAAAGGTCGGGGCTGGCCAAGCGGGCTTCGACGGTGGTGCGAGCAGGCGGCGCGTTTTCTGGCATCCACGCTTCCCATTCGGTATTCATCGCGCCAAAATCGCCGATATCGCGAAGGTATAGGGTGGCAGAAAGCAAACGGGATTTGTCACTCCCGGCTTCCGCGAGGAGCTCGTCGATCCGGCTGAGAACTTCTCGCGTCTGCCCGACGATGTCTGGCGCCGAACTACCGCTGGAAGTCTGTCCGGACAGAAAAACCAGTCCGGCATAGCGCACGATCTTGCTCATGCGCGGCCCCGTCCGCATCCGGTGAATCGTCTCAGTCATTTCGAGCTTTCCATTTTTGCGGGATCGAGTTGCCCGATCGCCGCGAGCGGTACTGGCTTGAGCGGGGCTCGAATGCGATAGGCGCCGACGGTTTCCGGCGTCGTACCGAGCTCCCGCGCCAGAATGCTGGTCACGCCGAGACCGCAGATGCGGCCCTGGCAAGGTCCCATGCCACAGCGGCTGAAGAATTTCGTCTGATTCGGCCCCAGGCATCCGAGCTTGACCATGTCCGCGATCTCCCGGGCGGTAACCTCTTCGCAGCGGCAGACGATCGTGTCGCCCGAGGGGGCGACGATCCCATCCGGCGGACGGTAAAGCGCGTCCAGGAACGGGCGGATGCGCAGCTGAGACCGCAGCGCGTGGTTCGGCGCCGCGGCCAATCGGGTGCACTCCTCCGACGAGATCCGCCCGAGCGCCTGTGCCGCCCCGATCGCGGCGATCTCGCCACCAGCCTCTGCGGCCAACGCCCCGGCGATGGCGCCGCCGTCGCCGGCGATGCGGAAGCCCGGCAGGCTCGTTTCGCCGAACGGATCGAGGCGCGGCGCCCAAGCAAGTTGCGCGTCGTTCCAATCATGATCGACCCGGAGCAACCGGGCGATCTGCGTGTTCGGCACGACACCATGATGCAGGAGGACGATATCCGCGGCGAGGCGATGCCGTCGGTCGGCCGAGGTGAAGCTCAGCGCTTCCACCCTGTCCTGCCCTTCGACGGCGAGATCCTGCGCTGCCGCAAACCACGGAACGCCCGCCCGCCTCAATCGCCACATCATGCCGAATCCCTTGGCCAGCAGCTTCGGAGCCCTGAGCGCGTTCGCCAGATGCGTCAACGCCGTCCGGCGATTGGACGCCGGCGATGTCTCGACGATGCCGGCAATCTCGGCGCCGGCGTCGAGCAATTGGCAGGCGACCAGCAACAGCAGCGGCCCGCCGCCGGCGAGCAGGATTTTCCCCGAGGGGATCGAACCGCCCGACTTCAACGCAATCTGCGCCGCACCCGCGTTCAACACGCCCGGCAAGGTCCAGCCCGGGATCGGCGATGCGCGTTCCAGGGCACCGGTCGCTGCAATCAATTGCGGCGCGCGAAGCTGAAAGCTTCGGCCTCCCGACAGGGCCGAGACGGTCAAGTCAGGCGCGATATCCCATACCGTCGTCGCAAAATGGAGATCGACGCCCGCATCGGCCAAGGGCGCGGCCAGCGTCCTGCCATGGAGATAGTCGGGCCCCAAAATCCTGCCGACCTCGGGGGCGACAGTCGCCACATTGCGGTAGATCTGACCGCCGGGACGCGGCTGTTCGTCGAGCAGCACCGTCTTCAGGCCCAATTTCGCCGCCGTCAACGCCGCCGCCATGCCGGCCGGTCCCGCGCCGATGATGATGAGATCGTGGGTCATTTCACGGCCTCCAGGTGCCGCGCGCCCGTGGCCAGCCGCACGCGCATGCCGTCAGCCACCTCGATCATGCAGGATTGGACGTTCCGTCGGCCGTCCACCTCGCACAGACACTCGAAGCAGACCCCCATCAGACAAAGCGGCGAACGCGGTGCTCCGGAGACGGGCGTGCGGCGCAGCGGCACGATATCCACCTCCATCAAAGCCAGCGCCAGCGATACCCCGGTGCGGACCTTCAGGGCGCGTCCGTCGACGTCGATCGTCACAAGCGGTCCGGGATCCGAGCCCGGCATCAGCTTAAACATGGAAGCGCTCGGCTTTGAAGTTGGCGAGGATCGCGGGCTCGGGACCACCCCGGATCCAATCGGCGATCGGACCGGCGTGCTGGGCTGCGAGCGTGATGCCGGAATGGCAGGTCACGACGAAGGCGCCGGGGCAGTCGGTGGAGGCCTGATAGATCGGATAGCCGTCCGGCGTCATCACGCGGAGGGCCCCCCAGGTCCGGACGATGTTGACGCCGGCGAGCAGGGGGAACATCCGCTGGGCACGGCTGGCGATGCGCGACAATTCGTCCGTCGTCGTCCCATTGTCGAAACCAACGTCTTCCCGGCTGTCGCCGATCTGGACGCCGCCATCGCCGGTCTGCCGCACGCTGCCGGTCGGCAGATCGAGAAAATGCTCGACCCGCTCGCTGATCAGCACCTGACCCCGAACCGGCTTGACCGGTGCGGAAAGTCCGACCATCGGCGCCAATTCCGCATTGCCGAGACCGGCGGCGAGCACGAGTTTGGCCGCCACATGGGTCGTTCCACCCGCGCGGACGTGAAACACCCCGTCGCGATACTCGATCGCTTCCACCTGCTGGCCGGTCTTCAGCTCGCCGTCGAGCGACGTCAGCGCTTCGGTCAACGAACGCAGCAGTTTCAGGGGGCTGACGTGGCCATCGAGCGGGCAGAAACACGCGCCGACGACGTCGGGGCCGACAGGCGGGCAGAGCTCCCGCAGTGCATTGGCGCCCAGGATTTCATAGGGGTAGGGCTCGCCGAGGGCGGCGAGATCGCTGGCGAGCTTGCCCATCGTGTCGGCCTGCGCCTGCAGTTCCGCTTCATCGAGGCAAAGCGACAGGCCGCCCGGTTGCGACAATTGCAGATCGACGCCCGTGCAGCGGTTGAGGTCTTCGGCGAACGCCGGCCATCGCTTGGCCGATCCGATCGACCACAGCGCATAGGCCGGCTTGCCGGCGCCCTTGCCCTGCACCCAGACCAGCCCGAAATTGCCCCGCGCCGCGCGAAAGGCATCATCGCCCTCATCGAGCAGACGGACGCGTTCGCCGCCGCGCGCCAGCCCATAGGCGATCGACAGGCCGACCACGCCGCCGCCGATCACGATCGTATCGGGGTCGCTCATGCCTTGCCCCCAAGCACGCGATCGAGCCCGAAGGCGCGGTCCAGGATGATCATCAGGATCAGCGTCAAGACGATCAGGACCGTCGAGAGGGAGGCGAGGAGCGGGTCGATCGTGTTGGCGATGTGGTTGTACATGCGCACCGGCAGGGTGGCTGTGCGCGCGCCGGAGACGAACAGCGACATGGTGACCTCGTCGAAACTCGTGATGAAAGCGATGATCCAGCCGCCGGCGATGCCGGGCAGCAGCTGCGGCAGTTCGATGCGCCGGAACCTGGTCCAGGCGGAAGCGCCGAGCGACGTCGCGGCTTGGGAGAGGGCGTGGTCGTAGCCGGTGGCGGCCGCGATGACGAGACGCAGCACATAGGGCAGTACGATGACCGTATGGGCGGCCGTCAGGCCCCAGAGCGTACCGGTCGCGCCGATATGCGTGAACAGGCGCAGGAGCGCGATGCCAAGCACGATCGGCGGCAGCATCAAGGGCGACAGCAACAGCCCCAGGATCGCATCGCGGCCGGCGAAGCGATGCCAGGCGATCGCCATGGCGGCAGGCACCGCAAGCAGCACCGCCACGGTGGCGGACAGCGCGCCGAGCCCCAGGCTGAGCTTGAAGCTGTCGATGAAGTCCGTCGCATCGAGAATGGCGCGATACCAGCGCCATGACGCGCCATCGAACGGCAGCGCGATATAGCCCTTGTCGGTGAAGGAGACGAGGACCACGACGACCAGCGGCGCCAGCATGAAGAGCGCGAACAGCCAGTGGAAGAGGATGAGGCCGAGCGGCGTTCGGCTCATTGGAACACCTGCCTGAACCGGCGCTCGACGTATCTGTTGGCCCCCAAGGAAATGGCCAGCACGATGACCAGCAGCACGAGCGACAGGGCTGCACCCAGCGGCCAGTTGAGATTGCCCAGAAACTCATCGTAGATGGTCGTGGGCACGACCTTCAGCCGCCGCCCGCCGATGATTGCCGGCGTCGCGAACGCGCTGGCCGCCAGCGCGAAGACGATCAATCCACCGGAGAGCACCCCCGGCAGCACTTGCGGCAACACGATCCGGGTCATGACCGTCGCGGTACTGGCGCCCAGCGACTCCGCCGCCTGCTCGGTCGCGGGATCGAGCTTTTGCAACGACGCCCAGACCGACAGCACCATGAAGGGCACCAGGACATGCACGAGTGCCAAGGTCATGCCGGTGAAGGTGTACATGAGCTTGACGGGCTCGGTTGTGAGGCCGGATGCGAGCAGGACGCGATTGATGATGCCTTCATTGCCCAGCAGGATCGTCCAGCCGAGCGTGCGCACGATCACCGAAATCAGCAGCGGCCCCAGCACGATGACGAGCGATACCGCGCGCATGCCCGGCGACAGGCGGCTCAGCACATAGGCCTCCGGCACGCCGATGGCGACGCAAATGCCGGTGACCAGCAGCGCCAGTTCGAAGGTGCGCCGGAAGATCGCGAGGTAATAGCCATCGGTCGCGATCTGGACATAGTTCGTGACCGTGAAGCCCGAGCCGACACCGCTTGCGTTCGAAAACGGCGAAAAGCTCAAGGCCATCGTCAGCACCAGCGGCAAGGCGACGAAGACGAGAGCTGCGAGGATTCCGGGGCCGGCGAGCCAATAGGGCGTGCGGTTCATGGCGCGGCCCCGCGGTGGATGACGCGAACATGCGCCGACGACCAGGTCAGACCGACATCATCGCCTTCCGCAGCACCACACGCGCCGATATTGGCTTCGGTCAATTGCAGGACTCCGAGCGGCGTGTCGATCTGGTAGAGCCAATGGTGGCCGAGGAAGACGCGGGCGCCGATCCGTCCGCGCAGGATCCCGCCGTCTCTGGCGAAACCCAGCTTTTCCGGGCGGACGATATAGTCGACCTCACCCTGTATCGCGCTCGCGACCCACGGCAGCCGCAGTCCCCCGACCATGATCGTCTCGCCCGAGGCCGTGCCGGCAAACACGTTCGCCTTGCCGAGAAACGTCGAGGCGAACCGGCCGTTCGGGTACTCGTACATCTCGAATGGTGCGGCGATCTGCTCGATCGCGCCTTTGTTCATCAGCACGACGCGATCGGCCAGCGTCATGGCCTCGGCCTGATCATGGGTGACCATGATGGTGGTGATGCCGACCTTGCGCTGGAGGGCCCGCAATTCGATCTGCATCTCTTCGCGCAATTGTGCATCGAGCGCGCCCATCGGCTCGTCGAGCAGCAGCACCGGCGGGCGGATGACCAAGGCGCGCGCGAGCGCCACGCGCTGCCGCTGGCCGCCGGAAAGCTGACGCGGATAGCGGTCGGCAAGAGGACCCAGATGGACGAGGTCCAGCGCCTCGGCGACGCGGTCGGCCCGCTCCTTCGCCGCGACGCGCCGCATGTCCAGACCGAAAGCGACATTGGCAGCCACCGTCATATGGGGAAACAGCGCGTAGCTCTGGAACACGATGCCGAGACCGCGTTTGCTGGCGCGGAGATCCGTGATGTCGGCGCCATCGAGCAGGATGCGGCCCGTCGTGGGCGGGACGAAGCCGGCGATCATCTGCAGCGTCGTCGTCTTGCCGCAGCCCGACGGCCCGAGCAGGCAGATGAACTCGCCCTTTGCCACCGACAGCGAGCAGTCCGCGACGGCGATGAGTTCATGGTAGGTCTTGCCCAAGCCGACCAAATCAAGGAACGCCATCACGTCTCTCCCCATCGCCTGACCGCGGCGCTACTGCTCCACCGCGCGGTTCCAGCGGTTGGTCCAATCGGCACGCTGGGCATTGATGATGCTGTAGTTCGGCGAGATCATCGCCTTGACCTTTTCCGGGCCGGAGACGACCTTGGCCGCGATTTCGGGCGCAAGCTTGGTCGTCTCATTGACCGGTCCCGAACCGGTCTCGGCCAAAATGCCCTGCACCTCGGCCGATTCCACATATTGCAGGAACTTTTGGCCCAAGGCTGGCTGCGGCGCGCCTTCGACGACGCAGGCCGCAACCATGAGGGCAACGGCCCCTTCCTTCGGGTACACGAATGCGACCGGCGCGCCCTGATCGATGACCGATTGAACGCGACCACTGCCCCAGACCACCAAGGCGGCCTCGCCGGTCTGCAGCATCGAGGCCATCGTACCCGGCGATCCCTCCCAGGAGAGCACATTCGGCGCGACCTGCTTGATCATGGCATCGAAGCCCGGATCGATCGCCGCCTCGCCGCCGCCATTCAGGCGCGCCATCATCACGAGGGTCAGCAGACCATAACCATTGGTGATCGGCGGGATCACGATCTTGCCCTTGTATTTCGGGTCGGTCAGATCAGTCCAAGACGTGGGCGCGGCCCAGCCGTTCTTGGTGAAGATCGCCTTGTTATAGGCTAGTCCGGTCGCCACGAAGCCGATGCCGACCGACTTGTCGCCGGCCATGCGCGCATTCGGATAGAGCTGCTTGATCGAGCCGGCGTCTTCGACCTTCGCGCACAGGCCGTGGGCCACCGCCTGATACATCGGGCCGTCATCGATCATCGCGACCGACATTTCCTCCGCCGTCTTCTGCGCTTCGAGCTTGGCCAGAATATCCGTCGAATTGCCGGGGATATACACGACCTTGACGCCATTCGCGGCCTCGAACGGCGGAATGATCTTTGCCTTGAACACGTCTTCGTTCGATCCGCCGGAGCCGCCGACATAAAGCGTCGTCTCCGCCGAGGCAACGGTGACGGAAGCGAGCAGGAACAAACTGCTGATGACGAACTGGTATGGACGCATCGCGATCTCCTATGGCAGGCATGGAAGCGGAGGTCCCCAAACCAGTCGCGGAGGCCTTCATCATTTCGTCATCTTAGGGGCGACCGAGACGGGAAAAAATGTAAACTTTTACGGCTGCATATGCCTAAATGTTATATATGCGAGTCACCTTGAACCTGCGCCAGATCGAGACCTTTCGCGCCGTGATGATCTCCGGCAGCATCGTCGGCGCGGCAAAACTCATGAATGTGACGCAGCCGGGCGTCAGCCGGACGATCGGCCTGCTGGAGGACCGGCTCGGCTACGCGCTGTTTCAACGGCGCGGCCGGCGCATCGTGGCGACGCCGGAGGCCGAGGCGCTGTATCGCGCGGTCGAACGCAGCTACCGCAGCATCGAATCCATCGCCCGGGTCGCCCATGACATCGGTATGCAACGCGCTGGAGCGCTCAGGATCGCGACCCTGCCCGCGCTCGCGCAATGGCTGGTTCCAAGCGCGATCAGCCGGTTCCTTGCGACGCGGCCGGATGTGACCGTCTTCGTCCAAAGCCTGCCGTCCGTGCAGATTGCCGAACTCGTCTCCACCGGCCAGTTCGATGTCGGCATTGTCGAAATGCCGGTGTCCCGACCGGCAATCGATATCGAGGAACTCGGCATGTCGACCGCTGTCGTTGTCCTGCCTGCCGCGCATAGACTGGCCGCGCTCGACCGCATCTCGATCCGCGACCTCGAGGGCGAACGGATGATCCTGCTCTCGCAGCACAGCTTTGCCCGCTACCAGATCGATGACGTGTTTTCGGCTGCCGGTGTCGCGCCCGTCGTGGCGATGGAGACGCCGAGTTCGACGATCGCCTGCGCGCTCGTCGCCGCCGGCGCCGGCATCACCGTTGTATCGCGGGCAACAGCCGGATCGTTCCTATCGGCCGAGACCGCCGTTCGGCCGCTCACCCCGCCGATGTCCTTCCGATATTCGATCGTCTTCCCCCAGTTGACGGCAAGGTCGAGCCTCGCAAATGCCTTTGCCGTCGAATTGGATGCGGCATTCCAGGCGGCCGAAAGTCGACCGTCGGACGACGTCGACCTGCTGGGGTCGAATGCGGCCCCCGGATGAAGGCGTTGCGGGAAACTCAAACGGACTTCTTTCGCCTGATTTTATCCGCTCGCCGCAAAGCCCTACTTGCCAAGTCTGCCCGGTCGAGGGTAACACCCGCTATCGGTTTTTCCCTTTATGGCTTCACTCGAGGATTTCGCGATGGCTGATACCGAACTGATGCGGCACCAGCAGATCTGGCACAGTTTCACCAATTTCGTGAAATTCGGCACCATTTCGGTGCTGGTCGTCGTCGTGTGCCTGTGGTTCTTCCTGGTCGTCTGACCCGGAACGAGGCCGGACCGAACGCCGCCGGGCTCGCGCCCGCGCGGCGTTTTTTATGGGCGGCCGACGACCGAGGTCATGATCGCATCGAAGCGCGCGAAGAACGCCGCGTTGCTGTAGCGCGCCGCAGTCTGCCGGGCATTGCGTCCCATCTCCTCGCGCAGGCTCGGGTTGCCGGCATACATGGTCATCGAAAGCGCCAGCAGATCGACGTGGCGCGGCGGGAACATCAGGCAGTTCCGACCGTGGACGAAGACGTCGCGATAGCACGGCAGATCCGACAGGATCATCGGCTTGCTCAAGAGCGCCGCCTCGTAGGCGGACAGCGACTGGGTCTCGCTGTCGGACGCCAGGCAGAACATGTCGGCCGACTCGACCCAGGCCAGGACCTCGCCGTCGCTCAGACCTTCGAGCAGGCGGTAGGTCTGCGGGTTGTCCTGCACGAGCCGCTGGGCTTCCTCGTCCATCTCGATGAATTTTCCGCAAATGATCGCTTCGATATCGAGGCCGCTGCGCGCGACCGCGCGGACGAAATCGCCGGGCCGCTTGCGCCGCTCGATCGTGCCGACCTGCACCACGCGCGTGGCCCGGACCTTCGCCGGCACCTTGTCGCGCGCGATGAGGACCGGGTCGATATCGACCCCGAACGAGGCCGTGTGGAATTTGCCCGGATCGAGCTGATAGGTGAATGACCGGAACACGTCATGCTGGAACGGCATGTTGTAGATGATCGCCGCCGGCAGCGCGAAGGCCTGCAGCAGCGCGGTATTCTCCAGCAGAATGCGCAGCGCCACCTCGGCCTCGTTGATGAACCAGATCGTCGGCAGGTGCGGCGCGATGCGGATGACCGGGCCGGCCGAGCAGATGGTGTTCGCGATTGCCAGGTCGAATGCCGTCAGATCGGCGGTCTCGTTGATCGCGATGCCTTGCTCGACATAGCGCGCCCGCATCGGGTCGTCGGCCGGATTGATCGGCAGGATCTGGATCTCATGGCCTTGCGCGCGCAGATGCATCGCCAGCCGGAAGAACGCGGTGCTCGAGCCCGTGATCGTGAATTCGTGATTGATCATCAGAATGCGCAACGGGAGATCCTCTGGTCCGAAGGTGCTGGGCGGTGCCCGGCCGCAAGATCACGGAGTTGGGTGGCGGCTGTCAATCCAGGTGCCGCGTCCGATCGAGCCCGCTTGATCCGACAGCCCGGCGAATCGATACTGCGGCCATGACTGCAACCGACCGTCGCCCCCCGCTCTACCAGCGCCTGCGCGACCAGATCGCCGGTGAAATCACGCGCAATGTCTGGGGTCCCGGGACGGCGATCCCGACCGAGGCCGAGCTGGCGCAGACCCACCAGGTCGCCGTCGGCACGGTCCGCAAAGCGATCGATCTGCTGGTCGCCGAAGGGCTGATCGAACGGTCCCAGGGCCGCGGCACCTATGTGCGCCGGCCGAGCTTCGACAGTTCGCTGTTCCGATTCTTCCGGTTCCAGGGTCCGGACGGCACGCGCCGCGTGCCGGAAAGCCGGATCCTCGGTCGCGAACGCCGGCCGGGCCCGATCGAGGCGACCCGGGCGCTCGCGCTGGCAGATGGCTCCGACGTGCTGCACCTGTCGCGCCTGCGCCTGATCGATCAGCGCCCGGTCCTGGCCGAGGAAATCTGGCTGCCGGCCGCCCGCTTCGCGCCCTTGATGGATCTGGCGGCGGACGCGTTCGGCGATCTGCTCTATCCGCTGTACGAGCGGCATTGCCAGGCGGTCGTCGCCTCGGCGCGCGAGACGCTGTCGGTCGCCGCCGTCGAGGCCGAGGCCGCCAGCCTGCTGGCGGTCGCGCCGGGCACGCCGGTCGTCGTCATCGAACGGCTGGCGCTGGGCTATGACGACCGCCCGCTCGAATGGCGTCGCTCGCTCGGACCCGCCGACCAGTTTCGCTACCAGATCGAGATTCGTTGACTCGCGCGCGCCCGCTCCTCTAGTCATATATATGAATTTCCTCCACTCCAGGAGGTCTGGCATGGGGGAGCGAACATGGTCGATTGGTATCGCGAGAGCACGGCCGTGGAGCGCCGCACCTTCTGGGCTTGTTTCGGCGGCTGGGCGCTGGATGCGCTCGACGTGCAGATGTTCAGTCTGGTCATACCGGCCTTGATCGCGACCTGGCACGTCAGCCACACCGAAGCCGGCCTGATCGGCAGCGTGACGCTGGCGACCTCGGCCATGGGCGGCTGGCTCGGCGGCACGCTCGCCGACCGCTATGGCCGGGTGAAGGCACTGCAGGTCACCGTGCTGTGGTACGCGATCGCGACCTTCATCGCCGCCTTCACCCAGAATTTCGACCAGTTGCTCGTGACCAAGGCGCTGCAGGGCTTCGGCTTCGGCGGCGAATGGGCGGCCGGCGCCGTGCTGATGGCCGAGATCATCCGGCCGCAGCATCGCGGCAAGGCGCTGGGCGCCGTGCAGAGCGCCTGGGCCATCGGCTGGGGCGGTGCCGTGCTGCTCTATGCCGGCCTGTTCTCGGTCCTGCCGCAGGAACTGGCCTGGCGCGTGATGTTCGCCATCGGCCTGCTGCCGGCCGGCCTGGTGATCTACGCCCGGCGCGGCATTCCGGAGCCGGTCCGGCAGGACGAGCCCGCTACGCCCGGCGCGTTCTTCGCCACGCTGTTCGGCATCTTCAAGCCGGAGACGCTGCGCGCGACCCTGGTCGGCGGCTTGTTCGGCCTCGGCGCCCATGGCGGCTATTACAGCATCACGACCTGGCTGCCAACCTACCTGAAGACCGAGCGCGGCCTGTCGGTGCTGGCGACCGGCTCCTACCTGGGCGTGATCATCGTCGCCTTCTTCGTCGGCTGCATCGTCGCCGGCCAGCTGCTCGACCGGCTCGGCCGCCGGCTGACCGTGGCCGGCTTCGCGATCGGCTGCATTCTGGTGGTGATCGCCTATGTCATGCTGCCGATCGGCAACGGGCTGATGCTGGTGCTGGGTTTCCCCTTGGGCTTCTTCTCGGCCGGCATTCCGGCCAGCATGGCGACCCTGTTCAACGAGCTCTATCCGGCCGGCACCCGCGGCACGGGCGTCGGCTTCTGCTATAATTTCGGCCGCATCCTGTCGTCGATCTTTCCGGCGCTGATCGGCTATCTCAGCGGCTCGATCCCGCTCGGCATGGCGATCGGCCTCGACGCGGTCTTCGCCTATGCCCTGGTGCTGGTGGCGCTGCTGCTGTTGCCCGAAACGCGCTCGAAGACCCTCGACGTCGCGATCGGGACCCCGGCATGAGGGACGAAAGCCATCCGGCCGCCGGGATTGACCTGGCGGTCGATTGCCATGCCCATGTCTTTCTGCGCGCGCTCACGTTTGCCCCGGGCCGGCGCTATACGCCCGACTATGACGCACCGCTCGAGAGCTACCTGGCGCGGCTCGATCGGCACGGTCTCAGCCACGGAATCCTGGTGCAGCCGAGTTTTCTCGGCACCGACAACAGCTACCTGCTGCGCGCCCTGGCGGCCTGTCCGGCGCGCCTGCGCGGCATCGCAGTCGTGCCGGACGATGCCCCTCGGGCCGCGCTCGACGCGCTCGACCGGGCGGGCATCGTCGGGCTGCGGCTCAATCTGATCGGCGCGCCCGACCCCGACTTCGCGACCCCGTCCTGGCGGCGGCATCTGGCCGATGTCGCAGCGCTCGGCTGGCAGATCGAAATCCAGGCCGAGGCGGGCCGCCTGCCCCGGCTGCTGCCGGCGCTGCTCGACGCCGGGGTCGCCATCGTGATCGACCATTTCGGCAAGCCCGACCCGGCCCTGGGCATCGACGATCCCGGCTTCCAATATCTGCTGGGCACGGGCAAGACGGGGCGCGTCTGGGTCAAGCTGTCCGGCGCCTATCGCAACGGCGCCGGCGCAACCCTGCAGGACACCATAAACCCTTTGCGCGAAAATTTCGGGCTGATCCGCCTGCTGTGGGGCAGCGACTGGCCGCATACCCAGTTCGAGACGCAGATCGGCTACGGTGCGGCCAGGGCGGCGCTCGACCGCTGGCTGCCCGACCCGAACGACCGCCGCGTCGTGCTGGGCATCGCGCCCCTCGACCTGTTCGGGTTGGCATGATGATCGATCGAACCCAGGAGAGCAGGATGGGCCGCCTCGTCCGAAATTCGCTGACCACCAAACTGATTTCCCTGGTGCTGATCGCCCTGGTCGGCAGCATCGCGATCGGCGGCGCCTCGCTCTGGCTGCTGCGATCGGCCATGACCACCGACCGGGAAGCGGAGGCGCGCACGGCGGTCGAGCTGATCGAGGGCGCCATGAAACGCATGGACGGCCTGATCCGCGACGGCAAGATCACCGACGCGGATGCCCGGCGCGAAATCGGTGGCGTCATCCATTCGATGCGCTACGACGGCAGCAACTATCTCTATGTCATGGCGGAAGACGGCACGATCGTCATCCATGGTGCCGATCCGGCGCGCGAGGGCAAGAACGCGGTCAACGACACCGCATCCGGCCTCTATAAATTCACCAACGACGCACTGGCCGCGATCCGCGACCGCGACACCGGCGTGTTTTTCTCCAAAGGCGTCGTGCCGGGCACGGGCCGGACGACCACGAAGCTCTATTACCTGAAGCGGTTCGCGCCCTGGCACCTGGTCATCGGCACCTCGGTCACGCTCGACGACATCGACCAAAGATTCCAGCAGCAGGCCGGCATTCTGCTGCTGTTCGCCGGTGTCATCCTGGTGCTGACCCTGGTGCCGAGCTGGCTCGTCGCCCGGTCGCTCGCCCGGCCGCTCAGCCATCTGGCGGCCGTGATGCAGCGGCTCGCCCGGGGCGATACCGCGGTCGCCGTCACCGGCACGGCCCGGGCCGATCAGATCGGCGACATGGCGCGCAGCATCGACATCTTCCGCCAGAACGCACTGGAAAAATCCGCGATGGAAGCCGAGCGCGGCGCCACCGCCACCCGCAATGCCGCCGAGCGGCAGCAGGCGATGCATACGCTGGCCGACGCGTTCGAGCAGGAGGTCGGCACCGTCGCCGAACGGCTCGCCGTGGGGGCGACCGACGTGCGGCGCGGGGCCGAGACGGTGTCCGGCACGGTCGACCGCCTGCGCCATCAGGCCCTGTCGGTCTCGGCCGCGGCCGAGCAGGCCTCGGCGAACGTGCAGACCGTGGCGGGCGCCACCGAGGAACTGTCGGCCTCGATCGGCGAGGTCAATAGCCAGGTCGTGACCTCGACCACCATCGCCCGGCGGGCGACCGACATCGCGATCGGGGCGGAGACCACGGTCCAGCAACTGGCCCAGGGCGCCCAGAAGATCGGCGCGGTGATCTCGGTCATCAACGACGTGGCGGCCAGGACCAACCTGCTGGCCTTGAACGCGACGATCGAGGCGGCCCGCGCCGGCGATGCCGGCAAGGGCTTCGCCGTGGTCGCGACCGAGGTGAAGCAGCTCGCCGGCCAAACCGCGCGCGCGACCGAGGAGATCCGTCAGCAGATCGAAGCGATGCAGCACACCACCGACGAGACCGTCGATGCCATCGCCGCCATCAGCGCGGTCATTCGCCAGATGACCGAGATTTCGACCACGATCGCGTCGGCGATCGAGCAACAGCGCGCCGCAACGGCGGAGATCGCCCGCAACGTCCACGAAGCCGCGCGCGGCACCCAGGACGTGACGAGCAATATCGCCGAGGTGTCGAACGCGGCCGAACTGTCGGGCCAAGCCTCGACCGAAGCGCTCGATGTCGCGCGGGAGCTGTCGCAGCAATCGGCGGTGCTGCGCCAGGCGGTCGAAGCCTTCCTCGGCAAGGTGCGCACGATCTGACATACCGGCGCAAGAAGCGGAACGCCGGCTCCCATAGCGGCGCCTAGGGTTCGAGCCTCACTGGAGGAGTTGGACCCATGACTTTCCGCATCACCGGCCTGTCGCCCGAGCCGTTCCGCCCCCTGTTCGGCCTGTCCGACGAAGATCTGAACCACCACAACGCCCGTCGCTTCATCGCCGACGGCAAGTCGGGCTTCCCGGATCGCGTTGAAATCCGTGACGCGGTGCCGGGCGAAAGCGTTCTGCTGGTCAATTACGAACACCAGCCCGCCCGGACGCCTTATCGCGCCAGCCATGCCGTATTCATTAGGGAGGGTGCGGAAACGCGCTATGACCGGATCGGCGAGATCCCGCCGGCGCTGAGCACCCGGCTGATCGCGCTCCGCGCGTTCGACGCGGATCATATGATCGTCGACGCCGATATCGCCGACGGCGCGGCGCTGGAGCCGCTGATCACGCGGCTGCTGACCAACCCGGCGGCAGCCTACCTCCACGCCCACTATGCCAAGCGCGGCTGCTACGCCGCCCGGATCGAGCGCGCCTGAATCAAAAACCGCCGCCGGAGCGATCCGGCGGCGGTTTTCATGTCTTCGAGCGTTCGCCAGAAATTAGGCGACGATCTCCGAGCCGGCGAAGAAGAACGCGATTTCGGTCGCGGCATTCTCCAGGCTGTCCGAACCATGGACCGAGTTCGCCTCGATCGACTCGGCGAAATCCTTGCGGATCGTGCCGGCCGCGGCGTTCGCCGGGTTGGTGGCGCCCATGATCTCACGGTTCTTGGCGACGGCGTTCTCGCCCTCGAGCACCTGGACCACGACCGGACCCGAGGTCATGAACGAGACCAGGTCCTTGAAGAAGGAGCGCTCGCGATGCACGCCGTAGAACTCGCCGGCGATGGCGTCGCTCATCAGGATGCGGCGCTGGGCGACGATCTTCAGGCCGGCGTCTTCGAAGCGGGCGTTGATCTTGCCGGTCAGGTTGCGGCGGGTCGCGTCGGGCTTGAGGATCGAGAGGGTACGTTCGATGGCCATGGCCGGGTCTCCGGGGTACGAAAAGGATCCGACGGCGCACCGTCGCGAAAGGGTGGCGCCTTATAGCCGCAAGGATGAGGACGGGCAACATTTCTGCCCGCAGGCAAGCCTTGCGTTCAGACCTTGCGTTCCCAGCCGCCGTTGGGCTTCTGCTGCCAATAGGCCAGTTGATGGCCGGCGGCCTGGTAGCGCTTCCAGCGCGCCCGGGCGGCGGTCAGCTGAGCCTCGTCATTGCCGTCGAACAGATCCAGGCAGCGCTTGTACCCGGCCAGCTCCGTCCCCTCGGCGCCGCCGACCTGGGCCAGCAGATCGGCCCCGTTCGGATTCTCGTCGGTCGCGGTCAGATAGATCGGCTGTTGGGCGGCATGGCCGTCCTTGGCGCTGCCGTGCGGCAGGAACGACCCGGCGTCATAGAGCCAGAGCAGCTGCACCAGCCGCTCGACCTGGGCCTCGTCCGGCGCGCGGACGAGCGCGCGCATGCCCGCGCCCAGCGCCTTTTCGAGGAGGCGCGGCAGCGCCTCCTCGAGCGGGCTTCGTTGCAGGTGATAAAAGCCGATCTCGGTCATGAGTGGCTTTCAGCCCCTTCCCTAGTCTTCGTAATGGTCGGCGACGAACCGCTCCAGCAGGCGCACGCCATAGCCGGTCGCCCCCTTCGGCACGGTCGCCGCATCCTTCTTCGACCAGGCCATGCCGGCGATGTCCAGATGGGCCCAGGGCACGCCATTGACGAAGCGCTGCAGGAACACGCCACCGATCGAGCTGCCGGCCATGCGATCGCCGGTGATGTTCTTCATGTCGGCGACATCGCTGTCGATCGCCCGATCGAACGCGTCGTTGAGCGGCATGCGCCACAAATGCTCGCCGACCGCCTTGCCGGCCGCGGTCAGCCGCTCGGCCAGCTCGTCGTTGTTGGAGAACAGGCCGGCATATTCGCTGCCGAGCGCCACAAGGATGGCGCCGGTCAGGGTCGCCAGATTGACCATCAGCCGCGGCTTGAAGCGGTCCTGGGTGTACCAGAGCGCGTCGGCCAGCACGAGACGGCCTTCGGCGTCGGTATTGTTGACCTCGATGGTCTGGCCCGACATCGAGGTCAGGATATCGCCCGGGCGGATCGCATTGCCGTCGGGCATGTTCTCCGCCAGCGCCACGACGCCGACGACATTGGCCTTGGCCTTGCGGCCGGCCAGCGCCTTCATCAGGCCGATGACGGTGCCCGACCCGCCCATGTCCCACTTCATCTCTTCCATGCCGGCGCCCGGCTTCAGCGAGATGCCGCCGGTGTCGAAGGTGATGCCCTTACCGACGATGGCGACCGGGGCCGCCTTCTTGTCGTCGGCGCCGAGCCAGGTCATCACGACCAGGCGCGGCGGCCGGGCGGAGCCCTGGCCGACGCCGAGCAGCGCGCCCATGCCGAGCTTCTTCATCTTCTTTTCGTCAAGCGATTCGACCTCGACGCCCAGCTCGGTCAGCGTCATCGCCTGGTCGGACAGGCTTTCGGGATAGAGGATATTACCCGGCTCCGACACCAAGTCGCGCGTGAAGAAGATACCGTCGGCCAGCTTGTCGAGGTCGGCGAAGGCCTTCTTCGCGGCAGGGGCGGCGTCGCTCTGGACCGCGAGCTTCTTCAGGGTCGGCTTCTGCTCGGCCTTCATCCGGGTGCGGTACTTGTCGAAGCGGTAGGTCCTGAGACGCGCGCCGAACGCGAGATTTGCGGCGGCCTCGGCCGGCGACAGCTTGCCGTCGAGGACGCCCAGCTGAACCGTCGCCTCGCTCTCGCCGGCAGCGTTCAGGTGGGCGACCAGGGCGCCGCCCAGCGACTGCAGCGCCAGCGCATCGACTTCGGCCAGCTTGCCCAGGCCCGCCAGCACGATGCCGCCGACCGTCAGGTTGGCCGGCGCCAGCACGGCCAGCAGCTGGCCCTTCTTGCCGGTGAAGCGGGTCGAGGCCATGGCGCGGACCAGCGCGCCGCCGGTCTCCTTGTCGAGCGCGGCGGCGACGGGGGTCAGCGCGCGGTCTTCGCCAACGCCCACAACGACCGTGCCGGCCTTCGGCGCGCCCAATTCGGCGAAACTGATCTTCATGATGTTCCTTCTCGATTCTCGAAGGGGACCCTCGGAGGATCCCGTGAGCATAGCGGGCCCATACCGGGCCTCGTCATTTTTCTGGTCTCGGCGACCGTGGCGTTTTGTCTATCATCCCATCACCCGGACCGCCACCGGGGCGTGATCGCGGCGTTGCCGGGCATCGATAAATTACCGATCAGCGAGCCATGCGCAATTCGGCCTAGGTTTTGCCCGAATCGCCTTTGTATACTCCGGCCGCCATGAACCGCCTCACCCGCTACATCTTCCGTCAATGCCTGGGCGCGACCCTGTTCGTGACGCTCGGCCTGACCGCGGCCTCCTGGTTGATCCAGTCGCTGAAGCTGGTCGACCTGGTCGTCAACCGCGGCGTCGGCATCGGCCTGTTCGCCGAACTGGCCGTCCTCAGCCTGCCGCAGATGCTGGCGCTGACGCTGCCGATCGGCTGTTTCGTCGGCGTCCTGTTCTCGTACAACAAGATGGTGAGCGACAGTGAACTGATCGTCATGCGCGCCTGCGGCCTCAGCCAGGGCCTGCTGGCGAAGCCGGCCCTGATCCTGGGCGGCGCCGGCGTGGCGGCGATGCTGGCCCTGTCGGTCTATTTCCTGCCGGCATCGAAGAACGCGTTCAAGGATCTGGAATTCCAGATTCACAATCAGATCGCGTCGGTGCTGCTGCAGGAGGGCACCTTCAACGTAGTCTCCGACACGCTCACCATCTATGTCCGTGCCCGCGATAGCGCCGGCCGGCTCGAGGGTCTGCTGATCCAGGACAGCCGCGACAAGGCCAAGCCGGTCACGCTGACCGCGGAGCAGGGGCTGATCGTCCAGGTCGACAACACGCCGCGCGTGCTGATGCTGAACGGCACCCGCCAGGTCTGGGACCCGGTCAAGCAGACGCAGGACGTGCTGACCTTCGATCGCTACAGCCTGGACCTCAACCAGTTCCGCGATGCGCCCGGTGTCCGCTTCCTGCAAGCCGAGGAGCGTTATATCCCGGACCTGTTCTTCGCGACCGACGCCGACAATGACCCGGTCCTGCACGCCCATCTGCTGGTCGAAGGCAACAACCGCTTCATCAGCCCGCTCTATTGCCTGAGCTTCGTCCTGGTGGCGCTCGGCGCCATCCTGACCGGCGAGCTCAACCGGCGCGGCCAGACCAAACGGGTCCTGATCGCCTTCGCCATCGTCGCCGGCCTCGAGGCGTCCTCGATCAGCTTCACCAATCTTGCGACCCGCAATCTGGCCCTCATGCCGCTGATGTGGCTGAACGTGCTGCTGCCGGGCATGGTCGGGCTGGCCCTGGTGCTCTATGGTCACCGCATCTTGTGGCGCGGGAAGCAGAGCGCCCAGGCGAGCGAGGCCGCCGCATGAATTTCCCGACCACGCTGTTCGGCTATATCGCCCGCCAATTCCTGGTCTGGTTTACCGGCACCTTCGTCATGATCGTGCTGCTGATCTTCGTCGGCAACCTGATCGAGCTGCTGCGCCGGGCGGCGCCCCACCCCGAGATCGGCATGGCGCTGCTGATCAAGATGGCGGCGCTGCAGCTGCCCTACACCGCCCAGCAGGTGACCCCTTTCGCCGTGCTGTTCGGCAGCATCTTCGCACTGTCGCGCATGACGCGCAGCCAGGAACTGATCGTCGCCCGCGCCGCCGGCGTCTCGGTGTGGCAGTTCCTGACGCCGTCGATCACCATCGCCTTCCTGATCGGCGCGGTCGGCGTCATGCTGTTCAATCCGCTCGCCTCTTCGATGCAGGCGACGTTCAAGCAGATGGAAAACCGGCTCTTGAAGGGTCAGGCGGATTCGCTGTTGCTGTCGACATCTGGATTGTGGCTGCGCCAGAGCGATTCGACCGGCACCCAGGCCGTGATCCATGCCCAGCACCTCAACCCGACGGACATGACCGCCGACGGGGTGACGCTCTATTTCTTCCGGGACGGCGACCGGATGTTGCGCCGGATCGACGGCAAGTCGGCGGTGCTGGACGAAGGCCATTGGCATGTGACCGACGCCTGGGAATGGCGACCGGAGCGCAAACCCGAGTCGCAGCATCTGGACGAAATCACCGTCGCGACCAACCTCACGCCGCAAAAGATCGAAGACAGCTTCGCCACGCCCGACACCATGTCGTTCTGGGCCCTGCCCGGCTTCATCGATCTGCTGGAAAAGTCGGGATTTTCCGCGCAGCGCCACAAGCTCTACCTCTATTCTCTGTTGGCGCGTCCGTTCCTGCTATGCGCTATGGTGCTGATCGCCGCGGTCTTCTCGCTGCGTATGCAGCGGCGCGGCGGAACCACGACCATGATCATCGGCGGTGTCGCCGCCGGCTTCTTGCTGTATTTCCTGACCGATGTGGTATTCGCACTCGGGCTTTCGTCGACGATCCCGGTCGCCCTTGCGGCCTGGACGCCGTTCGGGATCAGCACGTTGCTGGGTGTCACCCTTCTGCTCCATCTCGAGGACGGCTGAGTTCTTCATGCGCCATCGGGTTCAGACGTTCGTTAGAGGCGGCATGCGCGCGCGCCGTCGGGTCGCGCGTGCGGCCTTGCTGGGGGTCAGCCTGTCGACCCTCGGCATGGCGCTCGACAGCCCTGCCTTCGCCCGCGAAACCGGCAAGCCCGCCAGCGGCAGCGGCCAGCCGGTGCTGTTCAGCGCCGACGAGGTCAATTACGACGACCAGTACGGGCTGGTGATCGCGCGCGGCAACGTCGAGCTGTCGCAAGGCAGCCGCACGGTGCTGGCCGACACGATCAGCTATAACGAGCGCACCGACACGGTGACCGCATCCGGCCATGTCAGCATGCTGCAGGACACCGGCGACGTGGTGTTCGGCAATTTCGTCGAGCTGACCGATTCGATGCGCGAGGGCTTCATCCAGGACATTCGCATCCTGCTGGCCGACCGTTCGCGCCTGGCCGGCAATACCGGCCGGCGGACCGACGGCAATCGCACGGAAATCCGGCGCGGCGTCTACAGCCCCTGCGACCTGTGCAAGGACGATCCGACCCAGCCGCCGATCTGGCAGTTGAGGGCCTCGACGATCATCCACGACAAGGAAGAGCAGAAGGTCGAGTACGAGAATGTGTCGCTCGAACTGGGCGGCGTACCGGTGCTCTGGTCGCCCTATTTCTCGCATCCCGATCCGTCGGTGAAGCGGGCCAGCGGCTTTCTGCCGCCGACGCTCGGCTCGTCCAATACGCTGGGCTTCAATTTCGACGTCCCGTACTATTGGGTCCTGGGCCCGGACAAGGATCTGACCTTCTCGCCCCTGATCACGACGAACCAGGGCGTCGATCTGTCGGGCGAATATCGCCAGCGCTTCGGCAACGGCTTCGTCGATACGCGCGCTAGCATCACCAGCGCCGACACGATCAGCGGCACGACCGCCGATCCGACCACGGCGCGCGATCAAGTGCGCGGCCATATCGCTTCGTTCGGCCAGTTCGATCTCGATCAGGATTGGGTCGCGGGCTGGGCCGTCCAGCGCACGACCGACACGACCTACGAGCGGCTGTATCATTTCGGCGGATCCGAGAATTTCCTGACCACGGATCTCTATGTCGACAATTTCGACGGCCGCAATTACGGCTCGGTCAATGCCTACAGTTTCCAGTCGCTCCGCGTCGGCGTCAGCGACCAGAGCCAGGCCATCGTCCTGCCGCTGGGCGACTATACCTGGGACTGGAAGCCGACGCTGTGGGGCGGTCATTTCACCGCCAACGCGAATGGCGCCGACATTGTCCGCGAAACCGGCCCGAGCAGCCGCCGGGTCTCGGCCGGCGGCGAGTTCAACCTGCCCTGGACGACGAGCGACGGCAGCGCCTGGAATTTCGTCGCCGGCCTGCGCGGCGACGCCTATTCGGTCAGCAATCAGCCGGTCCTCGGCACCGGTACCATCAGCAAAAATGCCGCCGGCCAGCAAATCGTTTCAAACCAGCAGATCTTCAACGGCTCGGCCGGCCGCGTGTTCCCGCAGATCGGCCTGGAATGGAAGGACCCCTGGGTCCGTACCGCCGAGCATTCGACCCTGGTGATCACGCCGCGCGCCGCCTTCTACGCCGCACCGAACGGCGGCAATCCGCCCCAGATCCCCGACGATGACAGCGTCTCGTTCGACTATAATGAAAACGACCTGTTCGTGCGCAACCGGATGGTCGGCTATGATCAGGTCGACAGCGGCCAGCGCGTCGATTACGGCCTGCAGGTCGATTGGAGCAGCGACGACGGCCAGAAGGTGCGCGCGCTGGTCGGCGCCAGCTATCGCTTCGACCATCAGACGCCCTTCGACTATGGCCTCGGCCTCGATCCGCTCGAGGATGGTTCCTACCAGAAGACATTCGCGATCACGTCCGGCACCGGCGTCAATCGGCAGGCTTCCGACTATGTCGGGCGGCTCAGCTACAATCCGTCGGACTATCTGGAAGCCACCTACCGCTTCCGCTTCGACCGTGAGGATCTGCGCCCGGAACATCAGGAATTGGCTGTCGCGGTTGGACCGCCGGACCTGCGCGTGGGCGCCAACTACCTGCAACTGGGCGACAATCAGCGCGATGGCGAAACCCACCGGCAGGAACTCTCGCTCAGCCTCGCCTGGGTTTACAACCAGTATTGGACCTTCTCGACCCGGGCGACGCGCGAATTGTCCGGCGACAATGTGAATCAGGTATCGTCCGGCTTCGCCGTGCAATATCAGGACGAATGCCTGACCTTCGTGACCTCGTTGACCCAGAGCGGCATCCGCGACCTGGACATCAAGCCGGGGACGACCCTGCTGTTCCAGTTCGTGTTCAAGAATCTGGGCGAAATCTCGCTGCCGCCGCTTGCAGCGGGCAACGAATCATTGCCGTGACGCGGGACCGTGATCCGCGTTACAACTCCGCCCGGTCGCCGGATCGTGGCCGACTGATCATTCGGGACTTGACCTTGCAGCTTCTCCGCAGTGCTCGCAGCCGCTTCGCCGCTCTTCTGGCTTTCACACTTCTGACCGCCGGCTGGCTTCAGCCGGCCCATGCCCAGGAGTTCAGGATCGCCGCCGTCGTCAATGACGACGTGATCTCGATGTCCGACGTCGATGACCGGATGAAGCTGGTCCTCGCGTCGACCAATCTCCAGAGCGATCCCCACGCCGTCCAGCAGGTCCGTGCCCAAGTCCTGCGCACGCTGATCGACGAAAAGCTCGAGCTGCAGGAAGCGAAGAAGGAGACCGTCGCGGTCGGCATCGCCGAGGTCAACGAGGCGATGACCAACATCGAAACCCAGAACAAGATGCCCAAGGGCGGCATCGACACGTTCCTGAAGCAGCGCGGCATCAATCGCCAGACCATGGTCGATCAGATCACCGCGCAGATCGCCTGGGCCAAGACCGTCCGGCGCCGCTTTGCGCATTCGGTCATCGTCAGCGACGAAGAAATCAGCCAGGAACTGAAGGAAGAGCAGGATAATTCCGGCAAGCCGCGCAGCCGCGTCGCCGAGATCTACCTGTCGGTCGACAATCCGAGCCAAGACACCGAGATCCGCGACACCGCGCAGCATCTGGTCGACGAGATCCGCAAGGGCGCGCCGTTCCCGGCCGTCGCCCGCCAGTTCTCTCAATCCTCGACCGCCAATGTCGGCGGCGATATCGGCTATGTTCAGCCGGGACAGCTCGACCCCGAGGCCGACCGCCTGATCGACAAGCTGCAACCTGGTCAGATGATCGGTCCGGTCCGGCTGACCGGCGGCTATTACATCTATCTGCTGATCGACCGGCACCAGCCGACCGACCCGAATTCGGCGATCCAGGTCAACCTCAACCAGGTCGTCTTCCCGATCCCCGAAGGCGGCGACAGTGCCGCGGTCATCGCCAAGGCCAAGGCCGCGACCCAGGACGCGAAGAGCTGCGGCGAACTGTCCAAGATTGGCCGCGACGTCTCGCCGGACCTGTCCGGACCGATCGGCGACGTCAAGGTCAGCGATCTGCCGGCCGAAATCCGCTCGACGATTCTCGCCGCCAAGGTCGCGACCCCGACCGAGCCGATCCCGGTGCACAACGGCATCGGCGTGTTCATGGTCTGCTCGCGCCAGGGCGGCGACATCGAACAGGAACGCGACCAGGTCGCCGACAGCATCACCCGCGGCCGGCTGGAAAACCTGGCCCGCGGCTATCTGCGCGATCTGCGCCAGGTCGCCTTCATCGACCTGCGCGTCTGAGGATCCGGTCATGCCGCCTCTCGTCCTGACCATGGGCGAGCCGGCGGGGATCGGCGGCGAACTCGCGTTCGCCGCGTGGTCCCGGCGCGCCGCCGGCGTGCCCTGCTTCGTGCTGCTCGACGATCCCGCCCGGCTGGAGGCGCTTGCCCGGCTGCTGGGCCAGCACATCCCGTTGAAGCCGATCGCCTCGACGGCCGAAGCGCCCGCCATCTGGGCGACCGCGCTGCCGGTGCTGCCGATCCGGCTCGCCGGGCCCGTCGCGATGGGGCGGCCCGATGCGATCAACGCCGGTGCCGTGATCGCGGCGATCCGGCGTGCGGTCGAACTGGTCTCCGCCGGCGAAGCGTCGGCCGTGGTGACCAACCCGATCCAGAAGCAGGTGCTGATCGAGGCGGGTTTCCGCCATCCCGGCCATACCGAATTCCTGGCCGAGCTGGCCGGCCCGGGCACCATCCCGGTCATGATGCTGACCTGTCCGGGTCTGCGCGTCGTGCCGATCACCATCCATCAATCGCTGAAGTCGGCGATCGAAGATCTGAGCATCGATAAGATCATGACGGCGGCCCGCATCACCGCGGCGACGCTCACCCGCGATTTCGGCATCGCGCGCCCGACGCTCGCGATCTCCGGCCTCAATCCCCATGCCGGCGAGGGCGGCGCGTTCGGCCGCGAGGAAATCGAGATCATCGCGCCCGCGATCGAGCAGCTGCGCCGCGAAGGCCTGACCATCGAGGGTCCTCTGCCGGCCGATACGATGTTCCACGGCCGTGCGCGCCAGCGCTACGACGCGGCACTGTGCATGTATCACGACCAGGCGCTGATCCCGATCAAGACGATCGATTTCGAGCGCGGCGTGAACGTGACCCTGGGCCTGCCCTTCGTGCGCGCCTCGCCCGACCATGGCACCGCGCTCAACATCGCAGGCACCGGCAAGGCCAGCCCGGAGAGCCTGATCGCGGCCCTGGTCACCGCCGACCAGATGGCCCGCACCCGCGCCTCGGCCGCCCGATGAGCGACACGCCCAGCCTGCCGGCGCTGATGGACGTCATCCGTCGTCACGGACTCGATCCCAAGAAGAACCTCGGCCAGAATTTCCTGCTCGACCCACGCCTGATCGACCGGATTGCGCGCGCGACCGGGCCGCTCGACGGTATCCATGTGGTCGAGATTGGTCCCGGCCCCGGCGGCCTGACCCGCGCGCTGCTGGCGGCCGGTGCGGCCCAGGTCGTGGCGATCGAGCGCGACCCGCGCTGCGTCGCGGCGCTGCAGGATCTGGTCGCCGTCTATCCGGACCGCCTGACCATCCGGGCGGACGATGCGCTGGAGGTCGATCCGACCGAGTTGGTGCCCGCTCCGCGCCGGATCATCGCCAACCTGCCCTACAATATCGCGACGCCGCTGCTGATCGGCTGGCTGCGCAATATCACGGCCTATGACGCACTGGGGTTGATGTTCCAGAAGGAAGTGGCCCAGCGCCTGACCGCCGGGCCGCGCACCAAGGCCTATGGCCGCCTGTCCGTGCTGACCCAATGGCTCGCCGTCCCGGACATGGCGTTCGACATTCCGCCCGGCGCGTTCTATCCCGCCCCCAAGATCACCTCGACCGTCGTGCATCTGGTGCCCCGGCCCAAGCCGCTGGCCGAGGCGCGAATCGAGGATCTGGAGCGTGTCACCGCCGCCGCCTTCGGCCAGCGCCGCAAGATGCTGCGCGTCAGCCTGAAGACGCTCGGCGTCGAGACCGACCGGCTGATCGCGCTGGCCGGCATAACGCCGACCGCGCGGGCCGAGGAGCTCGATGTCGTCGAGTTCTGCGCGATCGCCCGCGCTCTTGCGACCTTCAGCGAACGTGGGGCGGCATCAGCGCTGGCTGATGCGCCGGACGAAGTCGACTAGGCCGGTCTGGCGTTTGCGCTTGGCGCGTTCGGCCATGACGATCGCCTGCAGCGAGGCGAGGCTGTCCGGCAGGTCGTTGTTGACCAGCACATACTCGTATTCGGGCCAATGGCTCATCTCGTCCATTGCCTTGTCCATGCGGTGGCGCACGACCTCCGGGCTGTCCTGGTTGCGCGCGGTCAGGCGCCGCTCCAGCTCGCCGATCGACGGCGGCAGGATGAAGATGCTGACCACATCGGCCGCCAGCGTCGATTGGCCGAGCTGCTGGGTACCCTGCCAATCGAGATCGCTGACGATGACCCGGCCGGCGGCCAGCTCGCGCTCGACCGGCTCGCGCGGGGTGCCATAGGAATTGCCGAACACGCTGGCATATTCCAGCAGGTCGCCGGCCGCGACCATCTCGTCGAACCGGGCCTGGGTGATGAAATAATAATGCGTCCCATCGACCTCGTTCGGCCGGCGCGCCCGGGTCGTGACCGAGATGGACAGCGCCAGGCTCGGATCCGAATCGAGCAGTTTCCGGGTAAGCGTGGTCTTGCCCGCGCCCGACGGCGAGGACAGCACGATGATGAAGCCGCGGCGGCTGATCTCGACCATGTCGTCTCTACTCGATGTTCTGAACTTGCTCGCGCAGCTGCTCGATCGCTGCCTTGAGGCCGAGGCCGGTCCGGGTCAGGCCTAGATCGGCCGATTTGGAGCAGACCGTATTGGCCTCGCGGTTGAATTCCTGGCACAGGAAATCGAAGCGCCGGCCGACACCCAACCCTTCGGCCAGCAATTCGCGCGCGCCCTGGATATGGGCGGTCAGCCGATCCAACTCCTCGCGGACGTCGGCCCGGGCCAGGATCAGCGCCAGCTCCTGCGCCAGCCGGTCCTCGCTGACCGGCGAGGCGCCGTCCAGCAAGTCGGCGATCTGCTGCTTGAACCGTACGCGAATGGCATCGGGTTGTGCCGCGGCAGATCGTTCCGCATCCGAAACGAAACCCGAGATCTCGTCGAGTCGGGTGCCGAGCACGCGCCCGATCCGCTCGCCCTCGCCGTCCCGCGCCGCCAGCAGCGCGTCGGCCGCCTGACCGAAGCTGGCGGTCAGCGCCGCCAACCGCAGCTCGCGCGCCGCCGGATCCGGCTGATCGTCGACCAGTTCCATCACGCCGCGCATGCCGAGCAGCCCGTCTAGCCGCGGCGGTGCGGCGTCGATGGCACCTTCGAGCGACTTCAGCAGCACGATGACCTGGCCCAGCACGATCTCGTTGATCTGGAGCTGGGCCGCGCGCGCCGCCTCGGTGATGGTGAGCACGATATTGATCGAGCCGCGCTTGATCCGGTCGCCCAGCAGGGCCTTGCACGGCGCTTCGAGCGCGTCATAGCCGGCCGGGAAACGGAAGCGCAGGTCGAGCGCCTTGCCGTTGACGCTTTTCAGCTCCCAAACCCAGGCGAAGCCATCGATCTGGCCCTCGACCCGCGCGAAGCCGGTCATGCTCGAAACTGCCACGCCAAAGTCCCTTCCGTCGGAATTCAATCCTGGTACCGGCTTATAGCGCCGACGCGCCCGCGGCAACAATCGCGGCGCGGGTAAATCCCATCCGCCATGCGATATAGTGGGTCCATGGTGAAAAATTTCCGAAGCATCCTTCTCACCGGCGCCGGCAGCGGCCTCGGCGCCGCCCTCGCCCGGCGCTATGCAGCCCCCGGTGTCCGTCTGGCCTTGATCGGCCGCAACGAGTCCCGGTTGGCCCTGGTCGAGGCCGATTGCGTCGCGCGCGGCGCCACCGTCGAGCGCGCCTCGATCGACGTCACCGAGCGGGCGGCGCTCGCCGCCTGGATCGTGGCGGCCGACGAGTCGCTGCCGTTCGATCTGGTCATCGCCAACGCCGGCATTTCCGGTGGCACTTCGGGCCTGGGCGAGAGCAACGATCAATCCCGCCTGATCTTCGCGATCAATCTCGACGGCGTGCTGAACACGATCGAGCCGATCCTGCCGCGCATGCGCCGGCGCGGCACCGGCGCCGTGGCGCTGATGAGTTCGCTCGCGAGTTTCCGGGGCCTGCCGGGCGCGCCTGCCTATGGCGCCAGCAAGGCGGCGGTGCGGGTGCTGGGCGAGGCGCTGCGCGGCGACTACCGACCGAGCGGCGTCGTGGTCAGCGTCATCTGCCCCGGCTTCGTCACCACGCCGATGACGGCGCGCAACCGCTTCCGCATGCCGTTCCTGATGAATGCCGAGCGCGCGGCCGGGATCATGGTGCGCGGACTGGCGCGCGGTCAGGGCCGCATCGCCTTTCCCTGGCCAATGTACGCGCTGGTGCGCCTGATCGCGGCGCTGCCCTCGGCCCTGATCGACCGCTTCATCGGCCGGCTGCCGCGCAAGACCCCGCCGGCGGTCGATTAGGCCGACGCCAAGCCGGTCTGGGCCCTGAACCCGTCGAACAGGGTGGCGTAGCTGTCGAGTCGCGGCGACGGGACCCGGTTGGACAGCAGTCCCTCCATCTTGTGCGCCATCGCCTCGACCGCCTCGACGATCTCCCGGGGACGCAGCAATTGCTCGGCCCGTTCCGCCGCGCGGGCCGCACCGACATTGATCGAGCCCGCCTTGCAGCCGTCGAGAATGGCCCGGCCAAGCCCATGCATCTGCACCAGCATGCGGAGCGAGGCACCGAATTCCTCCGGCGGCATCCCGATCCGTTCGACCGCGGTGAGGCAGTCGGCCAGGGTCTTCTGCTCGATCGCCAGCATGGCGGCGGCGAAGCGGCGCAGTGCGTCCATGCCCAGATCCTCGGCATAATGCTCCGCGACCGGATCGTACTCCTCGCCGACGCCCTCGATCACGCGGCGGGTCACCACCAGAAAATCATCCGTCGTCACCAGCAGATCGAAGCGCGCCCGGAGCGCGGCATCAATCAGGCAGCTCTCCATCGTCGCCGTCACCCAGCGCAGGGCCGCGCGGGCCAGGATGCGCGAGTGCTGGCGGACCTGCTGTCCGCTGATGGCGTCATCCAGCAGATCGAGCGCATCCAGCATGGCACCGATCTGGCGTTGATTGGCGGCGAGCAGCGGCAGATCGGCCAGTTCGGCGGCTTTCAGGCGATCGCGCACCTGCCGGCTGTGGATCTCGACCCGCCGGACCAGCTCGAGCCCGATCCGGGCGCTGCCGCGCGGCTGGTCGATCAACTGGCCCAGCGCCATCAGGCAGCGCGCCAGATCGGTCGGGGTCGCGAGGCCGGCTTCGGGCGCATCGTCGGCGCTGTCGCGCAACGCCAGGGCAGCCAGCAGCTCGTCTTCCAGGCACGGCAGCAGCTGGACGATCGCGTGGCGGCGGAATTCCCGGTAGGACGCGCGGCGGCGCAGGTCGTTGTCGTTGGACGAGTCCGGATCACGCTGCAGATCGGTCGCGACCAGGGCGGCCGCGAACAGGGTGCCGACCGCCAGCGGCGTTGGGCCGGTCGCGCGCACCGCTTCGCCGGCATCGCGAATCGTCGCGAAATGCTCGGCCAGTTCCAGGGTCGTGGGCGATGACCGGGTCATCGTCCGGTGTCGGCGTCGAGACGGTCGTTTGCCATGGCGGATCCACCCTCGTGCCGCTAACGAGGCGACGGACGATCCGTTCCTAGTTCTTGGGCGCGCTCTGCAGTTGACGCCAATGCTGGACCGCTTTGTTGTGAGCATCGAGGGTCGCCGAGAAGGCGTGACCGCCGGAACCGTCGGCGACGAAATAGAGCGCGTCGGTCGGCGCCGGATCCAGCACCGCCTTCAGCGCGGCGCGGCCGGGATTGGCGATCGGTCCCGGCGGCAGGCCCTTGGCGAAATAGGTATTGTAGGGCGAGGCCAGGTCGAGGTCGGCCCGGGTCAGGGTCCGGCCAAGCGGATGGTCGCCCAGAGTGATGGCATAGCTCACCGTCGGGTCCGACTGCAGCTTCATGCCCAGTTTCAGGCGATTGTAGAACACGCCGGCGATCAACGGCCGTTCCGCCTCGATCCCGGTTTCCTTTTCCACGATCGAGGCGAGCGTGACCGCCTCGGCCGGCGTCTCCAGCGCCAGGTCCGGCTTGCGGCCGGCCCACAGATCGGCGACCAGCTTGGTCATGCCGCGGCGCATCCGGTCGATCAGCGCCTGACGCTTGTCGCCCCAGGAATAGAAATAGGTTTCGGGCAGCAGCGTGCCCTCGTCCGGGCGGCCGGCGACATCGCCGCTCATCGCCTCGGCCTGGGTCACCAGCCCGACGATCTCGGCACTGGTCAGACCTTCCGGGATCACCAGCCGATGGATGACGGTCTTGCCGGAACGCAGCAGGTCGAGGATGCCGGCCGGCGAGATCGCGGCCGGAAACAGGTATTCGCCGGCCTTGAGTTCGCCACCGGTCAGGCGCGCCGCCAGCATGAACAAGCGGACATGGGTCAGAATGCCGGCGCCTTCGAGCGTGCCGCCGATCGCCTCGCTGGTGCCGTGCCGCTCCAGCACGATCGTCCTGGCCTCGGTCGAGGGCCCTGGCGCCTCGTACCAGTCGAGTGCCCAGCGGCTGCCCAAAATGCCGATCGCCGCCGCCAGGCAAAGCCCGACGACGGCGATCAGAGGGTTCCGCCGCTTCGCCGACTTCGGAATCGGCTCAGGGCGCCGGCGCAAAGATCAGCGACGCGTTCGTGCCGCCGAAGCCGAAGGAATTCGACAGCGCGTAGCGCACCTTCTTTTCTTTTGCGACTTGCGGCACCAGGTCGATGTCGCAGCCTTCTGACGGGTTTTCCAGGTTCAGCGTCGGCGGCAGGATGCTGTCGCGCATGGCCAGCAGCGAGAAGATCGCCTCGACCGAGCCGGCCGCGCCCAGCAGATGGCCGATCGCCGACTTGGTCGACGACATGCTGAGCTTGTACGCATCGGCGCCGAACAGGCGCTTCACCGCCGAAACCTCGATCACGTCGCCGACCGGCGTCGAGGTGCCGTGGGCGTTGATGTAATCGATCTGGTCGGTGGCGAGGCCAGCACGCTTCATCGCCATCTGCATGGAGCGGAACGCGCCGCTGCCATCTTCGGCCGGCGAGGTCAGATGGTAGGCGTCGCCCGCCATGCCATAGCCGATCAGTTCGCCATAGATGTGCGCGCCGCGCTTCTTGGCGTGTTCGTATTCCTCGAGCACGACGATGCCGGCACCCTCGCCCATGACGAAGCCGTCACGGTCGCGGTCGAACGGGCGCGACCCGCGGGTCGGCTCGTCGTTGAAGCTGGTCGACAGCGCGCGGGACGCGGCGAAACCGGCGATGCCCAGACGGCAGATCGCGGCCTCGGCGCCGCCGGCGATCATCACGTCGGCGTCGTCGTACTGGATGATCCGGGCGGCATCGCCGATGGCATGCGCGCCGGTCGAGCAGGCCGTCACCACCGCGTGGTTCGGGCCCTTGAAGCCGTGCTGGATCGAGATGTGGCCAGAGGCGAGGTTGATCAGCGCCGAGGGGATGAAGAACGGGCTGACGCGCCGGGGACCGCGCTCATGCAGCGTGATCGCCGTATCGGCGATGGCACCCAGGCCGCCGATGCCGGAACCGACCATGACGCCGGTGCGGAACTGCTGCTCTTCCCCGGTCGGCTTCCAGCCGGAATCCTTGATGGCCTGGGAGGCCGCGGCCAGCGCGAAGACGATGAACTCGTCCATCTTGCGCTGATCCTTGTGCTCGACCCAGTCATCGGCATGGAACAGGTTATCGGCGGTGGCACCGCGTGGCACCATGCCGGCGATCTTGGCCGGAAGGTCCGACACGTCGAACGACTGGATCAGTCCCAGACCCGATTTCGACTCGGTCAGGGCCTTCCAATTGTGCTCGATACCAATACCGAGCGGGGTAACCAGCCCGATGCCGGTAACTACGACACGTCTCATCTGAATCCACGCGTTGGTTTCGCATACGTCTATTGGGCCGGGTGGCCGAGCGTGGTCGAAACCACGATCGGGATCGCCCGGGCGGGCAATCCCGATCCCTGAAGTCTTAGCTGTGCGCGGTGATGAAGGTCACGGCGTCCTTGACGGTGACGATCTTCTCGGCCGCCTCGTCGGGGATCTCGCAACCGAATTCTTCTTCGAACGCCATGACCAGCTCGACCGTATCGAGACTGTCGGCACCGAGATCGTCGATGAAGCTCGCGTTCTCGGTCACCTTGGCCTCGTCGACGCCCAGATGCTCGACCACAATCTTCTTAACCCGATCGGCGATGTCACTCATGTTTCTGTTCCTTAGATGTAATGGCAATGATCTTAAGCGGGTGGGCCGCTCGGCGCATGTCTGGGCCTCAGGGGCCGTGTCGGCATGGCCTATATGAGAGCAATCAGCTTCCTTGATCGGTCGAACTACACACGACGCCAGGGCCTGGACGATCTGCCTGGCCGGTGATCCGGACGATCGCCGGGACCTGCCCGCGAGGCGCTCGATTTGCCCCGCCGGACTCGGCCCCGCGACCGAAGGTGGCGTGCCTTAACATAGATTATTCCGCAATGCCAGCAGACGCCGCATCGGCGTCAGACCATCAGCATACCGCCATTCACATGGATCGTCTGCCCCGTGACGTAAGCCGCCTCACTGCTCGCGAGATACAACACCGCGGCGGCGATTTCGGTGGCATCGCCCATCCGGCCGGCGGGGATATTCGCCAGGATGCGCTGGCTCTGCTGTTCGTTGAGCGCGTCGGTCATCGGCGTCGCGATGAAGCCCGGCGCCACGCAATTCACCGTGATGCCGCGGGTCGCGACCTCGGCGGCAAGCGCCTTCGACATGCCGATCAGGCCGGCCTTGGACGCGACGTAATTGACCTGGCCCGGATTGCCGGCGACGCCGACGACCGACGAGATCGAGATGATGCGGCCGTCGCGCCGCTTCATCATGCCTTTGAGGCTGGCGCGGGCCAGGCGGAACGCGGCGGTCAGATTGACCTCGATCACCTCGGACCAATCCTCGTCCTTCATGCGCACGGCCAGGCCGTCGCGGGTGAAGCCGGCGTTGTTCACCAGGATGTCGAGCTTGCCGAAATCGGCCTCGGCCCGCTTGATCAGGGCCTCGCAGGCGGCCGGATCCTTGAGATCGGCCGTGGCCGCGACCGCGCGCGGGCCCAGGCCGGCGACCAGCTGGTCCAAGACCTGGGCGCGCGTGCCGGCGCAGATGACTGTGGCGCCGGCCGCATGGAGCGCCTTCGCGATGGCGCCGCCGATGCCGCCGGTGGCACCGGTGACGAGAGCGACCTTGCCGGTCAGATCGAACATATCGTTGGTCCTTTGTACTAAAGCGCGGCCAGGAAGGCTTCGACGTCGGCCGGCGCATTGATCGAGCGCGTGGCGATGTCCCGGTCGATCCGGCGCACCAGCCCGGCCAAGACCTTGCCGGCGCCGATTTCGACGATTTCGGTGACGCCCTGCTCCTTCAAATAGAGCACGGTCTCGCGCCAGCGCACCATTCCGGTCACCTGGCGGACGAGCAAGGTGCGAATCGTCTCGGTCTCGCGCACCGCGCTGGCGGTCACGTTCGCCACCAGCGGCGCCGCGGGCACCGTCAACGCGATTTGGCCCAGCACCTCGGCCATGACGTCGGCGGCCGGCGCCATCAGCGGCGAATGGAACGGCGCCGACACCGGTAGCATGATCGCCTTCTTGAAACCCTTCTCGGCGGCGATGGCGACCGCCTTCTCGACCGCCGCCTTATGGCCGGACAGCACGAGCTGGCCACCGCCATTGTCATTGGCGACCGCACAGGTCTCGCCGGTGCTGGCCGCCGTGGCTTCCGCGGCGATCGCGAGGCCGATCTCCAGCTCGACGCCCAGCAGCGCCACCATGGCGCCGGTGCCGACCGGCACGGCCGCCTGCATCGCCTGGCCGCGCCGCTTCACCAGCCGCACGGCATCGGCGAGCGTGAAGGCGCCGGCGGCGGCCAGCGCCGAATATTCGCCCAGCGAATGGCCGGCGACGAAGGCGGCGCCGGATGCCAGGTCGAAGCCGCCCTCCTTCTCCAGCACGCGCATCACCGCGACCGACATGGAAAGCAAGGCCGGCTGGGCGTTCTCGGTCAGGGTCAACGTCTCGATCGGCCCTTCGGCCATCAGCACCGACAGCTTCTGCTCCAGCGCGTCGTCGGTCTCCTCGAAGACCTCGCGCGCGATCGGGAATGCGGCGGCGAGTTCGGCCCCCATGCCGACGGCCTGCGACCCCTGGCCGGGAAATACCAACGCGCGCTTGGTCAAGATACGAGCCTTTCGATGGCTGAAAATGGCGGCCAGTGATAGCGAGGGCCTGCACCGTGTCAAGCGCGCTTGCAGCCAAAATCGATTTGTGTATAGTCCGCGCCCTTAACTCCTTGCCGGTTTTACCGGCTGAGGTCTGTTGTGCTTGGCCGAAGGTTCGGTCAGCTAGGACCGGGAATAGCCATAAGGGGTTCACGCTAGATGGCGTTATACGAGTGCGTGTTCATTGCACGCCAGGATGTGTCCGGGACGCAAGTCGAGGCACTGCTTGAGACCTTCGCCCAGGTCATCGTCGACCAGGGCGGTACGGTTCCGAAGAAAGAGTACTGGGGTTTGAAGAACCTCGCGTACCGCATGAAGAAGAATCGCAAGGGCCATTACGGCCTGATGAACATCGATGCGCCCTCCGCCGCCGTCAAAGAGATGGAGCGTACGATGTCGATCAACGAGGACATCATCCGCGTCCTGACCATTCGTGTCGACGAGCTGGAAGAAGGCCCGTCGGTCGCGATGCAGAACAAGGGACGGGCCGAAGAGCGTCCGCGTCGTGGTTTCGGTGATCGTCCGGGCGGCTTCGGCGGCGATCGCGGTGGCTTCGGTGGCGATCGCGGCGGCTTCGGCGGTGATCGTGGTGGTTTCGGTGGTGATCGTGGCGATCGCGCCCCGGCGGGAGTGATTGAATAATGCGTAACGTAGAGCGTCCTGCCGGCCGCGACGGCGATGCCGCCGCCGGCGCCCGTCCTGCGGCGACCCGTCGCCCGTTCTTCCGCCGCCACAAGACCTGCCCGTTCTCGGGTCCGAATGCGCCGAAGATCGACTACAAGGACATCAAGCTCCTGCAGCGCTTCATTTCCGAGCGCGGTAAGATCGTGCCCAGCCGGATCACGGCGGTGTCGGCCAAGAAGCAGCGCGAATTGTCTCAGGCAATCAAGCGCGCCCGCTTCCTGGGTCTGCTGCCGTACCTGATTCAATAGGCCCGCACGTAAAGCCAGACGGCAGCCGCATGTCGGTCGTCAGGTCGACCGCGTTTGCCGTGGCGGGTGGCCTCGCGGCGGCCCTGCTTTTCGTGTCGCTGGCCAAGGGCAATGCAGGCGGCCTCATGCTCATGAGCATGACGCCCCTGCCCTTGCTTCTGGTCGGGTTGTCGTTCGGCATCACGCCGGCGGCGATTGCTTCGATGGTCGGCGCGGTGGTCATTCTGGCCGCCGACATGGCATACGGCACGGTGTTCGTCGCCGATTTCGTGTTGCCGGTCATGATTGTGGTGCCGGTGGCGCTTTGGCGCCGGCGGCGTGAAACGGAATGGCCCTCGGCGGGTCGGCTGGTCCTGGCCCTCACCTTGTTGGCCGTGGTCGTCTTCCTGGGTGCCGAGCTTGGCATGTTGAGCCAGCCCGGTGGCATGGAAGGCGTCTTGCGGGCTTCGATCGGCGAGGCGTCCAAGGAACTGCGGAGTCAAAATCCGGAGTTCGGCGACCAGGTCGAGCAGGCGATGCAATCGTTCGTTCTTTGGCTGCCCGGTTTGGCGGCCGCGAACTGGATCGGTCTGATCGCCGTCAACGGGGTGCTGGCGCAGGGGGCCTTGGCCGGTTTTGGCTGGGCCCGTCGTCCGTCGCCGAAGATCGCGGCAATCGCGCTGCCATGGTGGATCATGGTGCCGCTGGTTGTATCGATCGCGGCGGCGATCCTGGGTCGGGGCGAGATCGCGTTCGCGGGCTCGAACCTCGCCGTCATCCTGGCGGTGCCGTTTCTGTTTCAGGGTCTGGGCGTGATTCACGCTCTGACCGCACGGTCTACGAAGCAAGCCTGGCTGTTGGCCGGGGTCTATGTCGCGGTTTTTATTTTATTTGGGGGTCCGATCCCGTTGATCGTCGCCCTCGGTGTGATCGAGCAATGGGTCGGGTTGCGGCAGCGGTATGCCGCAACGGGCCAGGAGAAGAGTGATGGTTGACGTCATCCTGTTGGAGCGGGTCGAGAAGCTGGGCCATCTGGGCCAGATCGTTAAGGTCAAGCCGGGCTATGCCCGCAATTTCCTTCTGCCGCAGAAAAAGGCTCTGCGCGCCACGAAGGATAATCTCGCTTATTTCGAGACGCAGCGCGTCGTGCTCGAGGCGAACAATCTGCGCCTGAAGGCGGAAGCCGAAGAGATCGGCAAGAAGATGGGCGATCTGTCCGTCGTCGTGATCCGTCAGGCCGGCGAGACCGGCCAGCTGTACGGTTCGGTTTCCGCGCGTGACGTGGCCGACGGGATCGCCGAAGCCGGCTTCATCGTCGAACGCGCCCAGGTCTCGCTCGACCATCCGATCAAGACGCTCGGCGTGCATAAGGTGAAGATCACCCTGCATCCGGAAGTCTCGCTCAATGTGAAGGTCAACGTGGCCCAGTCGGCCGACGAGGCCGCGGCGCAGGCCAAGGGCATGACTCATGCCGATATCGAAGCGGCACGCGATGCCGCCGACGACCAGGCCGAGGCCGCTCCGGTCGTCGAGGAAGAAGTCGAAGCGTAGAGTCGCCTGGGATTTTGTCAAGACTGCGGTAACGGTAGACCACCATTGCCACAGGCGAGGCTTGCTCCTTGGCCAGAAGCTTGATTGACTAGTTCGCATGGGGTTACGCCCCGTGCACGACGCCGCACGGGATCTCGTCATCCCGTGCGGCGTTTGTCGTTTTAGACCCTGATTTGGTTGTGCCCGTACCTTTGGCTGGGCTGCCCTTACGCCCTGCCTTTTCCCGAATGTTGATGCAGGACGGGGGTAGCGCATGCTGTTGGCCCATCTGTTACGTCACATCATCCGGCGCGGTCGCCTGACCGTCATCGATTCGGCCGGAAGATCCTATAGTTTCGGCGAGCCGCCGGGACCGGTCTCCACCATCCGTCTCCATACCAAGGCGCTGGAGCGCCGCATGTTCTTCAACCCGCGCATGGCCGTGGGCGAAGGCTACATGGACGGAACGCTAACGCTCGAACAGGGCGACATCTACGATTTCCTCAGCCTGGTCATGGGCAATATCCAGACGGCGCCCCGCTCGGCGACCCTGTCGCCGCTCTACCTGGGTCTGGATCGCTGGGCGCGCTGGCTGCAGCAGCACAATCCGGTCGGGCGCGCCCAGGAAAACGTCGCCCACCACTATGATCTGTCGGCGACGCTCTACGACCTGTTCCTGGACGCGGACCGGCAATATTCCTGTGCCTATTTCGAACATCCGACCGACGATCTGGACACGGCACAGGCCAACAAGAAGCGCCATATCGCGTCCAAGCTGCTGCTCAAGCCCGGCCAGAAGGTACTCGACATCGGCTGCGGCTGGGGCGGCCTCGGCCTTTACCTCTCGCAGGAGACCGGGGTCGACGTCACCGGCCTGACCCTGTCGGTCGAGCAGCACAAGATCGCCTCTGAACGCGCCGTCACGGCCGGCATCGACGATCGCGTGCGGTTCGAAATCCAGGATTATCGGCTCGACACCCGCCGCTACGACCGCATCGTCTCGGTCGGCATGTTCGAGCATGTCGGCGTCAATCACTTCCAGGAATATTTCAACAAGGTCGCCGACCTGCTGACCGACGACGGCGTGGCGTTGATCCATGCCATCGGCCGGCAGGACGGGCCCGGCACGACCAATTCCTGGATCCGGAAATACATCTTCCCCGGCGGCTATTGTCCGGCCCTGTCGGAAGTGCTGCCGGCGATCGAGCGGGCCGGCCTCTGGGTCACCGACATGGAGATCCTGCGGCTGCACTATGCCGAAACCCTGCGCCATTGGCGTCAGCGTTTCCTGGCCCAGTGGGATCGGGTCGAGGCGCTCTATGACGAACGGTTCTGCCGCATGTGGGAATTCTATCTCGCCGCGTCGGAAGCGGGCTTCCGGGTCCAGGACCTGATGGTGTTCCAGATCCAGCTGGCCAAACGGGTCGATGCCGTGCCGATCACCCGCGACTATATGGCCGAATGGAAGGCCGCCCACCCGCTCGTCCCGGTCATGCCGATCCGGAAGGTCGGTGCGGGGGACTGACCAGCGTTTGCGGCATGCGGACTTGATCCCCGTTATCCACAGGGCTGTGGATGGATTAGCCGTGTCGCGCCGGCCCGGTCGGCGGTAGGTTGGATCCGACATGGATCCCGCCCGCTCGATCGCGGCCGTCCCGGCTCCGCCGGACGCGCCCACCTACCGCACGCCGCCCCAGAACCTCGAAGCCGAACAGGCGCTTCTGGGCGCGCTGCTGGTCAATAACGCGACTTATCACCGGGTCTCGGAATTCCTGCGCCCGGATTATTTCTTCGAACCAGTCCATCAGCGCATCTACGAGGCGGCGGAAAAGCTGATCGAGCGCGGCCAGATCGCGAGTCCCGTCACGCTGAAGCCGTTCTTCGAGCAGGACGGCGCGCTGGCCGACATCGGCGGGGCGCGCTATCTGGCGCAGCTCGCCGCCTCGGTCGTCACCATCATCAATGCCGCCGATTATGGCCGGCAGATCTACGATCTGCATCTCCGCCGCCAGCTGATCGAAATCGGCGGCGACGTCGTCAACGAGGCGTTCGAGCAGGATATCGACCTCGATGCGCGCAAGCAGATCGAGATGGCCGAAAAGAAGCTGTTCGATCTGGCGACCGAGGGTGCCGCCGAAGGCGGCTTCCAGCCGTTCAAGGAAGCCTTGACCAATGCCACCCGGATCGCCGAGGCGGCCTATCAGCGCGGCGGCAAGACCTCGGGCGTCTCGTCCGGTTTCCGCGATCTCGACAAGAAACTGGGCGGCCTGCACCCGTCCGATCTGATGATCCTGGCCGGGCGCCCATCCATGGGCAAGACGACGCTCGCCACCAATATCGCCTTCAACGTCGCCCGGGCCTTTCGCCAGGGCCGCAGCGTGACCGGCGAGGCGATCGCCGAGGACGGCGGCGTCGTCGCGTTCTTCTCGCTGGAAATGTCGGCCGAGCAACTCGCGACCCGTATTCTATCCGAGGCCTCGGGCGTGTCCGGCGACAAGATCCGCCGCGGCGAGGTCGCGCGCGACGAGTTCGACCGCTTCGTCCAGGCGTCGCTCGAACTGCAGAGCATCCCGCTGTTCATCGACGATACGCCGGCGCTGTCGATCGCGGCCGTGCGCACCCGGGCGCGCCGGCTGAAGCGCCAGCAAGGCCTCGACCTGATCATCGTCGATTACCTGCAGCTGCTGACCGGCACGCCGTCGCGTGGCGCCGAGGTCAATCGCGTGCAGGAAGTCTCGGAAATCACCCGCGGCCTGAAGGCGCTGGCCAAGGAATTGAGCGTGCCCGTGATCGCGCTGTCCCAGCTCAGCCGCGCGGTCGAGCAGCGCGAGGACAAGCGGCCGCAGCTGGCCGACCTGCGCGAGTCGGGCTCGATCGAGCAGGATGCCGACTGCGTGATGTTCGTCTATCGCGAGGAATATTACCTGGGCCGCGCCGAGCCCGCACGCCGGCCGGAAGAGAGCGAAGATAAATATCTTCAACGCCATGCCGAATGGTGGGATCGGATGGGCAAGGCCGGCGGCAAGGCCGAGGTCATCATCGGCAAGCAGCGTCACGGCCCGATCGGCACGATCACCTTGAGTTTCGACGGGGCGACGACCAAATTTACCGACTATGTCGGCACCGATCATCTCCCCGAGATCAATGAGTAATCCCCCGGCGCTTGCCGGTGGGAACCTCGACGCATTCGCCGGCTGGACGCCGCCGACCGTCGAGGCGCCCGCCGGCGTCACCGGGCTGATCACGGTCGATCTGCAGGCGATCGTCGAGAATTGGCACCAGCTGGCCTTCCGGGTCGGTCCTGGCTGCCAGACCGGGGCCGCGGTGAAGGCCGATGCCTATGGGCTGGGCGTCATTCCGGTCGCGGGCGCGCTGGCCGCCGCCGGCTGCCGCTGGTTTTTCGTGGCCACGCCGGACGAAGGCGTCATGCTGGCCCAGAGCCTGGCGAAATCGGCGCCGGATGCCCGCGTCGCCGTGCTGTCCGGCCCGATTCCCGGCACGGCGCGCGAACTGGCCGCCTATGCCAATCTGGTGCCCGTGCTGAACGACCTCGGCCAGATCTCGGCCTGGCAGACCGCCGCGCCCGGCCGCGCCGCGATCCTGCAGCTCGACACCGGCATGGCGCGCCTGGGTCTGCCGCCGGAGGAAATCGACCGCCTGGCCGCCAATCCGTCGCTGCTGGGCGGCATGCCGGTCGCCGCCATCATCAGCCATCTCGCCTGCGCCGACGAGCCGGAGCATCCGATGAACGCGATCCAGCTCCGGAGCTTCACCGCTGCCGCGGCACGCCTGCCGGCGGCGCCGCGCAGCCTGGCCGCGTCGAGCGGGATCTTCCTGGGCGCGGACTACCATTTCGACCTGGTTCGTCCGGGTGCCGCGCTGTTCGGGCTGAACCCGACTCCGTTGCAGTCCAGCCCAATGCGCCAAGTCGTTGGCATCAAAGCAAAAATCCTGCAGGTCCGCGAGATTGACGCTGGCCGGACCGTTGGCTATGGTGCGACCTACGCCGCCGACCGGCCCCGGCGGGTCGCGACGTTGGGCGTCGGCTATGCCGACGGCGTGCTTCGTGCCGGCAGCAATGCGGCACGCGTCTTCCTTGGTCCGGTGGCAATTCCCGTCATCGGCCGCATTTCAATGGATCTCGTCACCGTGGATGTCAGCGCCGTGCCACCGCAATGGGTGCTTCCCGGCGGCTTTGTCGATGTGCTGGGGCCGCAATACGGCGCCGACGATCTCGCGCGCGATTGCGGCACGATCGGCTACGAGGTGCTGACGCGCCTGTCGCGGCGCCTGCTGCGGCTCTACGGACCGGTTGCCGCCTAGATGGGTGATTTCCTCGCGACCATCGGTCGGTCGGCACTAGGCTTCTTCGCCAGCGTCGGGCGTCTGTTCCTGTTCGCCGGCGTGACGCTCAGCCATATCGTCCGCCCGCCGTTCTATTTTAAGCTGCTGCTGCGCCAGATGCTGCTGATCGGCTACAACTCCCTGCCGGTCGTGGGATTGACCGCTTTGTTCACCGGCATGGTGCTGGCGCTGCAAAGCCATACCGGCTTCTCCGGCCTGGGCGGCGATGCCGCCGTGGCCCTGCTGGTCGTGCTGTCGGTCACCCGCGAGCTGGGCCCGGTCATCGCCGGGCTGATGGTTGCGGGCCGCGTCGGCGCCGCGATCGCGGCCGAACTCGGCACCATGAGCGTCACTGACCAGATCGCGGCCCTATCGACCCTGTCGACCAACCCTTACAAATACCTGGTCGTGCCGCGCGTGCTCGCCGGCATCATCACCATGCCGCTGCTGGTGATCGTCGCCGATATCATCGGGATCCTGGGCGGCTACATCGTCGCGGTCTATCTGCTGGGCTCCAACCCATCCAGCTATCTGCATCAGACCTGGAGCGCGCTGAAAGCGCCGGACGTCATGTCAGGCCTGTACAAGGCCGCCGTGTTCGGCTTCGTCGTCACGCTGATGGGCTGCTATCACGGCTATCATTCGCGCGGCGGGGCCCAGGGCGTCGGCTCGGCCACGACCAATGCGGTCGTCTCCAGTTCGATCCTGATCCTGCTGACCGATTACCTCCTGACGTCGGTGTTCTTCTCATGACCGCCAAGATCGTCATCAAGGGCCTGTGCAAGGCCTTCGGCCGCAAGAAGGTGCTGCAGGGCGTCGATCTGGAGATCGAGCAGGGCGAGAGCGTCGTCGTCATCGGCGGCTCCGGCAGCGGCAAGTCCGTCCTGCTGAAATGCATCCTGGGCCTGCTGCGTCCAGACAGCGGCGAGATCCTGGTCGATGGCCAGCCGACCGTCCATCTGGGCAGTTCCGATCGCGCCCGGATGCTGACCAAGTTCGGCATGCTGTTCCAGGGGGCCGCCCTGTTCGACTCCCTGCCCGTCTGGCAGAACGTCTCGTTCGGCCTGATCCAGGGCGAGGGCATGAAGCTGCCCGAGGCGAAACGGCTGGCGATCGACACGCTGGCCAAGGTCGGCCTGGGCGCCGACGTCGCCGACCTGTTCCCCGCCGAACTGTCCGGCGGCATGCAGAAGCGCGTGGGATTGGCCCGCGCCATCGCGTCGAAGCCCGAGGTCATCTTCTTCGACGAGCCGACGACCGGCCTCGACCCGATCATGAGCGACGTGATCAACCAGCTGATCGTCGAGCGGGTGCGCGATCTGGGGGCGACCGCGCTGTCGATCACCCATGACATGGCGAGCGCGCGCAAGATCGCCGACCGCATCGTCATGCTGTACCAGGGCAAGATCATCTGGCAGGGCAAGACCGCCGAGATCGACCATTCCGGCAATGCCTATGTCGACCAGTTCATCAACGGCCGCGCCGAAGGGCCGATCCAGATGGAAGTGCGGGCGTCCTGATGCCCATCGGGAACCGCTAGCCGATGGCCGCCCGTCCCCGCAGCCGGTTCGTCTGCCAGGAATGCGGCGCGGTCCATACCAAGTGGAGCGGCCGCTGCGACGCCTGCGGCGGCTGGAACTGCCTGATCGAGGAAGCCGAGCCGGAAGGGCCGCCCAAGGGGCTGGGCGCCGCCGGCATGGCCAAGGGCAAGCGCATCCAATTCGTCGGATTGGAAGGCAGTGCCGAGGCGGCACCGCGCCGCCTGACCGGCATCGCCGAGTTCGACCGGGTCTGCGGCGGCGGCCTGGTGCCGGGCTCGGCCTTGCTGGTCGGCGGCGATCCCGGCATCGGCAAGTCGACCCTGTTGCTGCAGGTCGTGGCCTCGCTGGCCCTTGGCAAGGCCAAATGCATCTACATCTCCGGCGAAGAATCGATCGACCAGATCCGCCTGCGCGCGACCCGCCTGGGCGTCACCGGCGCGCCGGTCGAACTGGCGGCCGCGACCAGCATCCGCGACATCGCCGCCTCGCTCGACCATGCCCAGGCGGCCGACATCGTCGTGATCGATTCGATCCAGACCATGTATCTCGACACGCTCGACAGCTCGCCCGGCACGGTGAGCCAGGTCCGCGCCGCCGCCCAGGAGCTGATCCGGTTGGCCAAGCGCGTCGGATTCACCCTGATCCTGGTCGGCCATGTCACCAAAGACGGCGCCATCGCCGGCCCGCGCGTGCTGGAGCATATGGTCGACGCGGTCTTATATTTCGAAGGCGAGCGCGGCCACCAGTTCCGCATCCTGCGCGCGGTCAAGAACCGCTTCGGCCCGACCGACGAGATCGGCGTGTTCGAGATGACCGACGCCGGCCTGAGCGAGGTCGCCAATCCGTCGGCGCTGTTCCTGGCCGACCGCCACGGCGCGGTCAGCGGTGCCGCCGTGTTCGCCGGCATGGAGGGCACGCGGCCGGTGCTGGTCGAGATTCAGGCGCTGGTTGCACCCTCCCCGCCCGGCACGCCCCGCCGCGCCGTGGTCGGCTGGGACTCCGCGCGGCTTGCAATGGTGATGGCCGTTCTGGACGCACGTTGCGGTCTTGCAATCGGGTCGAACGACGTATACCTGAACGTCGCTGGCGGCTTGAGGATTTCCGAGCCTGCGGCGGATCTGGCGGTGGCGGCGGCGCTGGTTTCGGCGCTGACCGGACAGCCGGTTCCGGCCGAGATGGTCGTGTTCGGCGAGATCGGCCTGTCGGGCGAGATCAGGCCCGTGAGCCAGTCGGACGCGCGGCTGAAGGAAGCCGGCAAGCTCGGCTTCGAACGCGCGCTGGGGCCGGCGCGACGGGGACGGCAGAAGCCGGCATCGACCGGCATCGTGCAGAACGAGATCGGACATTTACAGGAGCTCGTCGAGATGTTCGACACCGAGGGCACCAACGTTGCATCGACGAGGACCTGAATAGCGTCATGAATGCGCTCGACATCATCGTCGTTGCCGTGGTGGCCGTATCCGGCCTGCTCGCCTTCGTCCGTGGCTTCGCCCGCGAGTTGCTCTCGATCATCGCCTGGATCGGCGCCGCCGTGGTGACCTGGTACTTCTTCGAGCCGTCGCGCGTGATCGCGCGCGGCCTGATGAAACCCTGGCTGGCCGATGTCGTCGCCCCGATCGTCGTGTTCGTGGTCTGCCTGATCGTCTTCTCGATCATCACCGGCGTCTTGTCGAACCAGGTGCGCCAATCCAGCTTGGGCGCAGTCGACCGGGCGCTCGGCATGATCTTCGGCGTGGCGCGCGGCGCGCTGGTCGTCTGCGCCGCCTATATGGTCATGACCCAGTTCCTGAAGCCCGAGGATCGGCCGAACTGGGTCGTCCAGGCCCATACCCGCAACCTGCTCGAGGCGGGGGCCCAGCAGCTGCGCGACCTGATCCCGCACAGCACGCTGGAGCGCGGCACCCAGGCCGCGAGCGAAGCGGCGCAGAAGGTCAACGAAAGCAACCAGCTGAAGCAGGATATGGACAAGCTGGGCAATGCGCTGACGCCCGGCAGCAAGCCGGCCGACAAATCCGCGCCCGCCGGTCCGTCCCAGCAGGACGAGACCGACCTCAATCATCTCGTCGACAAAGCCCAGCAGACCGGATCCAAGCCATGAGTTTCTCGACTGTTCCGTTCGACGACGACGATCATTTTCACGACGAATGCGGCGTGTTCGGCGTGTTCGGCCATCCGGAGGCCGCGGCCCTGACGGCGCTGGGCCTGCACGCGCTGCAGCACCGCGGCCAGGAAGCGGCCGGCATCGTCAGCTACGACGGCGCCCAGTTCCACGCCCACCGCGGTCTGGGCCAGGTCGGCGAAAACTTCAGCTCGCCCGCCGTCATGGAACGGTTGCCCGGCAATGCCGCGATCGGCCATAACCGCTACGCCACGACCGGCGAGGTGGCGATCCGCAACATCCAGCCGCTGTTCGGCGATTTCGAATTCGGCGGCCTCGCCATCTGCCACAACGGCAACCTGACCAACTCCTACCAGCTGCGCAACCAGCTGGTCCGGCGCGGCAGCCTGTTCCAGTCGACCAGCGATACCGAAGTGATCATCCATCTGATCGCCACCAGTCTGCGCCGCTCGGTGCTGGAGCGGATGGTCGATTCGCTGCGCCAGGTCGAAGGCGCCTATTCGCTGGTCGCCATGTCCAAGGAGGGCATGATCGGCGTGCGCGATCCCTTGGGCGTGCGGCCGCTGGTGCTGGGCAAGCTCGGCGACTCGTATGTCCTGGCGTCGGAGACCGTGGCGCTCGACATCATCGGTGCCGATTTCGTGCGCGACATCGAGCCGGGCGAGATCGTCATCGTCAACGACGACGGCCTGCAGAGCCATCACCCGTTCGGCAACCGGCCGAGCCGGTTCTGCGTGTTCGAATATATCTACTTCGCCCGGCCCGACAGCATCGTCGAGGGCGCCGGCGTCTATGAAGTTCGCAAGAAGATCGGCATGGAACTGGCGCGCGAGACGCCGGTCGATGCCGACACGATCATTCCGGTGCCGGATTCGGGCGTGCCGGCAGCGCTGGGCTATTCGCTGGAGAGCGGCATCCCGTTCGAGCTGGGCATCATCCGTAATCATTATGTCGGCCGGACCTTCATCGAGCCGACCGACCAGATCCGCCATCTGGGCGTCAAGCTGAAGCACAATGCCAACCGCCGCCATATCGAAGGCAAGCGCGTCGTGCTGGTCGATGATTCGATCGTGCGCGGCACGACCTCGCTCAAGATCGTCGAGATGGTGCGCGCGGCCGGCGCCAAGGAGGTCCATATGCGGATTTCCAGCCCGCCGACCAACAATGCCTGCTTCTACGGCATCGCCACGCCGGAGCGGGACAAGCTGCTCGCCTCGCGCTTCGACACCGCCGGCATGGCGAAGTTCATCGGCGCCGACAGCCTGGCCTTCGTCTCGATCGAAGGGCTGTATCGCGCGCTGGGCGACGTCAAGCGCGACCCCAAGCAGCCGCGCTATTGCGACGCCTGCTTCACCGGCGACTACCCGATCCCGCTGTCGGATTTCGAGCAGGGCAACCTCGCGACCAATCTCTCCCTGATGAACGAGATCGCCTGAGTCATGAGCGCCGAGATCGGACGGCTCGCGGGCCGAATCGCGCTCATCACCGGCGCGTCGCGCGGCATCGGCGCCGCCGTCGCTCGGCGCTTTGCCGCCGAGGGCGCCCATGTCGTGCTGGCCGCCCGCACGGTCGGCGCGCTGGAGGAGGTCGACGACCAGATCCAGGCCGCCGGCGGCAGCGCCACGCTGGTGCCGGTCGATCTGATGGAATTCGACAAGATCGACCAGATGGGCGCGGGCCTGTACGAGCGCTTCGGCCGGCTCGACATCCTGGTCGGCAATGCCGGCCATCTGGGCTCGCTGGGTCCGATGAGCCATCAGGACCCCAAGGTGTTCAAGCGGGTCATGGACACGAACGTGATCGCCAACTACCGGCTGATCCGCTCGATGGAGCCCTTGCTGAAACTGGCCCCGGCCGGACGCGCGCTCTTCACCGCCTGCGCCGCCGGCCATGAGCCGATCGCCTATTGGAGCGCCTATGCCGTTTCCAAGGCCGCGCTCGAAATGATGGCCCGCACCTGGGCCGCCGAACTGACCAAGACCACCGTCAAGGTCGCCCTCGTCGACCCCGGCCCGGTCGCGACCCAGCTGCGCCGGACGGCGTTTCCGGGCGAGGATCAGGCCGCGATGCAACAGCCCGACGATGTCGCCGGCCTGTTTCTGGAGCAGGTGCTGGCGTAGCGGGGGCAACGTCCGATGCGCCGCTTCGAAGGAGGGCATAGGATGATCGCCATGCCGAAGGCTCAAGCCCTGATGGCGAAGATCCAAGCCTTGCCGAGCGGGCGCATCGCCGAGGTCGAGGCTTTCGTGGATTTCATCGCTTCGCGCGAACAGGATCGGTCGCTCGCGCGCGCCGCAGCGGCCACCAGCGCCCCCGCCTTCGCTGCCGTCTGGAACAACCCGGAAGACGACGCCTACGATGCCCTTTGAGTTCGGTGACGTCGTGCTGGTGCCGTTCCCCTTCACCAGCCAGACCACCTCGAAGAAGCGGCCCGCCGTCGTCATCAGCAGCCGGGCCTATAATTTTGCCAAGCCCGATCTCGTCATGATGGCGATCACCAGCCAGTTTCGTTCGGCCAACTGATGCCGCGGCAGTTACTTGCGACAAAATCAGAAGGAAAATGGAAATGAATAGAGATTTCCTCATCGTCCTCCTGATTGTCGCCACCTCCATTGGCGGCTTTGTTAAGTATGGAAGCGAAGGCGGCTGGGTCGGCCTCGCCTGCGTCTGCTTTCTCGTTCTCCTCGCATTGGCGCTGCGAGCTGCGTTTGGTGGCATCGTCCGGCTTGTTAGCGGCATCATGCGCCTGATGACCAGAAGGTGCTCCGCCTCACCGAGACCGAACCAAGACGGCCTCGCCCGGGCGCGTACGTAACAGGGTCAACTTCTCATCCGTCGTTCCCGCGCGGGCGAGACTTCCGCCTTTACTCGGCAGCGCGGACAAAAGGACTCCCGTCGCCGCAGGCGCGGCTCTTGCCGGATTCCCGCATGCGCGGGAATGGCGGTCGGGGTGTCGTTGCACCTACCCCAGCGCCTGCGCCGCGCGCCAGGGCGGGAGGTTGACCATGACGGTGGTGCCGCGGCCGGGTGCCGAGTCGACCTGCAGCACGCCGCCATGCAGTTCGACGAAGGATTTCGCCAGCGGCAGGCCCAAGCCGACCCCGTCGCGCGAGCGCACGAAGGCGCCCTGGACCTGGCCGAACGGGCGCAGCGCCATCGCGGCCTCCTCCGCGGTCATGCCGATGCCGGTATCCTGCACCGCGAGCGTCAGCTCGCCGCCGACCTTGCGGCCGACCTGAATGCGGACCCGGCCGCCCGAGGGGGTGAACTTGATCGCGTTCGAGGTCAGGTTCAGCAACACCTGGCGCAGCAGCCGCTCGTCGCCGATGCACCAGGGCGCGCCGTTCTCGTAGCTGGTCTCCAGCTTCAGCCCGGCATCCGAGAGGCGACCGCGCAGCATGCGGGTGCATTCCTCGATCATCCGCTTCAGATCGATCCGGGCCTCTTTCAGCTCGACCCGGCCGGCCTCGATCCGCGCGATGTCGAGGATATCGTTGATGATCAGCAGCAGATGCTGGGCGCTGTTGTTGATATCGCCCAGATATTCGCGATATTTCGGCACGGCGACCGGCCCCAGGATCTCTTCGCGCATGATCTCGGAAAAGCCGATGATGGCGTTCAGCGGCGTGCGCAGCTCATGACTCATGTTGGCCAGGAATTCGGACTTGGCCCGGCTGCCGCGTTCGGCCGCGTCGCGTGCGTCGCGCAGCGCCTGCTCCATCTGCTTGCGGTCGGTGATGTCCTGGATGATGCCGTCGACCGCGATCGCCGTCCCGCCGCCGTCGAACTCGGGCGTGCCCATGGCATGCAGATGACGGACCTCGCCATGGGCATCGACGATGCGGAAATCATAGCTGTAGGACCGGCCTTCCTGGACCGCGCGCAAGCTATCGCCGATCAGGCCCAGGTCGTCCGGATGGACCAGGGCCAGATAACGTTCGACCGAATTGGGCGCCATGCCCGGCGGATAGCCCAGGATGCGGCAGGCCTCGACCGACCAGACCATCTCCTGGGTCGCGAACAGGCGCCGGTAGCTGCCGAGCTGCGCCAGGGTCTGCGCCTTGATCAGCACGCGGCGGGATTCGGCCAGTTCGGCCGCCTGGTCCTGGCTCTCGCTCAACAGGCGCACGACCCAGAGCGCCAGGGCGATGAAGGTGGCCGACAGGGCGGCCGCCACGGTGATCGAGAAATACAGCTCCCGGTCCCAGCCGGCCAGCACCTCCGCCTCGCCGGTCGAAACCGAAACGACGACCGGGAAGTCCGGTAAGGTCCGATAGGCGGCGATCCGAATGGTGCCATCGAACGGACTGGACGGGTTGATGTAGACCCCGCTCGGCGCCTCGGGCAGCTGGACCGTGAATAGACTGGTGCGGCCGATCGCTTCGCCGTCGCGCGGCGCCTGGTTCGGTGCGCGGATCAGCAGCTTGCGATCCGTCCGCAGCAACGCCACCGCGCCGGCCGCCATCGGCCGCGCCCGTTCGAACGCGTCGGCCAGATCGTCGAGATCGATCGCCGTCACGACCAGGGCGACGCCATCGGGACGCGGCGGCAAGCGCAGGGCCAGCGGCAGCAGCCGCCGATCGCCATTCTCCGGCCGAATCGTCTCGCCCAGGGACAGCTGCCCGGGTGTCGTCGCCAGCGCCTGCTGGATAAAGGCGTCGTCGGTATAATTGACCGACGGTCGCCCGGTGCTGTCGACCGGGCCCAGGCCGCTGCCGTCGGTCAGGATCAGGCGGATGCCGGCAAAACCCGGCCGACCGGCGCCGGCACTGTGCGCCAGCATACTGAATTCGGGGTCCTGGCGCAGATCGCTGGTCGGATGAAAGGTCAACCAGGTCTCGACCGTCCGCAGAATGGTCGATGCGCTGCGCAGCTGACCATCGACATGCTCGTCGATCGTTTCGGTCAGCCGGGCCAGAGTCTCCTTGGTCTGGTCGATGCGTTCGCTGCGATCGAGCGTCAGCCAATAGAACGCGCTGCCCCAGACGGCGCCAAGTGCCAGCGCCGTGATAAGCGCGGTCGCCATGACGAGACGCCATCTCGATGCCGGCCAGACCGTACGCAGGAACAACCCAACTGGCATCGCGACGCCTCGGACGAACGTTCTTGGCGATCACCGCGCCCGCAGAAGCGCAGGGCCGCAGCAGCAACTTACTGTTACACGGCGATGACCGTCCGTCCTAGAGCGATATCCGATCGCGTGCGACCGGATATCGCTCAGACGTCATTGATCGAGCGTACTCTAGTCTTTATCGGCGAAAGGATTGTTGCCCTTGCGCAGCATGACCCGGATCGGCGTGCCCGGCAGGTCGAACGTCTCGCGCATCAGATTGACCAGATAGCGTCGATAGGAATCCGGCAGATCGCCCGGCTTGGACGAAAACAGCGCGAAGGTCGGCGGACGCGTGTTGGCCTGGGTCATGTAGCGCAGGCGCAGGCGACGACCGGCGACCAGCGGTGGCGGATGACGTTCCTGGATCTCGGCCAGCCAGCGATTGAGCTTCGGCGTGCCGATCCGGCGGTTCCAGGTAGCATGGGCGTCCATGCCGGCCTTCATCAGCTGGTCGAGCCCCATGCCGGTGGCGCCGGAGCAGGGAATGCACAGGATACCCTGGCACTGCGGCAGCGAAACTGCCAGGCGATCGCGCAGTTTCTCGAGGGCGGCCGGCTTGTTCTCGATCAGATCCCACTTGTTGATCGCCAGGATGATCGAGCGCCCTTCGTCCTCGATCATGCGCGCGATGGTCAGATCCTGCTTTTCCAGCATCTGGGTCGCATCGACGACCATGATGACCAGTTCGGCAAAACGGATCGCGCGCAGCGTATCGGCAACCGACAGCTTCTCCAGCTTATGCTCGATCACCGACTTGCGCCGGAGGCCGGCCGTGTCGATCAGCTTGATCGCGCGCCCGCGCCAGGACCATTCGATCGCGATCGAATCGCGCGTGATGCCGGCCTCGGGCCCGGTCAGCAGCCGCTCCTCGCCCAGCAGTTTATTGATGAGCGTCGATTTGCCGACATTGGGACGGCCGACGATCGCCAATTGGATCGGCTTGGTCGGATCGTCGGTCGTGCCGTCTTCCTCGAAATCGATATCGCCGCGCACCGGCGCGGGGTCGGGGAATTCATCCTCTTCGACCGGCCGGTCGGCGAAGGGTTCGAGCGCATCGAACAGATCGCTCAGGCCTTCGCCATGCTCGGCCGAAATCGCGATCGGATCGCCCAGGCCGAGCTCGAACGATTCATAGGCGCCGGCCAGACCGGCTTTGCCTTCCGACTTGTTCGCGATCAGGATCACCGGCACGGCGCGCCGGCGCAGCAGCTCGGCGAAATGCCGATCCATCGGTGTCACGCCGATGCGGGCGTCGATCACCATCATCACCACGTCGGCATCGTCGATCGCGCGTTCGGTCTGCTCACGCATCCGGCCGGCCAGGCTCTGATCGCGCACGTCTTCCAGGCCGGCGGTGTCGATGATGCGGAATTCGATATCGCCCAGGCGCGCCTTGCCTTCGCGGCGGTCGCGCGTGACGCCGGGCAGATCATCGACCAGCGCCAAGCGCTGCCCGACGAGCCGATTGAACAGCGTCGACTTGCCGACATTGGGTCGGCCGATAATGGCCGCCGTGAAACTCATAACCTTATAGTCCTTCCGACCGGCGCCCTCCGAGGTGGAGCACCGGTCCCATTCAGCTTCAGCGCAACGCCGTCAGCTGTCCATCATTGGTCATCAGATAAAGCGTTTTGTCGGCGACGACCGGGGCCAGAAAGCTGCCTTCCGGCAGATCGATCCGGCCGAGCGCCTTGCCGGTATAGGGCGACAGCGACCAGGCCTGGCCTTGCGAGCCGATCAGGATCAGGCGATCGCCGGCCAGGACCGGCCCTGCCCAATGGATCGGGCCGCTCTTGTCTTCCATGTCTTCCCACTGGTCGAGTTGGGTCAGCCAGCGCACGCGACCGTCGGCCCGGGTCAGGCAAATGACCTCGCCGCCGGTCGACAGCAGATAGATGAAATCACCGGCGACCCAGGGCGTGTAGGTCCCGCCGACTTCCTGCTCCCAGGCACGTTCGCCGGTCCGGAGATCGATCGAGGCGACGCGGCCGGAATGGCTGACCGCGATGACACGGCCCCGGTCGATGACCGGACGGCCGTGAATGTCGGCCAGCGTCGAGATGGCGTCGAACCGGCGGGTCGCCGCCAGACTGTCCTGCCACACGGTGCGGCCGTTCTCCATGCGCAGCGCCACCAGTTCGCCGGAACTGAACGGCACGACCGCCGTGCCGTTCTCGACCGCGGGGCTGCTGCCCCCGGCCAGTTCGGCCGTCTCGGGAATGCCGGCGTAATTCCACTGCTTGTCGCCGGTCGATTCGGCCAGCGCGAAGATCTCGTTATCGACATCGACGACCAGCACATGGCCGTCGGCGATCGTCGGCGCTTCGCGCAGCGGCACGCCCAGCGTGGTCCGCCAGGCTTCCTTGCCGTCGGCCGCGTTGAGCGCCACGACCTGGCCATAGCCGGTCGACACGAACAGCTTGCCGGCGTCGTACGAGACGCCGCCGCCCCAGGCCTGGTTGTCGTTGTCGTCGGGGGCGACATCGATCTGCCAGATCTGCTCGCCGTCGGTCGCCCGATAGGCCGAAACCAGGGACTTCGAATCCTTCACATAGACCACGCCGTCATTGACGACCGGCCCGGCCAGCAGCTCGCCATAGTCCGACGAGCCCTCGCCGACCGTGACCTGCCAAGCCTGCTTCAGCGTATCGGACAAGGCCGGATGCTGCATGACATGAGTCGGTCCGCCGCTCGCCTGCGGCCAGTTCGCATTCACTTCGGGCGGCGGCAGCACCACCTGGAGCGATGCCAGATCCGGATCGGGCTCGAGCTGCTTCTCGAGCGCCAGGACCGAGATCCGTTCGCCCGGGATGATGTCCTTTTTCTTCTTGCCGAATGAATCGCAACCGGCCAGCGCCAACGGCAGGACCAGGAGAATCGTCAGTTTCTTCACGCTCAGCACTGGTCGGAATCCTCAGTTCTTCAAGCCGTTGACGATTTCGGTCGCACGCGAACGCAGCGACGGCGGGGCGCCCAGATCATCCGCCAGCTCCTGGTAGGTCTTGAGCGCAGCCGGCTTGTCGCCGGCCTTGATCTGGGCCAGCGCCGTCACTTCGAGCGCCGTATAGTGCCACGGGCTGTCGCCGCTGAGCGGCTTCATCCGCGCGATGATGTCCTCGGGCTTGGCCTGGTCGACGCTATAGAGCCCGTCCAGCACCGTCGCCAGATCGCGATAGACCGGATCGACCGACGGATCGGCCGCGATCGCGGTCAGCGCCGCGAGGCCGCCTTCCTTGTCCTTGCTGTCCTTGGCCTTCAGCGCCGCCGCTTGAATCCGGGCCAGCAAGCCATAGCCGGCCTTGTCCTCGGCGGCCAGCGCCTCGAACCCGACCACGGCCTTGTCGTCGTCGCCGGCGCGCATGATGAGGCCGGTCTCGGCGAATTTCAGGCCGAACGCCTGATATTGCTGCAGACGGTAATTCTGATAGGCGACCCCGGCGGCGGTCGCGGCCACGACCAGCACGGCAGCGCCGATGGCGTACTTGCCATAGCGCGTCCAAAGCCTGGCCATACGGTCGCGCCGCAGGTCCTCATCAATCTCTTGGAAGATGTCCGCCAACGCGAGACTCCGGCAGGAAACAATTACAGCAAGCGGATCGGACCGGGCAGCGGCAAGCCACTCGGAATCGAACCACGAGAACGGGGCCGGACCATAGCGGGTCGCGCGGTCAGACGCAAATCCGCCACGTCGTGCCGACGCATTCCTGTCGTCCGTTTTATGAGGTCGGTCCGGGAAAATCGTATCATCGGCGAAAGATTGCGGGAACCATCCCGCAAAAGGGCCGTTCATCCGAGGTGGAGACGCGCGTTTAGCGGCTGGAATAGGCCCGGCCGCACGATCAAGGATCTCGCGGGACCTCATGAGTATCGCCCCACCCGAAGGCCCCGACACCGCCATAGACCCGGTATCCACCCAACCCTGCGTGCTGATCGTCGAGGATGATCCGATGGTCGCGACCTATATTGCGGAAGTTCTGGTCGAAGCCGGCTTCCGCGTCGCTGGTGTCGCGTCGACCGCGTCCGAGGCCCTCAGCTTGGCCGAACAGATGTCTTGCGTGCTGGCCTTGGTCGATATCCGCCTGCCCGGCCCCGAGGACGGCATCGATATCGCGGGTGAACTGCGCCGCCGCTTCGGCATCGGCGCGATTTTCCTGAGCGGCACCAGCGATCCGGACCATATCGCCCGCGCCAAGCGCGTCAGTCCTTATGGGTTCCTGCAGAAGCCGTTCCTGCCCAGCCAGATGTACAAGGCGCTCGACAAGGCCTTGAAGCAGCGCGCGGCCGAGCGCGGCCCCGACCTAGTCGAGACCGCTTAGCTGGAAATCGAGTGCACCGATCGCCTGGCCGATCCGCCCGTCGGCGGTCAGCAGCGGCAGGCCGATCCAGTAATACGGTATGAAATCGCGACCGACCCAATGCAGCACGTCGCGACCGGCCAGAACCTCGCCCCCGAACACCTGAGTGTACTGCTGCTGTCGGAAGGGCGTGCTGTGATCGGATCCCAACTCGTCGAAATACATGCCGGTGCTGTCGTGGCCGACGAACTCGACGATGCGGGTGCCGATCAACCGATAGCGCCAGCGCCCGTCGATCGCCTCGGCGATCATCAGGTTCGGCAGGATATCGACCAGGTCGAGCGGGTCGATATCGCGGCGCCACGGGATGCGCCCTGCGGCGCCGCCCTTGGCCAACCAATAGCCGTAAAGCCGATGGACCACGGGAGATGGGATATCGGCGAGCGTCAGCACGGGCATGAACAATCCGGTCCCTCTATCGGGTGCGTAGCGCAATACTCCAAGCGCGGGATGCTCGGCAACCGCGCAATCATTGCCGGTCCGCGCCGGGCGAATTGCGCTATGGTGGCGCGCTCTTGCGGTGCTTAGACCAAATCGGGACGGGACAATGGCGACCAACGACACGGTAAAGACCCCGGCCCTCGCGGCCTATGCCGGCCTCGTGCTGCGCGATGCTGCCATCCCGGAACTGCCGAACCACTACCGCGGCAAGGTGCGCGAGAATTACGATCTGCCCGACGGCCGGCGCATCATCATCGCGACCGACCGGCTGAGCGCGTTCGACCGGATTCTGACCGCCGTGCCGCTGAAGGGCCAGGTTCTGACCCAGATCGCCCGCTTCTGGTTCGACCGCACGCGCGACATCTGCCCGAACCATGTCATCGAATATCCCGATCCGAACGTGCTGGTCTGCCGCAGCCTCAAGATCATGCCGGTCGAGATCGTCGTGCGCGACTATCTGGCCGGCACGACCTCGACCTCGATCCTGTCGATGTACAATGGCGGCCGGCGCGAGATGTACGGCCACACCTTCCCCGACGGCATGAAGCCGAACCAGAAGCTGCCGCAGCCGATCCTCACGCCGACGACCAAGGCGTTCGATGCCGGCCATGACGAGGAGCTGACGCCCGATCAGATCATCGGCAAGGGCTTGCTGAGTGCCGACCAATGGGACCATGTCTCGCGTCTGGCGCTCGCCCTGTTCGTCCGCGGCCAGCAGATCGCGGCCGAGCACGGCCTGATCCTGGTCGATACCAAATACGAGTTCGGCTTCGACCCCGACGGCGCCATCGTGCTGGCCGACGAGATCCATACGCCGGATTCGAGCCGCTACTGGTTCGCCGAAAGCTATCCCGCCCGCTTCGCCGCCGGCGACAAGCCCGAAAGCTTCGACAAGGATTTCGTGCGCAGCTGGGTCGTCGCCCGCTGCGACCCCTATGTCGACGCCATTCCGGCGATCCCGGACGAGATCAATCTGGAAGCGGCCCGGATCTATATCAGCGTCTACGAGACCATCACCGGCGAGAGCTTCCCGCTGCCGCCGGTCGACAGGCCGGTGCTGGAGCGGATCCGCGCAAACCTGCAGCGCTTCTTTTAGAGAGCGGATGCCCGCCCTCACGCGCCGACGTCGTCGTGGATGAGATCGGGATGGATCCGCAGCAGGGCGGTCGCGGTCTCGACCACGATCGAAAGATGGGCGCGCAGCGCATTTTCCGCCGTTTCGGCATCCCGCGCCTGCACCGCATCGAGGATGGCGCGATGCTGTCCGATCAGCCGGTCGACCGGCGTGACATCGGGCAGGCTCAACAGGCGGATGCGGTCGAACTGTGCCTTCTGGCCTTCGACGACCGACCAGAGGTCGCCGAAGCCGATGGCGTCGGCGAAGACGCGATGGAAGGCATCGTCGGCATGTTTGAACAAAAGCGGATCGTTGCCGGCCGTTCGCTGATCGGCGATGGCCCGCTCGGCCGCCGCAATCACCGTGTCGGGCAGCCCATGCTCTGCCGCCTGCCGAATGATCGCCAATTCCAATGCGCTTCGGACAAACCGGGCGCGCTTGACCGCCTGCAGTGAAATGCGGCTGACGAAGCTGCCGCGTTTCGGCCGGACCTCGATCAGGCCTTCATCGACCAGCCGGAGAATGGCTTCCCGCACCGGGGTTCGGCTGGTGCCGAAGCGCAGGCCCAACTCGTTCTCCGACAGGCGGACACCCGGCAGTAGCCGCATATGGACGATCTCCGTTCGGATCGTCCGGTAGATGACGGCGGCGCCGATCGGTGCCGCGCCCGGGCGGAGGACCTTGACCGGCATGATGCGACCGTTGCTCCGCTTGACGGAAAAGCAGCTTGTATACAAGTATGCGTCCTTCCTGTCGATGTGGGGCGGTCCCAAGCCGCGATCGACGGGCCGATCCGAAGGCGGCCGATAGAGCCGCTCAACAGACGAAGCGGGGGAAGTTCCTATGTTTTCAGTCAGAAGCGGCACATTCGTGCTGGCCGTTACCGCGGTTCTGGCCGGCTGGTCCGCCGGGGCATGGGCCGACGAAGCCGTGCCGGCCAACAGCCCCCGGATCCAGGCCATCCAGAAGTCCGGCGTGTTCCGCGTCGCCGTGCTGGCCAATCCACCCTGGCTGGTCGAGAACACCAGCGGCAGCGGCGATCAATGGGCCGGGCCCGGCTGGACGCTCGCCCAGGAATATGCCCGGCTGCTGGGCGTGAAGCTGGAGCCGGTCGCCGTCTCGCACGAGACGAAAGTGCCCGTGCTGGCGTCGAACCAGGTCGACATGACCATCTCGCCGCTGTCGGTCACGCCCGAGCGCCTGAAGGTGATCGATTTCGTCACCTACTCGGCCACCAGCCTGTGCGTGTTCGGCCGGGCCGACAATCCGAAGGTCGCGGCCGCCAAGAGCATCGACGATTTCAACAAACCCGGAATCGTCGTCGCCTATTACACCGGCGGCGGCGAGGAACATTGGGTCCAGACCCGGTTTCCCAACGCGACGCTGCGTGGCGTTTCGACCGCCGGCACGGCGGCACCGGTTGAGGAAATCATGGCGAAGCGCGCCGACGTGACGCCGATCAACCGAATTCCCTGGGTTGCCCTCAACAAGAAGGTCAAGGGCCTGAAGGCGTTTCCCGAGGGCGACAATTGCCAGGACAGCAAAGAAATGGGCACCGACATCGGGTCCGCCATCGACAAGAACCAGCCGGAATATCTGGCCTGGCTGAAGGCGGTCGAGGCGCGGATGCAGCCGCAGCTCACCGCCGAAGAAACCGCGATGATCGACAAGATGTAAGGGGAATGGGACCGGCCCCGGCCGGTCCCGTCGTGCCATGGATTTCGACTTCTCTCCCCTGATCGACAGCTGGCGTTTCCTGGCCTCCGGGCTCGGCATGACGCTGCTGCTGTCGGTCACGGCCGTGCTATGCAGCTTCGCGCTGGGGCTGGCGGTCGGTCTGGGCCGGCTCTACGGCCCGGTCTGGCTGCGCGTGCCCCTGGTGTTCTACATCGACTCGATGCGGGCCATTCCGGTGTTCGTCGTACTGGTCTGGATCTATTTCTCCGTGCCGATCCTGACGGGCCGCAGCTTTGCGCCGTTCTGGGCGGCGCTCGCCGGCATCACCCTGCATGTCGCGGCCTATGTCGCGGAAGTGATCCGCGCCGGCATCAGCTCGATCCGCAAGGGCCAGGTCCAGGCCGGGCTCGCGCTCGGCATGTCCCGGACGCAGATCATCCGCGACATCCTGCTGCCGCAGGCGGTGGTCCGCATGCTGCCGGCCTTCGGCTCGATCATTTCGGTGACGATCAAGGACACCGCGATCGCGGCGGTCATCGCCGTGCCGGAGTTGATGCGCCAGGCCGAAACGCTGGCCGGCGAGACCTATCGGCCGATCGAAATCTTCTCGACCATCATGGTCGTCTATTTCCTGGTCATCTTTCCGGTCACCCGGCTGATCGACTGGTTCTACGGCCGCGTCGCGCACCTGGGCCGCTCATGAAACTCGACTGGTCGATCGTCTGGCAAAGCCGTTGGCTGCTGTTCGACGGCGCGCTCGTCACCATCGCGCTGACCGCCTTGACCATGATCATCGCCGTGCCCGGCGGCATCGTGCTGGCCCTGATGCGCGGCTCCCGGTTCCGGGCGGTCGCCCTGTTCGCGACCGGCTTCGTCGAGCTGTTCCGCAACCTGCCGCTGCTGCTGCTGGTCTATTGGGCGTTCTACGTCCTGCCCGTGCTGACCGACGTCAGCCTGTCGCCCTTCACGACCGGTCTCACTGCGCTGTGCCTGAACGTCTCGGCCTATAATTCCGAGACCTTCCGCTCCGGCATCAATTCGATCCGCAAGGGCCAGACCGAGGCCGGCCTGGCGATCGGCATGAGCCGGGTCCAGGTGTTCCGGCAGATCGTCCTGCCCCAGGCCTGGCGGCGCGTGCTGCCGATCCTGGCCAGCACCTGGGTCTCGCTGTTCAAGGATACCTCGCTCGTCTCCGTCATCGCCGTCGGCGAGCTGGCGCACACGGCGATGCAGATCCGCTCGCAGAGCTTCCGCGTGCTGGAGATGCTGACGGCGATGGGGGCGATCTACTGGCTGATGGGCTATCCGCAGGCGAAGCTGACCGACTGGATTCACCGGAGATACGGAGTGCGGGAATGACCGCTTTCACCCGCAGGAACGCCGACCAGGCGCCGATGCTGGTCTATCAGGACGTGCGCAAGAAATACGGCGGCTTCACCGCGCTCGACGGCGTCTCGCTCCAGATCAATGCCGGCGAGGTGGTCTGCCTGATCGGGCCGTCCGGCTCCGGCAAATCGACGCTGCTGCGCTGTACGAACGCGCTGGAGACGATCGACAGCGGCACGATCCTGTTCGAAGGCAAGCCGCTGCCGAAGGCCGAGCCGGAAATCCGCAAGATCCGCCAGCGCATGGGCATGGTGTTCCAGAGCTTCGAGCTGTTTCCGCACAAGACGGCGCTGGAAAACGTCGCCATCGGCCTGATCACGGTCCGCAAGCTGCCGGCCGAGGCGGCGCGGGAGCGGGCCCGCGCGCTGCTCGAAAAAGTCGGCCTCGCCGACAAGACCGCGAACTACCCGGCCAACCTGTCCGGCGGCCAGCAGCAGCGCGTCGCCATCGCGCGCGCCCTGGCGATGGAACCGCGCGTCATGCTGTTCGACGAGCCGACCTCGGCGCTGGATCCGGAAACCGTCGGCGAAGTGCTCAACGTGATGCGCGACCTGGCCCGGGAGGGCATGACCATGATCGTGGTGACCCATGAAATGAGCTTCGCCCGGCGCGTGGCCAATTGGGTGGTTGTGTTCGAGCGCGGCCGACTGCTGGAGCAAGGGCCGCCACAGCAGATCTTCGAGGCGCCGACGGTCGAGCGCACGCGGGATTTTCTGAGCCATCTCGGCTGGACCGACTGAGATTGTTGCCGCTGCGGCGAGAAACCATCGCCATACCGGTCCATTCTTCCTGACCATGAGTAGCACTACCTTCCTGTTATCGAAGCGCACGAAGCGCGCCGAGCTTTGGAAAGGAATTCAGCCATGGACCTGCATCTCGACGACAAACGGGCCCTCGTCACCGGCTCGACCGCCGGCATCGGCCTGGAGATCGCCCGCAAGCTCGCGGTCGAGGGCGCGAAGGTCATCATTGCCGGCCGCAACCAGGCCAAGCTCGATCAGGCCGTTGCCGGCATCAAGGCATCCGGCGGCGCCCGGGTCGAGGGCGTGCTGGCCGACCCGGCATCGGCCGAGGGCGCGGCGATCTTGCTCGCGGCCGTGCCCCAGGTCGATATCCTGGTGAACAATCTCGGCATCTACGAGCTGAAGGATTTCGCCCAGATCACCGACGAGGACTGGCGCCGGTTCTTCGAGGTCAACGTGCTCGGCGGCGCGCGGCTGGCGCGGCAGTATTTCCCGGGCATGCTGCAGCGCAACCAGGGCCGGATCATTTTCATCTCCAGCGAATCCGGCATCTCCACGCCCAGCGCCATGATCCATTACGGCATGACCAAGTCGGCCCAGCTCGCCATTTCCCGCGGCCTGGCCGAGCTGACCAAAGGCACCCAGGTCACGGTCAATGCGGTGCTGCCCGGCCCGACCCGGTCGGAAGGCATCATCGATTTCCTGAGGAGCATCTCCAGCGATCCCGACGCCGCGGCCGCCGAGATCGAAACCGAGTTCTTCACCAAGCATCGCGCATCGTCGCTGCTGCAGCGGATGATCGAGCCGGAGGAGATCGCCGCCCTGGTCGCCTTCGTCGCCAGCCCGCTGTCGGCGGCGACGAACGGTGCCGCCCTGCGCGTCGATGGCGGCGTCGTACCGACCATCGTCTGACAAAATGAGCTTACGGAGCCGCCGGCTCCGTAAGCCCTTTGCTTCATTCGGCCGCCTGCACTTCCATCTCTTCGATCATCATCTCGGTGTCGTAGTCGGTGACCAGTTGCCCCTCCCACTTGGCGACGACCGCGGTTGCCAGTGAATTGCCGATGACGTTGGTCGCCGACCGGCCCATATCGAGGAACGTGTCGATGCCCAGGATCAGCAGCAGGCCTTCTTCCGGCAGGCTGAACTGGCTGAGCGTCGCCGCGATGACGACGAGCGAGGCGCGCGGCACGCCGGCCACGCCCTTGCTGGTCAGCATCAGGGTCAGCAGCATCGCGATCTGCGTGCCGAGGCTGAGCGGGATGTCGTAGGCCTGGGCAATGAACACGCTGGCGAAGGTGCAATACATCATCGTGCCGTCGAGATTGAACGAATAGCCCAAGGGCAGCACGAAGCTGGAGATCTTGCGGCTGACCGGGAATTTCGCCAGCTGCTCCAGCATCTTGGGATAGGCCGCTTCCGAACTGGCGGTCGAGAAGGCCAGCCAGAACGGCTCCTGCACCAGCATGACCAGCCGCTTGACGCTGGGCCCGAGGATGAGGAAACCGACCACGACCAGAATGACCCAGAGGCAGAACAGGCCGAAATAGAACTCGCCCATGAACTTGGCGTAATTGATCAGGATGCCGAGGCCGTTGGTCGCGATCGTCGCCGCCATGGCGCAGAACACGGCGAGCGGTGCCAGCTGCATGACATAGCCGGTCACCCGCAGGATGATGTGCGAGACGCCCTCGATCGCCTCGAGCACCAGCGTGGCGCGCGCGCCGACCGAGGCGCAGGCGACGCCGAAGAAGATCGAGAACACGACGATCTGCAGGATCTCGTTATCGACCATCGGCCGGAATGCGCTGTCCGGGAAGACATGCTTGACGAAGCCGTCGAGCGTCATGGCATGGGCGTCGATGCCGGTCGCGGCCCCGCTCAGCGCCTTATGGACGCCGACGCCCGGCTCGAAAATATTGACCAGGATCAGGCCCAGCGTCAGCGACACCAGCGACGCGCTGACGAACCACAGCATCGCCTTGCCGCCGACCCGCCCGACCGTACCGGCGTCGGACATATGGCCGATGCCGACCACCAGGGTCGAGAACACCAGCGGCGCGATGATCATCTTGATCAGCCGCAGGAAGATCATGCTGCCGAACGAGATATAGCCGGCGATCAGCTTCTGGCTGGCCGCGTCCGCGATCTGGTCGTGGATGATCCCGCCCACGGCGATGCCCAGCACCATCGCGATCAGGATGTAGGTCGTCATTCGACTCGATTTCATTGCAGCAGCGCCCCCGCTCCACCCGTTCACCCTTCGCATCTGCGAAGATCCGGAATGTTGCAGTGATGTGGCAGGCCTGTCCAGATCCGGCTGCAATTTCCGATGGCAAATAGGCAATGGATTTGTTCGCAAGCCTGACATGTTCCATTTCGCGGAACTTTATGCCGTTCTCGTCTTTAATGGGCCAGTGACAGGGAGACGTTGAATGCCGTTCATCGAGCAGGCCGGGCCGCAGCTCTATTACGAAGAGGCCGGTAGCGGTTATCCGATTGTGTTCGTTCATGAATTCGGTTCCGACCTGCGCGAGTGGGAATTGCAGGTCCGCGCCTTTTCGCGCGACTACCGCTGCATCGCCTTCAATGCGCGCGGCTATCCGCCCTCGGCGGTGCCGGCCGATCCGGCCCAATATGGCTGGGAATTCGCGCGCGACGATATTCTGGCCGTGCTCGACGGGTTGGACATTCCCCGCGCCCATGTGGTCGGGCTCAGCATGGGCGCCTATGCGACCATCGCGTTCGGCCTCCGCTATCCGGATCGCGCCAGCGCGCTGGTCGCGGCCGCCTGCGGCTCCGGCTCGCCGCCGGCGCATCAGGCCGATTTCGTCCGGGACTCGCGGGCCGCCGCCCTGGCATTCCGGGACCTGGGCAGCGCCGCGGTCGCCAAGGGCATCGGCCAGGGCCCGACGCGCATCCAGCTGAAACACAAGGACCCACGCGCCTGGGACGAATTCATGGCCCATCTCAGTGCGCATTCGGCCGAAGGCTCCGGCCATACCATGGCCGGCTACCAGGCCGGCCGCCCGTCGCTCTGGACGTTCGAGACCGCCCTGCGGCAGTTGCAACTGCCCGTCCTGATCGCGGTCGGCGACGAGGACGAACCCTGCATCGAGGCGAGCCTCTATCTGAAGCGGCAGCTGCCCCATGCCGGCCTGTGGATGGCGCCCAACACCGGCCACGCGGTCAATCTCGAAGAGCCGGCCGCCTTCAACCGCGCGCTCGGCGACTTCTTCGCGGCAGTCGAACGCGGCACCTGGCGGCGGGGATTTTAGCCTAGCCGCTCGGCACGGCAGCGTCGGTGTCCTGCACAGGAACATCCTATCCCCTGCATCTTTTAAATATGTTTTTCGGATCTCGATGGAGCGGATAGGCTTTTCTCGAAGATAAACCGCCTGGGGGCTCGGTCATGACGGTGCAGGGAACGTCAATCGACACGCTGGTTGTCGGCGCCGGCCAGGCCGGCGTGGCCATGAGTGAGCATTTGAGCCAACAGGGCGTGCCGCATCTCGTGCTGGAGCGCCAGCGCATCGCCGAGCGCTGGCGCACGGGACGCTGGGATTCGCTGGTCGCCAATGGCCCCGCCTGGCACGACCGTTTCCCGGGCCTCGCGTTCGCCGATCTCGCCCCGGACGGGTTCGCATCGAAGGAGCAGGTCGCGGATTATTTCGTTGCCTATGCCCAGAAAATCGAGGCCCCCATCCGCACCGGCGTAGCGGTGACGAAGGTGGTGCGGAATGCCGGCCGGCCGGGATTCACCATCGAAACCTCCGAAGGCACGATCGAAGCCAACCGCGTGGTCGTCGCGACCGGGCCGTTCCAACGCCCTGTCATTCCGCCGATTGCGCCGAAGGCCAAGGATCTCCTCCAAATCCACTCCGCCGATTATCGCAATCCCGCGCAATTGCCCGAGGGGGCGGTTCTGGTGGTCGGCGCGGGATCCTCTGGCGTGCAGATTGCGGACGAGTTGCAGCGGGCGGGCCGGCGGGTCTATCTGTCGGTCGGCGCTCATGATCGTCCGCCGCGCGCCTATCGCGGCCTCGATTACTGCTGGTGGCTGGGCGTGCTCGGCGAGTGGGACGCCGAGGTCAAGCAGCCCGGCAGAGAGCATGTTACCATTGCGGTGAGCGGCGCGCGCGGCGGCCACACCGTGGATTTCCGGCAGCTTGCGGACCAGGGGATCACCCTCGTCGGATCGACGACGTCCTTCGAGGGCGGTGTCGCGACGTTCGAACCGGACCTTGCGGTCAACATCGCCCGCGGTGACGAGAACTATCTGGCGGTGTTGGATGCGGCCGACGCCTATGTCCGCCGCAACGGCCTGGACCTGCCGGAAGAGCCCGAAGCCCGCTGGCTTCGCGCGGATCCCGAATGCCTGACCCATCCGATCCTGGCACTCGATCTGGCGAGGGCGGGCGTGCGTTCGATCATCTGGGCAACGGGCTATGCCACCGAGTTCGGCTGGCTGGCGGTCGATGCGTTCGACGAGACCGGGAAACCGCAACATCAGCGCGGTATTTCCAAGGAGCCTGGGATCTATTTTATCGGCCTGCCCTGGCTGTCGCGCCGCGGCTCCGCCTTCATCTGGGGCGTGTGGCACGATGCCAGGCACATCGCCGACCATATCGCCACCCAGCGCCGATATCTCGCCTACCACGACACCCGAGTCCCGGCGCGCGTTTCCGTTCCCCCTAGTATCGAGGCGCATCGATGAGCCCACCGACGCATACCCGTATCCGCATGTTCAATACCAAGGACACTTATCCCAACCAGACGCTCGACAATGATCTTTGCCAGGCCGTGCGCGCCGGCAACACCGTCTATGTCCGTGGGCAGGTGGGGACCGACTTCGAGGGCAATCTGGTCGGTCTCGGCGACCCGCGCGCCCAGGCCCGGCAGGCGATGAAGAACCTCAAGCAGCTGCTGGCGGAGGCGGGCAGCGACCTCAGCCATATCGTCAAAACGACGACGTACCTGACCGACCCGCGCTATCGCGAGCCGGTCTATCAGGAGGTCGGCACCTGGCTGAAGGGTGTGTTTCCGATTTCGACCGGTCTGGTCGTGAGCGCGTTGGGGCAACCGCAGTGGCTGATGGAGATCGATGTGGTCGCGGTCATCCCGGAAGGCTGGCAGCCGACCTGACATCGAGGATCGCGGCATGACATTCTCGATCGTCGGGCGCTGCCCGCAAACCGGCCAACTCGGCATCGCCATCAGCTCGTCCAGCATTGCGGTCGGCGCCCGATGCCCGTGGGTCCGCGCGGGGACCGGTGCGGTGGCAACGCAGAACGTGACGCTGCCGGCGCTCGGCCCCCAGATTCTCGATCTGCTCGAAGACCGGCAACTCGATCCCGCGGCGGCGCTGGAGCAGGCGCTGGCCGGGGATGGTTGGCGCCAGTACCGCCAGGTGGCGGTGATCGATGCGCTAGGCCGCACCGCGTGCTTCAGCGGCGAGGAAGCCCTGGGACTTCACGATGCCAGGACGGGCGAACAATGCGTCGCCGCCGGCAACATGCTGGCGAACCCCGGCGTCATCGAAGCGATGGTGCCGGCATTCGAGCAGGCGCAGGGTCTGCTCGCCGACCGCTTGCTCGCGGCGATGGCGGCCGCGATGGCCGCCGGGGGCGAAGCGGGACCGGTGCATTCGGCGGCGCTCGAGATCGTGGCCGACGTGATGTGGCCGGTCGTCGATCTCAGGATCGATTGGACGGAGGAAGACCCGATCGCCGCGCTCGATCGTCTCTGGCAAGCCTATCGGCCGCAGCTGCAGAACTACGTGACCCGCGCCTTGAACCCTACGGCGGCGCCCAGCTATGGCGTACCGGGAGACGAATAGCCGGCCGCCGCCACGGCAGCAGAGCCCAGCGCTCAGGGCGCCAGGCTCATTCCCTTCACCCGGATCAGGCCGTCGGGCGTGGGCGCGAAGCCCCGCAGCTTGGCGTTGGCGCCCCACAGCCAGGCATAATGCTGCAGGAACAGGACCGGGCGGTCCTCGAGATAGATCGCGGCCGCCTGCCGGTAGAGCCCGGCGCGCAGGGCCGTGTCCGTCGTCCGAGTGGCGGCGCCGAGGATCTTGTCGAGCGGCGGGCTGCAATAGCGTCCGCGGTTGAGGAAGCCGTCGCAGGCGACCCAGATCGAGATGTTCTGGTCCGGGTCGGTCCGCCCGCTCCAGATCTGCATGGCGGCCTGGAACGCCCCGCGATCGGCCGCCTGGGACAGCGACACCGATTCCGTCATCTGCAGCGTGACGTCGAAGCCTGCCTCCGCCGCCATCGACTGGATGACTTGGCCGACCTGGGCGCTGACCGGATCGTTCGAGATCAGCAGCGTGAAGCCGACCCGTCCCTGTCCGGCCGCCTCGAGCAGGGCCTTGGCGCGCGCCAGGTCGCGATGCGGCACCGGGTGATCGGGATCGAAATAAGGGCCGCCGACCGATTCCGGCTGATTGTCGGGAATATATTGGCCGGCGAAGACGACCTGATTGATCGTGTCGCGATCGATCGAGGCCTCGAACGCCTCGCGCACGCGCGGATCCCGGCCGATCGGGCTGTCGGATTGCGGGCCATGCGCCAGGTTGAAGATGATGAGCTGGTAGCCGAGCGCCGGGGTCGCGGCGAGTTTCAGATGCGGGTCGCCGCGCAGCGTGTCGAGGTCGGTCGGTGCCACCCGCTCGATCAGGTCGAGCTGGCCGGCCTGCAGGTTGGTGAGCCGCAGCGTCGCATCCGGAATATCGACGAACTGCACCTCGTCGAGCCGTAGCTTGGACGGGTCCCAATAATGCTCGGCGCGTCGGAGGACGACGCGTTCCTGCGGCACGCGCCGGACGAATTCATAGGGACCGAGGCAGACAGGATGGGCGCCGGCACTCTCGCCGGCTGCCATCGTCGCCAAGGGCGCCAGCATCATGCCGGAGCGATCGGCCAGCATGGTGATGAGCGGCGCATAGGGCTCGGACAGATCGATCCGCACGGTATGGTCGTCGAGCGCCGTGACATCCTTGATCGGCTTCAATTGCGAGGCGCGTTTCGACATCGGCGACGACCGGTAGCGGTCGAGGTTCCACTTGACCGCGGCGGCATCGAACGGCTCGCCGTTCTGGAACGCGGCGCCCGTCCGTAAGCTCAGGGTGAGCGCCAGATCGTCCGCCGACCAGTGCCATGCCGTCGCCAGTCCCGGGATGGGAGTCAATTGCGGGTCGGTCTCGATCAGCTTGTCGCACATCACGCTGGTGATCTGCAGCGAGATGAAGCTGCCGCTCACCGCAGGATCCAGCGTATCCGGATCGTCCGACATCCCGATGCGCAAGGTCGCCGCCGCCGCGAACGGGCTGGCGAGTGCCAGCAGCATCGTCGCCAATGCCGCCAGGCGCGCGCCGGTTCTCGTCGGAATTCCCATCGCGCCCCTCAACCCGCCCAATCCCCGTGCGGAAACCCTAACCGCCGAACGCCGCCGCGTACTCGGCCGGCTTGAAGCCCACGACCAGCGCGCCGCCGATATCGAGCACCGGCCGCTTGATCATCGACGGCTGCGCCAGCATCAGCCGGATCGCCTTGGCCTGGTCGAGTTCGGTCTTGTCGGCGTCCGGCAGCTTGCGGAACGTGGTGCCGGACCGGTTGAGCAGCGTTTCCCAACCGACGACCCGCGCCCAGCCCTCCAGCATGTCGCGCGTGACGCCCACGGCTTTGTAGTCGTGAAACGCGTAAGCGACGCCGTGGCTGTCGAGCCAGTCGCGGGCCTTCTTCATGGTGTCGCAAGCTTTGATACCGTGGAGGATGACGGGTCCGGTCATCGCACTGCCGCTCACGGCCGCTTCGGGATGTCGAGCCCGCGCTGCACCGCCGGGCGTGCCAGCCCGCGCTCGAGCCAGTCCTGGACCTGCTTGAACGCGTCGTAACCGACCAGCTCGCCGGCGCCGTAGAAACCCACCAAATTGCGCACCCAGCCGAGCAGGGAGATATCGGCGATGGTATAGTCGTCACCCATGATCCACTGCCGGCCGGCGAGCCGCGTCTCCAGCACGCCCAGCAGGCGCTTGGATTCGGCGGCATAGCGGTCGCGCGGGCGCTTGTCCTCGTAATCCTTGCCGGCGAATTTATGGAAGAAGCCCAGCTGGCCGAACATCGGGCCGACCGCGGCCATCTGGAAGAACACCCACTGAATGGTCTCGTAGCGCAGTGCCGGATCGGCCGGCAGCAGCTTGCCGGTCTTTTCGGCCAGATAGAGCAGGATGGCGCCCGATTCGAACAATCCCAGCGGCTTGCCGCCCGGGCCGTCCGGATCGATCAGCGCCGGGATCTTGCCGTTCGGATTGAGCGACAGGAATTCCGGGCCCCAGGTCTCGTTCTTGCCGATGTCGATCGTGTGCGGCTCGTACGGCAGGCCCAGCTCTTCCAGCATGATCGAGACTTTGACGCCATTGGGCGTCGGCAGCGAATAGAGCTGGATCCGCTCGGGATGCTGGGCCGGCCAGCGCGTGGCGATCGGAAAGGCTGAGAGATCGGACATCCAGGACTCCATGCGATGCGGACGGGCTCGCCGACTGTTTACTACATTCTGCGGCCAAGGCGAGGCCCGCTGTCGAGCCCCCGCGGCGCCGGTTCGACGCCACGGGGGCCGTCACCGGCTTAGAGCTGGGTAATGCCGCCATCGGCGATCAGGTCGATGCCGGTGCTGTAGCTGCTCTCGTCCGACGCCAGGAACAGCACGGCCGAGGCCATCTCCTCCGGCCGGCCGATTCGGCCGAGCGGCGTCATCTGCGCGAACATCGCCCGGGCGCCATCGGCCTGTTCTTTGGTCTCGAACTGACCGTCGATGATCGGCGTATCGATCGCGCCCGGGCTGAGCGTGTTCACCCGGATGTTGCGGTCCTTGAGCTCGGCCGCCCAGGTCCGGGCGAAGGAGCGCAGCGCCGCCTTGGTCGCCGAATAGGTGCCATGCGCCGGAAAGCCCTTCAGATGCAGGCCCGACGAGACCAGCACGATCGCGCCGCCGCGCGTCATCAGCGGCAGCGCCTTCTGCACGGTGAAGAACACGCCACGGGCGTTGATGTTGAAGGTCTTGTCGAAATGCTCCGGCGTCGCGGTGTCGATCGTGTGATGCTCGACGAAGCCGGCGCTGGCCACGACGATGTCGACGACGCCCTTTTCGGCCACGACCTGTGCGAACAGCCGATCGAGATCGGCCAGATTCGACACGTCGCCCTGGACCGTCGTCACGTTGCGGCCGATCGCCGCCTTTGCCTTGTCCAGCTCGCTCTGGCGCCGGCCCGTAATGAAGACATAGGCGCCTTCGGCCACGAAGCGCTGGGCAGTCGCCAGCCCGATACCGCTGCTGCCGCCGGTGATGACCGCGACCTTCCCATTCAGCTTAGACATCGTAAATCGTCCTTCCAGATCCTGTTCGTTTCGGACCCGATGGGTCCGACGGCACAGAGATGCGATCCGGAGCGGCGAAGGTTTAGTACATGGCTCGTGATAGGATCTATTCCCGAGTGGAATAGGATACGTCCGGTCAGGCGAGCTTCAGCGCCGGCTCGTCGGCGAAGATCCCGGCTAGAAATTCGATGAAGACTTTCGCTTTTCCGGGCACGCGGCGACCGCCGGGGCAGACCGCGTTGATCGGATAGGGCGCCGGCGTGTATTCCGTCAGAATGTGCGTCACCGCGCCGGACGCGATATCCGCCGCGAACAGCCAGCCGGCACTGTGCGCGATACCCAGCCCGGCCAGCACGGTCGCCCGGATATGTTCGGCATCGTTGGTCTGCACCGGGCCTTTCGGCACCAGCGTCATGACGCCGTCCGGTCCGTTGAACTCCCACGGCCGGGGCGCACCCTGATACATGAACGGAACGGCCGCATGCCGGGCGAGATCGTCCGGCGTCGCCGGCGTGCCGAACCGCTCGAGATAGGCCGGTGATGCGACCGTCGACATGGTCATGCTGCCGATGCGGCGGGCGACCAGCGTCGAATCGGCCAGATGGCCGATCCGGATCGCGACGTCGATGCCCTCCTCGATCAGATTGACATGACGTTCGGAGATATCGAGATCGATCGCGACATCCGGAAACTGCGCGAAGAAGTCGGGCAGCCGGGGCACGACATACATCCGCCCGAGGCCGGCCGACAGCGCGACGCGCACCAGCCCCGAGGGTGCGACCTGGCCCCGGCCGATGCGCGATTCCGCCGCATCGAGGTCGCCCAGCAACCGAACCGACGAGTCGTAGAAATCCTGACCGGCGCCGGTCAGGCTCAGGCCGCGCGAGGTGCGCCGCAGCAGTTGCGCGCCCAGGCGCGCCTCCAGGGCGGCGATCTGTTTGCTGACGGTCGGCTGGACGATACCCGCCGCCCGGGCCGCCTTGGAGAAACTGCCGCTGTCGGCGACGCGGAGGAACAGCCGCATCACGTCGAGCCGATCCATCGAACGAAATCCCTTCCGGCCTAAACCCGTTTCCAATAGATCATCGTTCCGGTCAGGCCGCCATGCGGCTTCAGGGCATAGTCCGGGATCTGGCCGGCCAGCGTGAAGCCCAGCCGTTCGTACAGCCCGGCCGCGCCGCCGTCGCTCGCGGTGTCGAGCACCAGCAGGGTCCGCGCCCGCTCGACCGCCAGCCGCTCGGCCGCCCGCATCAGCGCCGACGCGATGCCACGGCCCCGATCGCGCACCCGGGTCATCATCTTGGCGATCTCGGCCCGGTGCGGCTGGTTGGGCGGGCAATCGAGCAGCAGCGTGACCGTGCCGCTCAGCCGCTCGCCGTCGAACGCGCCCAGCACGATCCGCTCGCCCCGCGTGGCGGATGCCAGCGAGCCCGCCCAGAAGCTACGGGCCGCGTCCGGCGCCAGCGGATGCATGAAACTGACCGATCCACCCGCGGCCACCGTCTCGACCAGCATCTCGCCGAGCGCGTCCAGCATCGCGGGCGTGGCGGTCAGCGGGGCGACCCTGATGTCGGACATGGCTTAGCTCCGGGCAAGAAAGACGACGTAAGTGCAGGGGGCAACGGTTTCATTGGCGAAGGTCACCTCGGACGGCGCGCCGAACCCCAGGCAATCGCCGACACCCAGAACATGCCGGTCGCCGCCCTCCTGGATCACGAGATCGCCCGCCGTGACCCGGACGAGCTGGCGGATATGCGCGTAGGACGAGGTCGGCAGCACGACCCGCCGGCCGGCCGGCAGCTCGACCTCGACCAGTTCCAGCGGATGATCCGGCCGGCCGAACAGCTGTTTGCGCAGATAGCCGGTTTCAGGATCGCGCCAGAGCGGCTGTTCGGCCGCGCGCGACAGGCGCTGTCCCGCCCCTTCCGCCCGCAGCAGCAGGCCGGCCAAGGTCAGATCGAACGCCCCGGCCAGCCGCACCAGAATGACCGCGGTCGGACTGACCTCCTCGCGCTCGATCTTGCTGATCGTCGCCTTGGACACGCCGGAGCGTTCCGCCAAATCGGCCAGCGACCAACCGCGCATGTCGCGCTCCAGCCGCAGGCGCTGCGCAATCTGGGCGCCTGAATTTTCTATTATAAGAGGCATTCGTCTCTTATAATAGAAAATGCCTTCCGTCGCAAGTAGGCGGTCGCCTACCAGGCCAAGGCGCGACGGCCGACGATCGCGCCGAGGCCGGCCACGATCAGGATGCTGGCGCTGTACCAGACCGCGACGAACAGCCCGCCGTCGTTCTTGCAGGCGAGCGCGTAGGCCGCCGCCGCCAGCGCGCCGGCGAGCAATCCGGCAGTTGCGCCCGCGAGCGTCGGACGGGTCGCCGCTCCCGTGCGCAGGGCACCGACGATCAACACCAGCGCCGGCAGCGACACCAGGATGATGGCGCCGACGCAGATCGGCACCGATATCCCCGATCCGCCCATGACGGGAAGCCCCGACATGTCGGTCACGCCGCCCCATCCGAGCAAAGCCATCCCCGGCACGAGGGCAACGAGCGCGAGGCCCTTGCCCCCGGGCCGCGCCGCTTCGCGCACCAGGAAAAACCCGCCGCCGGCCAGGACCAGCGTGCTGGCCAGCTTGTGATGGAACGGCGCGCTCCGCACCGTCGCCGTCAGTTCGGGACTGACGCCGAACAGCAGGAAGACCAGCGCCACCGCGACGGCCAGCGCCAGGACGACGACCAGCAGCAGCCTCCGCTCGAAGCGGAAGGCGGTGCGGCCCCGCCCCGTCCCGGCTTCCAGGGCGAGGCTGTGGATCAGACGGTCGGTGTCGCCGACAGGGCTCATGGCTTGTCTCCGGTGGGTTTGGTGCGGTCGAGGTGCGCCGCCGCGGCCAGGCGCTGGAAGGCGCGGTGCAGCGTCACACGCACCGCCCCCTCGCTGGTCTGGAGCTGCTGCGCGGTCGCCCGGACCGAGGCGCCGTCGATGGCCAGCGCGCGGACGACCTCGCGCTGGCCCACCGGCAGGCCGTTCACATGCCGGTCGAGATCGACCAGGGCGCGGTCGAAATCCTGCGCCGGCGCCTCGAACAGGGTCGCCCATTGGTCCGGCGTGACGTCGCGCCGATAATGCGCCTCGCGCCGCAGACGCCGACCGGCATCCGCCAGCTTGTAGCGGACGATGGCATAGAGCCACGGCAGGAACGGCCGGCCCTCGTCCCAGGTATGCCGCTTGGTGTGCAGGCCGATGAGGATTTCCTGGACCAGGTCTTCGGCTTCATGCGCGGCCGATCCGAGCCGGGCAAGACGGCCCCGGACCAGCCCGCGCAGCGCCTGCGCGATCTCGCCGAGCAGACGCTCGTAAGCGCCGGTGTCTCCGTGTCGCCCGGCCTGCATCGCCGCGGCCCAGATCTGTTCGCGCGTCTCCATGGGACCTCATTCGGTGGCCGGACGGCGATGTTACAGCGCGGCCGAAATATTTCCCCGGCGTTCATCGCGATCACAAAACCGTGAACATGTTGCGATGCGGCCTGCGCCGTCGAATGACCTCACATGGAATGGCTTGGTTCCAGGAATAGCTGATCACGGAGTTCGATATGAAGATGCAACGGAAATTGGCGCTGGCCGCGGCCGGTCTGCTTTCGGCGGCCCTGTTCGCGACGGGCGCGTCGGCCGAGACCGCGAAGCCGCCGCTGGCGCGCAACGTGGTGCTGATCCACGGCGCCTGGGCGGACGGCTCGAGCTGGGGCGAAGTCATCGCCCGGCTGCAGGCCGCCGGCCTGCATGTGACGGCGGTGCAGAACCCGCTGACGACCCTGGCCGATTCGGTCGCGGCCACCCACCAGGCCCTGGCGCTGCAGGACGGCCCGACCGTGCTGGTCGCCCATTCCTGGGGCGGCACCGTGCTGAGCGAAGCGGGCGTGGACCCGAAGGTGACGGCCCTGGTCTATGTCGCCGCGCGTGCCCCCGACGCGGGCGAGGATTTCGTGGCACTGTCGGCGAAGTTCCCGACCATGCCAGTGCGCGCCGGCGTCCTGAACCATGACGGCATCACCACCCTGTCCGAGGATGCGTTCCTGAAATATTTCGCGAACGGCGTGCCCCACGCGAAGGCGGAAGTGCTCTATGCCGAGCAGGGACCGACGGCAGCGGCCTTGTTCGGCGACCGGACCACGGCGGCCGCCTGGCACACCAAGCCGAGCTTCTACGCCGTCTCGAAGCAGGACCAGACCATCTCGCCCGACCTGGAGCGGTTCCTGGCCAAGCGCATGAACGCGACGACGGTCGAACTGGATGCCGGCCATCTGTCCCTGGTATCGCGCTCCAAGGAAGTCGCCGACCTGATCCTGACCGCCGCCGGCCGCGGCAAGTAGGCGCCGAAGCGATGGGATGGCGCCCGGCCATCCCATCGGGCCGCTCGGCGCCTACGGCTAGGTCAGAAACTGCAGCAATTCAGCAACGAAAAAGCCCGGATTTTCCTCGGCGATCCAGTGCGCCGCCCCCGGTACCCGGAGGCTGATGACGTTATCGGCGACCTCGCGCATCATTTCCGCCATGACGGGGCCAGTCGTGCTGGTGGCGCCACCGACGGCCAAAACCGGCAGGGTCAGCTTCCCGTTGCGCTGCACGGCGTCCCGGTTGTCGCCGATGTCCTGATCGAAGGCGCGATAGAGTTCGAAGCCGGCGCGCATCGCGCCCGGGGCCGCATAGGCGGCGACATAGACGTCGAGATCGCTGGCCCCGATCGCCGATGGATCGAAGACTCGCGCGTTGAAGAAGGCCTGCAGATATTGGCGCTCGCGTCCCGCCACCAGCATTTCCGGCACGTCGCGCGCGCTGTGAAAGGCGAATTGCCAGACGCGCGGATCGGCGCGCAACCGATCGAACACGGCGGTGCCCGGCAGCGGCGCGTCCATCACCACCAGGTGGGAAACCTCGTCCGGATAGGCCTGTGCATAGGCATAGGCGACCATCATGCCGATATCGTGCCCGACCAGGGCCACGGGACCCGCGACCTGCAGATGCTCCTGCAGCAGCCGGTGGATGTCCGCCGCCATGGTGCGCTTGTCATAGCCGCCGGCCGGCCGCGAGGAATGTCCGGCGCCCCGATAGTCCGGCGCCACGACGCGATAACCGGCAGCGACCAGCGGCGGGATCACACGGTGCCATTCCCACCAGGTCTGCGGGAAGCCATGCAGCAGCAGGATGGTTCGCTTGGCCTCGCCCGCGCTGACGAAATGCAGACGCAGGCCCGGCTCGATGTCCGCCATCCTGTGGGTAAGCGGCGACGAGGACTGATCGTGCGGCATGACTGCCTCCTTTCGGTCTAGGGTTTGGTAACGCTTCCGGAATCCGACTCGCGAAGAACGGCGAGCCTGTCGTCGTTGGCGATGCCGAGCAGGACCGCCCGCAGCCCCGCGCCGTCGGCCGCGCCATGGACCGCGACGAACCGGTCCTGGGCGATTTGCCAGAGGGCCGTGGCTTCCTCGAATTTCGACCGGCCCCGCGCGGTCAGCACGATACGCCGCTGTCGGCGATCCTCGGCCCCCGCCCGCAGCGCGACATAGCCGTCCCGTTCGAGCGGCCGGAGCGTATGGCCGAGCGACGACCGGTCGGTGACCAGCGCATTTGCCAGCTCGGCCAAGGTCGGCGGCTCGGCCAATCGAGGGGCCAGCTCGGCGAAAATGGCGTATTGCGTCGATCTCAGGCCACAGGGCTCGAGCGCATCGTCGTACAGCTGGGTCAGGCGACGCGATGCCTTGCGCATCGCCGTGGCGTAACACGGGCTCTCCCTCGGTGCGGAACTCGGGGTCGTCGCCATCATCCACCCTGCGCGATGCGCCGGTCGACGATCACCGCGACCTTGCCCAGCGGCCCTTTGCCCGATTTCATGGCCTGCAGTTCGGCATTGATCGCGTCGACGGTGCTGTCGATGGTCTTGCCGACATGCGGCACCACGCGGCCCTCGACCGCCCAGGCCATCGCGCGGGTCAAACCCAGCTGAAGAAACGCCTGCGCTGCCGTATCGAGCGTGGCCGGCTCGGCAAAATAGCGGAGCAGGTTGGCGTTGACCTGCCGGACGCCCCGCTCGGCCAGGATGGCGTCGACCGGGCTCTGCGTCTCGCTCGTACGGGTGGTCTTGCCGGGACCGACGCCGAGCACGACCCAGGTCCCGCCCGCCCGCACCGTCTTGGCCGTCTCGACGAAACCGGCTTCGTTGTAGGTCGGGTCGAACACGAGATCGACGCCCTTGCCCCCGGTCAGTCGGAAGATCTCGGCGTTGACGTCGTCGCGCTTGTAGTCGAACACAGGATGCGCGCCGGACGCCCGCGCCAAAGCCATCGAGTCGGGCGTGCTGCCGCTGCTGATGACGCGCGCGGCGCCCAGCGCCCGGGCGGCCATCTGGATGGCCAGATGCCCGACGCCGCCGGCACCGCCCGGGATATAGACGGTATCGCCAGCGCGCACATTGCCCTGGAGGCCCTGGTACGCGGCCAGAAAGCAGATCGGCAAGGTCGCCGCGTCGCGAAAGCCGAGCGACGGCGGCTTCTTGACGGTCAGGAACGCGCGGGCCAGCGCATAGCCGCCATTGCCGCCCTCGGCCCAGCCGCCATCGCCATTCGAATCCGCCATCGCCGTCACTTCATCGCCGATGGCCAGGCCGCCCACCTGCTCGCCCCTGGCGACGACAATGCCGGCCAGGTCGAAACCCAGGATGACCGGCGGCGTCCGCCCGAAGAAATTCAGCTCGGCCAGCTTGTATTCGAGCGGATTGAGCGACGAGGCCGCCACCTGGATCAGAACCTGATCGGCCGCCGGCCGGGGCACCGGGACCGTCACCGCCTGCAGCGGAAGGCCGCCCTGGCTCCGGGTATAACCGATGCCCTGAAATGTCGTCGGAATCACCGCCTGTATCGACCTCATGTCATCCTCCCGTTTTACCAACTACAGACATATGGGCATATGCCCGTATTTTCAAGGCAGCCGACATCAATCGAGGCCCGTGCAGGCTCGCCCACCTCTAATAAGTATTGTGTCCCCGTATTTAAATACGGGGACACAATACTTATTTCGGATCGGCCAGCACCAGGTCGATCAGCCCCGGAAAGCGCCGGTCGAGATCGTCCCGCCGCAGCTGGTTCATGCGGCCGTTGCCGCAGTTGCGCTGGCGGATCAGCCCGGACTCGCGCAGCACCCGAAAGTGATGGGTGCGCGTCGCCTTGGTGACCGGCAGGTCGAAGGAACTGCAGCTGCGTTCGCCCGCGCCCGGTTCCTGGGCCAGCGCCAGCACGACGCGGCGGCGCAGCGGGTCGGCGAGCGCGGCGAAGATCTGGCCCAGCTCCATTTCGTCCGCGGACGGGTGTCCGTCGCTGTCCGGCATGCGGATCCCATCAGGTACGGCTTGCATCGTACCTGCCGTCAGGTACGATGATGATCATACCATCCGCACCGATCCGGCACGAGGTTCATCATGACGAAGGCACGCGCGATCGTACTCAACGGGTTCGGCGGCGCCGAGGTGATGCAGCTCGAAACCCTCGACCTGCCCGCCCCCGGCGCTGGCGAGGTCCTGGTCGCCCAATCCGCCATCGGCTTCAACTACATCGACGTCTACCAGCGCAGCGGCGTCTATCCCCTGCCGACGCCGACCGGCCTCGGCCATGAGGCGGCCGGCACGGTCGAGGCGATCGGCCCCGGCGTCGAGCGCGTCGCGGTCGGCGATCGCGTCGCCTATATGAACGCCGGCCTGGGCGCCTATGCCGACAAGCGCATCGTGCCGGCGGAGAAGCTGGTGAAGATCCCGGACGGCATCAGCGACGAGGCGGCGGCCGCGTTGCTGTTCAAGGGCATGACCGCGCAGTACCTGTTGCGCAAAACCCATGTGGTGCGGCCGGACGAGTTGGTCATCGTCCATGCCGCCGCCGGCGGCGTCGGCCAGATCCTGTCCGGCTGGGCCAAGGCGCTGGGCGCCTTCGTCGTCGGCACCGCCGGCTCGCCGGAGAAATGCGCGATCGCGCTGAAGGCCGGCTGCGATATCGCGATCGATTATGCCAAGCCCGACTGGGTCGCGGCGTTGCTGGCCGCGACCGGCGGGCGCAAGGCGCGCGTGGTCTATGATTCGGTCGGCAAGACGACTTTCCTGCAGTCGCTCGACCTGACGGCACCCTTTGGATTGGTCGTCAGCTACGGCGCTGCCTCCGGCCCGGCGCCCGAGATCTCGATGGATCTTCTGAACAAGAAAGGCTGCCTCTACGTCACCCGCCCCTCGGTCTTTCCGCACAATGCCGATCCCGCGACCTTCCGGGCCAACGCGGCCGAGCTGTTCGCGGCGATCGCGTCGGGCGCGGTCAAACCCGAGATCGGCGCGCGGTTCAAGCTGGCGGATGTCGTCGCGGCGCATCGGGCGGCCGAGGCGCGGGCGACGGTGGGGGCGATTTTGATCACGCCATGACGGTGCGGAACGTCCTGTTCCTCTGCGGCAAGAACCGGCGGCGAAGTCCGACGGCGGAGCAGATCTTCGCGAACCACCTCGGCGTCGAAGTCGCGTCCGCCGGCCTCAGCGCCGATGCGGACGTGCTGGTAACGCCGGAGTTGGTCGATTGGGCCGACCTGATCTTCGTCATGGAGAAGGCACAGCGGAGCAAGCTTTCGGCCCAATTCAAACCGAACTTGAACGGCACGAAAGTCATCTGCCTCGATGTTCCGGATCGCTATGGCTTCATGGATCCGGAATTGATCACGTTGCTGCGGTCGAAGGTCGAACGCCACCTGTGAAACGATCTTCAGTGCATTGAACAAAAAGGGCCACCCACCGGGCGGCCCTTCCTTTCATGTGAACCGGACCCAGCTCAGTTCTTCAACGTCGCCAGCACGTCCTGGCCGGGTGCCACGCGGCCGCCCAGGTGCTCGCCGAAGAACTGCTCCATCGCGCGGTAGAAATCGAAGCGATTCTCCTCGTTATGGAAGCCGTGGCCTTCGTTGTCCTTGACCATGTAGGGCACGTCGATGCCGCGACCGCGGAGCGCCTTCACCATCTGGTCGGACTCGTTCTTGTTGACGCGCGGGTCGTGCAGGCCTTGGGCGATCAGCAGCGGCGTCTTGATCTTGTCGGCGCTGAAGATCGGCGATTCGGCCTCGAGTCTGGCCTTCTGCGCCGGGTCTTCCGGATTGCCGACCATCTCGTACAGCATCTTGCGGCCCTGTTCCCAATAGGGCGGCAGGGTGTTCATGAAGGTCAGCAGGTTGGCGACGCCGACGTAATCCACCGCGGCGGCGTAGAGATCCGGCGTGAAGGTGACGCCGGCCAAGGTGGCATAGCCGCCGTAGGAGCCGCCGTAGATGCCGAGGCGCTTCGGATCGGCGATGCCGCGCTTGACCATCTCGTTGGCGCCGTCGGTCAGGTCGTCCTGCATCGCGCGGCCCCATTGGCCGAAGCTCGCCTCCCAGAACTTGCGGCCATAGCCGGTCGAGCCGCGGTAATTCACCTGCAGCACGGCATAGCCGCGGTTGGCCAGGAACTGCACCTCGGGATCGAAGCCCCAGCTGTCACGCACCCAGGGTCCGCCATGGGGATTGACGATCAGCGGCAGATTCTTGGGCGCCTCGCCGGCCGGCAGGGTCAGATAGCCATGGATGGTCAACCCGTCGCGCGCCTGATAGCTGATCGGCGTCATCTCGGCCATCTGCTTCGGATCGAGCCAGGGCGTGACCGACGCCAGATGATCGAGCTTTTTGGTCGCGCCGTCGTAGAGGTAATAGTCGCCGCGCGTGCGGTCGCTCCAGGTCTTGACCAGCCAGACCTTCTCATCGAGATCCGTGCCGGCGACCGAGACGTTCACGCCTGGCAGCTGGGCCTCCAGATCCTTCTGCAGCGCCTCGCGCGTCGGATCGAAGAACACATAATGCTGCTTGTCGGTCTCATAGACCGCGCCGGTCAGCTTCTGGCGCGCCTCGGACGAGATGGCGCCATCGACATCGACCTCGGGATTCTCATAGATCACCCGCAGTTCCTTGCCGGTCGCCGGATCGAGTTCGACCAGGGCCTGCTTGTCGCGACCGATGTTCGAGGTCGCGATCAGGTTCTTGTTGTCGTAGGTGAACAGCTGCGGGCTGACCGATTCCCGGAAGTTCGTCGTGATCACGGTCTTGAACTTGGACTTCGCGTCCGGGCGATAGAGCAGCTTGGCGTTCACGCCGTCGGTCACGGATTCGATACGGATCACGCCGTCATGATCCGTGACATAGCCCGACACGTCGCCCGGATTCTTGATCAGCAGGGTCGATTTGCCGGTATCGACATCGACGCGGAACACATCGAACACCTTGGCGTCGCGATGATTATGCTCGATCAGGATATGCTGCGGGTCCTTGCGCGGCACGTCGATCACGTCGGCGCGGACCTTGTCCCACGGCGTCAGATTGATCAGGCCGGTGCCGTCGCGCTTGATCGAGAACAGCTTGAAATTCTCGTCGCCCGACAGATCCTGGCCATAGACCAGGCGATCGTCGGTGGTCCAGGTGAAGGAGCGGATGTCGCGCGTCTCGTCATTGGTGATGCGCACCGGCTCGCCGCCGGAAATCTTCTTGACCCAGACGTTCAGCCGCTGGTTCCACGGCGCCAGATAGGCCAGGTATTCGCCATGGGGCGACAGCTGGTAGCCGGCCGATTGCGGATTCTTGAAGAAATCCTTCACATCGACGAGCGGCGCCGGCGCGGCCTGGGCGACCGGCGGCGGTGCCGGTTCGGCGGCGCAGCCTGCCAGCAGCGCCGAGAGCGCCCCCGCGGCCGTGAAACGAAGCGATTTATACACGGTCGAATTTCCTCCTTGGTGGTCCCTGACGGAGCCCCTTGGATGCCGAAGCTAGCGGCGGCATCGCCGGGGACAAGTTAAATCGCCGTTAGGTGGCGCTTGCCGCCCCTGCCGGGATTCCTTAGAGACTGAGGCATCGTCGATCGCCCGAGGAGCGCCGCCCATGAAGAATGCCATCGTGCTGGTCAGCGGCGGGCTCGATTCCGCCACCGTCGCCGCCATCGCCCAATCCGAGGGCTTCACGGTCTATGCCCTGTCGTTCGACTATGGCCAGCGCCATCGTATCGAACTGGACGCCGCGCGGCGCGTGGTCGCCGCCTTGGGCATCCGGCATCATGCGGTGACCGCGATCGATCTGCGCCAGTTCGGCGGCTCGGCGCTCACATCCGACATCGCCGTGCCCAAGGACCGAGACCTGACCGTGGACGATGGCGAGATCCCGGTGACCTATGTTCCGGCGCGCAACACGATCTTCCTGTCCTTCGCGCTCGCCTATGCCGAGGTCGTGGGGTCGCAGGACATCTTCATCGGCGTCAATGCGCTGGATTATTCCGGATATCCCGACTGCCGGCCGGAATTCACCGCCGCGTTCGAGACGCTGGCCAACCTCGCGACCCGCGCCGGAGTCGAGGGCAAGCAGCGCCTGAAGATCCATGCGCCGCTGATGCAGCTCGACAAGGCCGCGATCATCCGGCGCGGCACCGAGCTGGGCGTCGATTACGCCCAGACCTTGAGCTGCTATGATCCGGTGCCGCCGAACATCGCCTGCGGCACCTGCGATTCGTGCCAGCTGCGCGCCAAGGGTTTCGCCGAGGCCGGGATTCCCGATCCGACCCGCTACAAGGCTTGACGACGGGCCCGTCAAGCGACAGTTTCTACCAAACGATCGTTTGAATAAAACGTCAGACCGGGAGGAGCGACCAGCCGATGGACCTCACATATTCCGACGAAGAGCGCGCATTCGCCGACGAGGTTCGCGCCTTCGTCCAGGCCGAGCTGGATCCGGCCGTGCGCGACCGGGTGCTGAACCACAAGCGCCTCAGCAAAGAGGATTATCTCGGCTGGCATCGCAAACTCCATGCGAAAGGCTGGGTCGCGCCCAATTGGCCGACCGCCTATGGCGGCTGCAGCTGGAACGCGGTCAACCGCTTCATCCATGAAGAAGTCCTGGCCGAGGAAGGCGCGCCGCCGATCGTCGCCTTCAGCATCAACATGATCGGCCCGGTACTGATCGCCTTCGGCAGCGACGCCCAGAAGCACTATTACCTGCCGCGCATCCTGTCCGGCAAGGATTGGTGGTGTCAGGGGTTCTCCGAGCCCGGCTCCGGTTCCGATCTGGCCTCGCTGCGCACCAAGGCCGTGCTCGACGGCGACCATTGGGTCGTCACCGGCCAGAAGACCTGGACCACGCTGGCTCAGCACGCCAACCTGATCTTCTGCCTGGTCCGGACGGACGCGAGCGTGAAGAAGCAGGAAGGCATCTCGATGCTGCTGATCGACATGAATTCGCCCGGCATCACCGTGCGGCCGATCATCACGATCGATGGCGAGCACGAGGTCAACGAGGTGTTCTTCGACGACGTGCGCGTGCCGAAGGACAACATCGTCGGCGAGCCGGGCAAAGGCTGGACCTATGCCAAGTTCCTGCTGTCGCACGAGCGCTCGGGCATCGCCCGCGTCGGCCAGGCCAAGCGCGAATTGCGCCGGCTGAAGGAAATCGCCAAGGCCGAGCTGGTCGACGGCGTGCCGCTGATCGAGACCCGGTCGTTCCGCGAGAAGATCGCCGCGGTCGAGATCGAACTGATGGCGCTGGAGCTGACCAACCTGCGGATGATTGCGGCCGAGAAGAGCGGCCAGGCGCCGGGCGCCGAGGCCAACATGCTGAAGATCAAGGGCTCGGAGGTGCAGCAGAGCTTGACCGAACTGATGATGGAGGCGGTCGGTCCTTACGCCCTGCCGTTCGATCCCGACGCGCTGGAGCCCGGCTGGAACGGCGAGCCGATCGGCCCGGACTATGCGGCACCGCTGGCCGGGACCTATTTCAATTTCCGCAAGGTCTCGATCTACGGTGGCTCGAACGAGATCCAGCGCAATATCCTGAGCAAGTCGCTCTTGGGTCTTTAAGGGAGCGAGCAGAGATGGATTTCAGCCTTTCCGAGACCCAGCGCATGCTGGCCGAGACGACCGACCGGCTGGTGCGCGACCGCTATGGCTTCGAAGACCGCAAGAAGATCATCGCCGGCCCCGACGGCTTTTCCCGGCCGATGTGGGCGACCTTCGCCGAACTGGGCCTGACCGGCCTCGGCATCGCCGAAGAACATGACGGGTTGGGCGGTACCATGGCCGACATGGCGGTGGTGGCCGAGACCTTCGGCCGCGCGCTGGTGGTCGAGCCCTTCATGCCGACGCTGGTGCTGGGCGCCGGCACGCTCGGCCGCGCCGGCAGCGCCGCGCAGCAGGCGGAGATCCTGCCCCAGGTCGCAGCCGGCACTTGCTTCCTGGCGCTGGCCCATGGCGAGCCGAAGTCGCGCTACACGCTGGCCCATGTCGAGACCAACGCCACGCCCGATGGCGGCGACTTTCTGCTGACCGGTGCCAAGGCGGTCGTGCTGGGCGGCGATGCGGCCGATCATTTCCTGGTCTCGGCACGCACGTCGGGCGCGACCAGCGAGGTCCAGGGCATCTCGCTGTTCCTGGTGCCGCGCACGGCCCCGGGCCTGGCCATCCGCGCCTATCCGAACATCGACGGCACCCGCGCGGCGGATCTGCGGCTGGACCGGGTCCGGGTGCCGGCCTCGGCCCTGCTCGGCCAGGCAGGCCAGGCCTTGCCCACCATTGCCCATGCGATCGACCGCGCCATCGCCTACCTGTGCGCCGAAGCGGTCGGCGCCATGCAGGCGCTCAATGCGCTGACGCTGGATTATCTCAAAACCCGCACCCAGTTCGGCCAGCCGATCGGCGCGTTCCAGGTGCTGCAGCACCGCATGGTCGATATGGAAGTGGCACTGGAGCAGGCCCGCTCCATGGCGATCCTGGCCGGCGACCGGGCCGACGATCCAAACGCGCGCGCGCGGGGCCGCGCCATCTCGGCCGCCAAGGTCCAGATCGGCCGCTCCGGCCGGATGATCGGCCAATCCTCGGTCCAGATGCATGGCGGCATCGGCATCACCGACGAATATGCCGGCGGGCATTATTTCAAGCGCCTGACCCTGATCGACCGCACCTTCGGCGACGCGGACCACCATCTGGCCCGCTTCGCCGACGCGGCGGCGTAACCCGCTAAGCGGCCTTCACCTCGGCCAGGAAGCTGTCGACCTCGCGGCGGAGGTCGGTGGCCTGGCCGGCCAGGGCCGCGGCGGCGCCGAGCAGGGATCGGGCCGAGCCACGGGTGTCGGCGGCGGCGGTGCTGACCAGCATGATCGAGGACGAGACCTCCTGGGTGCCGGTCGCGGTCTGCTGGACGTTGCGGGCGATCTCCCGGGTCGCGGCACTTTGCTCCTCGACGGCGGCGGCGACCGACCCGGTCACGCCGCTGATGTCGTTGACGACCGACGCGATCTTTTCGATCGCGATGACGGTGGCGCTGGTCTCGCCCTGAATCGTGGCGATCTGGCTTTCGATCTCCTCGGTCGCCTGGGCGGTCTGGGTCGCCAGGCTCTTGACCTCGGACGCCACGACCGCGAAGCCCTTGCCGGCCTCGCCGGCGCGCGCCGCCTCGATGGTCGCGTTCAGCGCCAGCAGGTTGGTCTGTGACGCGATCGCCCGGATCAACTGAACCACATCGCCGATGCGCTTGGCGCTTTCGGCCAGGGTCCGGACCTTGGCGGTGGTATCCAGCGCCTGCGCGGTGGCGCTGCTCGACGACGAGGCCGCGTCGGCCATCTGGCGGGTAATCTCATTGATCGACGCGTGCAGTTCTTCCGACGCGGCGGCGACCGTATTGACGCTGGAGGTCGCGGCCTCGGCCGCGTCGGCGACGGCCGTCGCCCGCGACGCGGTCGTCTCGGCCGAGAGATCGAGGCTTTCGGCCGATTGCTTCATGCCGCTGGCGGCATTCGCCAGACTGCGGCAGACACCGTCCATGACCTCGCCGAAGCCGCGGGTCAGGGCCTCCATCTTCTGGCGGCGCGCCTCGCGGCGTTCCTCGGCCTGGGTCTGCTCGCCGGCCAGGCGGTCGGCTTCGGCCGACTTATCCTGCAGCACGCCGATCGCCTTTGCGAGCATGCCCATCTCGTCGGTGCGGTTGCGGTAGGTGATCTCCAGATCCCGCGCGCCCTCGGCGATCCGGCCGATGATGCCGGTCAAGAGCGTCAGCGGGTTGGTCACCCGGCGATTGATCAGGATCAGAATCGCGATGACGATCGCCAGGGTCGCCAGCACCGCCGTGAGGGAGGTGATGACGCCGATCAGCGCCTGGTCATGGGCGCTGGTCACCTGGGCGGCGGCGGCGGCATAGAACGCATCGCGCAAGGCCAGGATGTCGGCGTAGAGCGGGAAGGTCTTCTCGCGATAGGCGGCACCGTCATAAGGGAAATCCCCGGTCGCATAGAGCGCCGACAGGTCTTTCTTGACGGTGCCGAAGCCGTCGATGAAGCCGCTCTGGACCTTGCCCAGGCCATCGCGCAGGTCCGTCGGCGTGCCGGCCAGATCGCGCACGGCCGAGAGCCTGGCCCAGATCTGATCGACCTGCCCTTGCAACACCAGCATGGTCGCGCGCTGATCGTCGGTGACCGGCTTGTGGGCGACGACGAGATTCTGCAGGAATCCGGCTTGCCGACCGCCGATGTCCCGCAGGGTCGAGACCGTGTTGGCCGTATCGGCATAGCGATAGACCGCACCGTCCAGCCCCGAAAGCCGGGCCAGTTGGTCGTTGATCAGCGACGCGATCAAGCCGTTCAGCGCGAAACTCTGCGCGGTCAATTTTTCGACGGCACCGCCGCGCTGATCCAGCGGCTTCGACAGGGAATCGTCGCTGTCGACGCGGCTCTGCCGAAACAGGCCTTCGATCTCCGCCATCTTCGCCCGGACGTTGGCACCATCGGGGACGCCGTCCGCCAAGGCCGCGACGCTGATCCGGGCCGATGCGAAGGCGCCGTCGGTCGGCTTGCGCACATCCGCCAACCCGGTCAGTGCCGCCGGATTGCCGGGCGCCACGGTGCCGACGTCGAGGGTCGCAATGCCGCGCTCCGACGAGATGAACGGCGGGATTTTTGCCAGATTGCGCAGGGCGTCGAGCCGCTTCTCGGCGGTATTGACCTGGGCGATCCGCTGAATCTGGCCGGCCGCGAGAATGCCGCCCAGCGTGCAGACCAGGACCGCGACGAGAAGGAGAGAACTCCACAGCAAACGGCGAATCGACATGGTGCCTGCATCAAAAATTGTACGACGTCAGGCAATGAACCTCAAATTGATTAAACTCAGGTGAACGACGGAACTCGGGAATTCGGCGTGTCCAGGTGCCAGTCGCCGGAACACGCCGCGGGAGATGCTTCCAGGCCCCATCCTTGCCGACTTCGCCGGCGAGCGTCTTGGACCCGCCGGCCAAGGCCGAATGCAGGGTGTTCGACATGCCGATGGTCGGGATTGACTGCCCGACGCCGCCGAGCGCCTCGGCGATGCGGTGAAACGCCTTGGCGATGCCGGCGCGATCGCCCAAGTCGGCCGCGACCGCCATCATCGGCGCGCCGGTTTTGTCGCCGATCATGCTCCCGCCGGGCGGCGTGGAGCAAGGCGGGGCGATGCCAACATGCCGGCCGGGTCGGAATGGGCATCAAATTCCGCTTCTTTTATCTGGGCAACGCTGCTATCCCGAGTGGAGTTTTCGATAGTATTCGCCTCGAAGGACATTTGATGCCTCGTACCTTTGCGCGTGCTGCCTATTTTGCGCTGGTCCTGCTCCTCCCCGCTTGCTCCACCCCTCCCCACACCGAAATTCCCTTCGATCGCAACGCTGCGTCCGGCATCAAAACGATCGGCGTCGCCACGCCTTCTTTCCCGCCGGGTCCGTCAGCGGTTCTGGCGAGTTCGGCTGCCGACTATAGCGGCGGCGGTCTGATCGGCGGCTTCGCCTATATGGTCGCCGCCGGTATGCAGTCCGACCGCGAGACCGCTCTCGCCAAGCTGCTGAAAGATCAGAATTTCGACGCGAAAGCCGAGTTTACCCGTTCCTTGGCGGCCGCGCTGCAGAGCCGAGGCTACCAGACCGTCGCGGTGACGCCCGCGCGTCAGAGTCCCGAACTCTTCGTCGGCGGCGACGCCTTCAAGGATCAACCGGCCGCCGATGCCTATCTCGACGTCGTCGTCGTCCGTTATGGTTATCTGGCGTCCGGCCTCGGCGATTCGAGGCCCTATCGCCCGATGATCCACCTGTCGTGCCGGCTGATCTCGAAGGACCTTAAGGCGATCATCATGTTCGACTCGGTCCTGGTCAACCCGTTGGACACCCCCGATGACGCCGTGCAGATCGCGCCGCTTCCAGAATACACGTTTGTCGATACCCCGTCGCTCAGTGCCGAGCCGCCGCGGACGGTCGCCGGGATAAAACAGGCAATCGACCAAAGTACCGACACCATCGCCAAACTGCTCAAATGAACCGGCGAACCATCGGGCTCCGCATATCCGGGGCGGTCCTCGGGGCTCTCCTTGCCGGCTGTGTGCATGCGCCGCCGGTCCAACCCCAGCTGGCTCTGGGGCGGACGAATTGCGACGCGACGCCCGTGCTGGCCGACGCCGTGCCGATTCTCTTCGATTCGAAGAATGGCAAGCCGATGGACGCATGGCTTGGCGATCCCGGGCGGTGCGTGCAAACGGCGGATGCGGTCGGAGACTTCTATGCCAGCTTCGCGCTGCCACGGGGCGGCTTGGCCTACACGCTCCAGATCGGGGCTTTGCCGAAGGATTTTCGGCTGCTGGCGCCTGAAGTTCGGCTGCTTAACGATCGTGGCGAGATTACTCGCAGCTTCACGGTCGAGCAGTTCCTGTTTCGCGGCAACCAGCTCTCGATTCTGGTACGACCGTACCCGGAGGAGACCACCATGGTCGTGCTATCCGATCATAGGATCGTTGGTCAGAGTTTGTCGCGGATTCAGGAGGGAATTACCGTTTCGAGCTATAACGTCATCAGCCGGAGCGGCACGCATACGTTCACGTCAAAATACGGTTATGACGCGGTCACCGAGACGACATTCTCCTTCGCTGGTGACTTGAGAATCATGGCGCTTCCACCGGCCTAGCATTACAGTTGCGCAATTCCAGGGGATGCCGACGCGCTACGCGACATTGTGCGCGACTATGTGCTGAGACCCTGCCCGATCCCGACGCGGTCCTTGTCCTGGATGAGACCGGGCGCTAGGCCTGGGCGGACGATCCGGCCCGGATGGCAGCGGCCCATGTGCCTGGCGGCACCGGCTTCGCCGCCAAGCCTGGCCTCGCGCTCGCCATGATCGAGCGGGCGATCACCGCCGCTGCACCGTTCGGCTGGGTCGCGGCCGACAGCGTCTATGGCGTCGGTGATCTCGATATGGCGCTGCGACAGGCCGGCAAAGGCTATGTGCTCGGCGTTCCGAGCTAGCCCGCGGATCGTCGGACGAACGCGAAAGCGTTCGCCGACGGGCGCCCGGCGCTTGAGGGCACCGACGCGGCTATTCCCGCGTCGAACCCCAAGGCAGGGCCTTTAGCTGTTCTGGATCTTCCAGGTGCCGTCCGGCTGGCGGCAGGCGGTGCCATAGGCCTGCTGGCTCTGACCGCCGATGATGATGGTCTGCTGGAACTCACGGCAGAATTGCCCCGGGGCCGGCTGGTAGGTCCGTACGGGCACGATCGTGCCGTAATGGCCGTTGTCCGGATTGCTCCATTGCATCGGCTGGTTGGTCGGCGTGCTTTCCAGGGCTGCCTGGGTGCTGCGATCCAGCGCCGCCTGATCGGCCCGGTCGAGCGAGGCACCGACCGAACCGCCCAGCAACCCGCCCAGCACGACGCCCAGCGCCGTCGTCGCGACCTTGCCCGAACCATGGCCGAGCTGCGAGCCGGCCAGGCCGCCGGCCGCGGCGCCGACCAGGGCACCGCCGGTGGTCTTGTTCATCCCGACCTCGCCCGGCGGCGCATAGCCCTGTTGGCCCGGCTGGGCGCAGCCGGCGAGCGTAACCGCGCAGAGCGCGCTGATGAGAAGCTTCCGCATATAAACGTCTCCAATGTCGCCCCTCGCCTCGACCGGCGGGGGTCTGCACTCCAGGTGCGAAAATCATGGCGGATTATGGCGCCTTTAGGGCGCCCGATGAAGCCCTTAGCGCCAGCCCGGATCGGGCCCCGCCCTGCACGCACCTGCTGTGCGCAATCGCCACATCGGCATCCCTCGCATCAGGCGGCGCCGAGGTCTATTTTTACCTCGGGATTTTCGCCCGATCCGGCCTGGAGGCCGCCGTCATGACTTTCATCGACACCGTCGTTCGTCCCGACACCTTTACCGCGGTGATGCGCGGGTTGCGCCGGTCCTGCCCGCAATGCGGCCGCGGCCGGCTGTTCAAGCCGGGTTGGCGCAACGTGTTGAAGCTGGCCGACGCCTGCCCCCATTGCGGCGAGCAGTTCGACGGTATCCAGGCGGATGACGCGCCACCCTATTTCACCATCCTGGTCGTCGGCCATATCGTCGTGCCGCTGATGCTGGTGGCCGAACAGCACGACATGTCGACGCCGACGGCGATCGCCGTGTTCGGACCGCTGACGATCGGCCTGACCGCGCTGCTGCTGCCGACGCTCAAGGGCGCCATCGCCGCCCTGATGTGGTCGCTCGGCATGCGCACGCCGACGCCCACGCCCGAGGCGTAGCCCCCGGGCGCGGGTCCGCTCAGCGCGGAAACACCAGCAGGTACATCAGCACCGTATTGACCGCCAGTAGCAGCAGGCCGGTCGGCACCTGGACCTTGATCACGCCATTCCGGTCGGGCAGCTCCAGCAAGGCCGCCGGCACGATGTTGAAGTTGGCCGCCATCGGCGTCATCAGCGTGCCGCAGAAGCCCGACAGCATGCCGAGCGAGCCCATGATGGCCGGATCGCCGCCGAAACGCGTCACGATCAGCGGCAGGCCGATGCCCGCGGTCATGACCGGGAACGCGGCGAAACCGTTGCCCATGATCATGGTGAACAGCGCCATGCCGACGGTATAGGCCATGACCACGAAGAACCGGCTGTCGGCCGGGATCGCGTCGCCGGCCAACTGCCCCACGACCTTGCCGACTCCGGCCAGCGCAAAGACCGCGCCGAGCGCCGCCAGCATCTGCGGCAGCACCGCCGCCCAACCGACCGTATCGAGCAGCCGTCGCGCCTGCTGCACCGGTGCCGTCATCGGCGGGCGCAGCATGGCCATGGCCATGACCAGCGCCACGACCACGCCCAGGGCCAGCGAGATCAGCGTGACCTGCGCCGGATCGACCAGCGGCCTATCGCCGAACTTGACGGTCTTCAGGACCAGCGTGCCCAGCAGCGCCACGACCGGAATGGCCAGCGCCGGGATGAACAGCCGATTGCCCCAGCGCCGGGCGCTCGCCTCGCGCACCTCGGCCGGCGGCAGGTCCCCTGCCCCACGGCCAAGCCCGCCGCCGAAGCCCGCGAGCACGACCAGCGCCAGCACCAGGATGCCGTTGCCGAGGTCGCCCAGAGCGGACCCGCCGAGGAAGCTGACCGCGAGCAGACCCCAGAACGCCGCATTCTTCAGGCGCTTGGGATTGGTCCGGTCGACCAGGCTGAAACCGGCGATGGCGAGGAACAGCAGGCCGGCCAGCACATAGACCGCATCGAGCGTGATCATCGGGCGGCTCCCGGCCCGAGCGCGCGCTGCAGCCGGCGATCGAGCAGCATCAGCCGCGTGCCGTGGATCAGCAGCGCCGCGATGGCGGTCGGGATCGCCCAGACCGACAGCTGCAGCGGCTCGACATCGATGCCGTTCTGATGCAGGAAACCGCGGATCAGCAGGACCGAGGCGATGGCGATGAAGATATCCTCGCCGAAGAACACGCCGATATTGTCGACCGCCGCGGCATGGGCGCGGATCTTGAAGCGCACGGCGTCGGGCAAGGTTCCGAAGCGCGTCTCGGCCGCGGCCTCGGCCATGGGCGCGATCAGCGGGCGCACCATCTGGGCATGGCCGCCGAGCGAGGTCAGTCCCAAGGCCGCCGTGCCCTGGCGCAGGATCAGATACAGCAGCAGCACGCGGCCGGTCGTGGCACTGTGGATGCGCCCGATCAGCTGCTGCGCCCGCTCCTTCAGGCCGGTGCGCTCCAGCAGCCCGATCACCGGCAGCACCAGCCAGACGATGCTGACATAGCGGCTGTCGTTGAACGCCTTGCCGAAGGCGGAGATGACCGTGATGACATCGAGCCCGCCGGCCAGGCCGGTCACGATCGCCGCGACCGTCACCACCAGCAGCGGATTGAGACCGGCGACGAAGCCCGCCACGACGATGAGAATTCCTGAAAGCGTCAGCATGCCGATCCCTGCTCCGTGTTTCTTATGCGCGCAGAAACTCACAGGGAACGGCGATTTGTCCAATCTTCAAAGCGGATCGTCTCTGATCGGCTGGGCTTATCGGCGCGCGTGCAGCGCCCTGGCCTCGATGGCATCCGCCGCGATCTGCTGCTTCAGCTCGTCGAAGTTCGCGAATTTGCGCTCGGGCCGGAGGAAGTCGAGCAGGGCGACCCGCACATGGGTGCCATAGAGATCGCCTGAGAAATCGAACAGATGCGCCTCGAGCCGCAGATCGGTACCGCCGACCGTGGGCCGCGTGCCGATGTTGGCGACGCCGTCGTGCCATTCGGTTTCGGCCCCCCGCTCGAGCCCGACGCGGACGGCATAGACGCCGGCCGCCGGGCGCAGGTAATCGGCCAGCATGACGTTGGCGGTCGGAAACCCGATGGTGCGGCCGCGTGCGGCGCCATGTTCGACCCGGCCGTCGATCTCCCAGGCCCGGCCCAGCAGGCGTGCCGCGTCGCCCGGCCGGCCGGCGACCAGATGCTCGCGGATCCGGGTCGAGGAGATCACCTCCGTGCCGCCATCATCGACCGGGGCGACCACATCGACGCCGAAGCCGTGCCGCGCGCCCATGTCCCTGAGGAACTCGACCGTGCCGGCCCGGCCGCGGCCGAACACGAAATCATAGCCCACGACGACATGGCGGACCGCGAGCGCGCCGACCAGGATCTCATCGACGAAATTCTCGGCGGTGCGCTGGGCGAATTCCGCATCGAAATGCAGGCTGAACAGCAGGTCGGCGCCCAGCGCCTCCAGCTCGCGCGTCTTGACCCTGAGCGGCGTCAGGCGGAACGGCGCGTCATCCGGGCGGAACAGCTGGCGCGGATGCGGCTCGAACGTCAGCACGCCGTGCGGCGCGCCAAGCGTGCGGGCCAGCACGCCGGCCGCCGCGATCACCGTCTGGTGGCCGCGATGCACGCCGTCGAAATTGCCGAGAGCCAGCACGGCGCCGGTCGCGTCGGCTGGGAGGGGGGCATGATGCCGGAAAAGACGCATGACCTGGATGAGGTAGCCCGAAGCGGCCCGGCGATCAAGCCATTGGCCGCTTCCGTCGGCACGCGGCTGGCTGTAGTGTCCGGCCCGACGATCAATTTGACGAGAGAATACCCCTTGGACGCTCAAAGCACGCCGCCGCTTCGTGACGCCTGGTACTATGCGCTGCCGAGCGAGCGGCTGAAGGTCGGCGAGATGGTGCCGAAGACCCTGCTGGGCGAGCCGGTCGTGATCGGGCGCGACAAGGAGGGCCAGGTGTTCGCTCTGGTCGATATCTGCCCGCACCGCGGCATTCCGCTGCGCTTCGGCAAGTTCGACGGCTGCGAGATCGAGTGCTGCTACCACGGCTGGCGCTTCGCGCCGTCGGGCGCCTGCACCGACATCCCGACCCTGATCGACGAACAGAAGCCGGAGCTGGCCAAGGTCAAGGTCCGGTCCTATCCGGTGCAGGAGGTCCAGGGCGGCATCTGGATCTTCTTCGGCGACAAGCCCGAGTTCGCGCCGCCGGTGCCGGTGCTGCCCGAACTCGAAGGCCAGACGCCCAAGATGATCGTGACCATGATGTTCGACGGCAGCATCGATCATTCGGTCGTGGGCCTGGTCGATCCGGCGCATGCGACCTTCATCCACAAAGCCTGGTTCTGGCGCTCGACCAAGTCGATCCGCAACAAGGCCAAGCAGTTCGCGCCCTCGCCGTTCGGCTTCACGATGGTGCGCCATCCGCCCTCGGTCAATTCGCGCGCCTACAAGCTGCTGAATTTCCTCTTGGGCAAGCCCGAGGGCACCGAGATCGTGTTCCAGCTGCCGGGCGTGCGCTACGAGCACATCAAGGTCGGCGGCCGCGTCATGTGCCATCTGACCACGCTGACGCCGATCAGCGAGTTCGAGACCGAGATCAATCACTCGGTGTTCTGGAACGCCCGGATCCTGACCCTGCTGCGCCCGCTGTTCTGGCCGTTCGTGCGCACCTTCCTGAAGCAGGATCGCGACGTCATCTCGCAGCAGCAGCTGGGCCTGAAGCATAATCCGCAACTACTGCTGCTGGGCGACCCGGACGTGCAGGCGCGCTGGTATTTCCGCCTGAAGAACGAATTCGTCCGCGCCCAGGCGGAGAACCGCCCGTTCGAGAACCCGATCAAGCCGCGCACGCTGCAGTGGCGGAGCTAGGCCGTCCCCTGGCGCCAATCATCGGCGACTGAACGAAACTTGATCCGCCTCACGCCGCTGGTCCGCAGGGGCGTGCCCCCCTGGGCTACGACTGGGGTGGGTGGAAACTTGCCAGGCCGTTATTGAACAGCCAAGCTCGCTAAGCGGTCGGTCGATCGACCTTGAGAACAATTTGACGGCGCAAACCGCTCGTTGGAGGAAGGATGGCGCTTCCAACCCTGCGTCATGCCTCTTCAGAGGATACGGAGCCTTTCAGTTTCCTTCATGTCGCGTCACCCATGGGAGGTAGCTGATCGTGTGGGGAGTCCGGCTTCTTTGCTGGGGGCTGTTGCTGGGATGCGTCGGCGAACTGGGGCGGATTGGTTACTCATGGGGGGCCTTGAGCCGACCGACCTGGGACAACATCTCCAGCCTTATCTTCGTCGCGACCATCATGGCTCTAGCCATCATGGTCCTGCGACTAAATGTTGAGAGCCAAACGACCGATCAGGGTTTTCAGGCGTCTCCAAGGGCGGATGCGGCCGGCTTCTTGCGCGGCCTGTTCAAATGGGCATTCCTGATTCTTGTCCTCTGCCAGATCCCGCTGGTCGTCTATACCGGTTGGCGACACATTCAAGGTAGCGGCATGGAAATCATCTACATCGTGGTGATGAGTGCAGTACTGCTCCAATGCGCCTACCGGGCGTGTCAAGATCTTGTAGTGAAGAAGAAAGAGAAGCCGCCCAAGGTCGCGTCAGAGGCCAAATAGTGCGGGGCGCAGAGACTTTCGCGACGCGGCGCCTAATGTCCGCTATGAGGAAGTGCAGAGGTCGCGCTGTACGCCCTGCTTGGGTCGATTCCTGCCGGCCGCCCTGGGATCGAGGGAGGCCATGCCCTTCGGGTGGGTTACGGCTCTCACGCCCCGACGTCCCGTGCGGCCGGAGCGCGTTGGAGCTGATCGAGGTTTTCCTCGATCCAATCGGCGAGCGCCGCGACCCTGGCCGCGGCCTGCTGGCCCAGCGGGGTCAGGCTGTATTCCACATGCGGGGGCACCCGCTTGAAGTCGTGCCGATCGACCAGCCCGTCGGCCTCCAGCCACTGCAGGGTCTGGGCCAGCATGCGTTCGCTGACGCCGCTGACCTTGCGGCGCAGCCGGCTGAAGCGGAGCGTCTCCCCCTGCAAGGCGATCAGCACCAGCACGCCCCAGCGGCTCGTGACATGGCGCATCACATCGCGGGACGGGCAGCCCAGTTGGAACAGGTCGCCGCGGGTCACGCGTTCCGACAGAGTCGAGGCGGGGGTGGGATCCATGGGACACTTACCTTGGCGTGCGTACTTACGAATCGGAAGCTAAGGGATTACGTCAGGGGCCGCAATGCGAAGAGGAGCGCCCATGTACGCCATCACCGGAGCCAGCGGCCAGCTTGGCCGCCTCACCATCCAACAACTCGTGACGTCGGTTGCCCCGAACCAGATCGTCGCCGCGGTCCGTAACCCCGCGGCGGCCGGCGATCTTGCCGCGCAGGGCATCCAGGTCCGTCAGGCCGATTACGATCGGCCCGAAACCCTGGCGGCCGCCTTCGCCGGCGTCACCAAGCTGCTGTTGATCTCATCCAACCTGACGACGGGCCGCGTCCGGCAGCACCAGGCGGTGATCGACGCGGCGAAGGCCGCGGGTGTCGGTCTCATCGCCTATACCAGCCTGCTGCACGCCGATCGCTCGGGGGCGAAGCTCGCACAGGAGCACCGCGAGACGGAGATCGCGCTGGTTGCCTCCGGCCTTCCCACCACCCTGCTGCGCAACGGCTGGTATACGGAAAACTACCTGATGGCGTTGCAGCCGGCCCTGGCCGGGGGCGCGATCCAGGGCGCGGCGGCCGAGGGCAAGATCTCCTTGGCCGCGCGTGCCGATTACGCCGCCGCCGCCGCGGCGGCGCTGACCACGGCCGACCGGCCGCGCACCTACGAACTCGCGGGCGACACGGCCTGGACCCTGTCGGCGTTCGCGGCGGAGATCGCCCGCCAGGCCGGCAAGCCGGTCGCCTACGCTGACCTGCCCGAGGCGGCGTACGCAGCCGCGCTGGTGTCCGCCGGCCTGCCCGAGGATCTGGCCCGGCTGCTGGCCGACGCCGAGGCCAATGCCGCCAGGGGCGCGCTGTTCGAGGACGGCAAGGCGCTCAGCCGCCTGATCGGGCGCCCGACCACGACGGTGGCGCAAACCATCGCCACGGCGCTGCAAGGCTGACGGCCCCTATTCTTCCTTGGCCGCCGGCGGCTCCTGATCCTCGGGCATATGCGCGAAATGGCGATAGAGCGCCGTCGCGCGGTTCTCGAACGAGCCGATATGGGGACCGAACAGGCCGGTCATGCCCAGATGCGTGCCACCGACCGCCCAATAGCCCCATTCGCCATCGGCGAGGCGCTTGAAGAAATAGACCGAGCGCAGATCGCCGGGCGCGAACAGGCGGAAGAACATGAAATCGATGCTGCTGGCATTGGTCAGATCGACCGAGAAACCGTCCGGCCCGACCGAGAGGACGCGCAGGCGGTAGACGATGGCGTCATGGCCGCGATTCTCCCGCTGCTGGAAATACAGGTCGCGGCCCGACTGCAATTCGGCCGGCGTGAAATCGGGCCGGACCTGGCGGGCCTGGGGATCCGAGATCGCCTCCGAGCGCTCGACCAGCACCTGCCAGCGCGCGTCGCTGATCGACCAGTATTTGAGCCCGGTCATGCTCGAGACCCGGCCGAAATCCGCCAGCATGGCCTCGACGCCGCCCGGATGCCGGAACCGGCCGCCGATCGCCAGCATGGTCGAGAAGTCGAAGTTGGGCCAATCGAGGCAGGCCGGCATCGGCGCGGCGCGGTCGAGCTGGTCGCCATGCCAGACCGCGATCGCCGGCGGCGCGCCCAGCGGCGGGAATCCCGGCGCCGCGGTCAGGCCGGCGCAGGGCGGCACCGGCACGCTGGCCGCGATGGCAAGGCCTGGCATCGAGAGGGCCAGCAAAACGCTCCAGAGGCGAAAGCCGAAGGACATGAGGGGCAAGGCTCCAACCGGTTGAGGACGAGCGATGCCCGACCACGCCCGGTTCCCGAGGCTATGGCGCCCCGGCAGCCCGGATCAGCTCAAATCTAGCGCGGCGCACGAAAGGTCAAGGCGGCAATCAGTGACCGCCGCCGCCCCCGCCCGACCGCTCGCCCTTCGCGCGCCGGATCAGCTCGGCGATCTCGCCGACGATGCCCTTGCGGAAGGTCAGCACGCAGATCACGAAGATGAAGCCCTGGATGACGGTGACCCAGGAGCCGAACTGGGCCAGGTAATTCTCCATCGTGACCAGGATGAAGGCGCCGACCAGCGGCCCGAACACGGTGCCGACGCCGCCGACCAGGGTCATCAGCACGACTTGGCCGGACATGCGCCAATCGACGTCGGTCAGAGAGGCCAGCTGGAACACCAGCGCCTTCAGCGACCCGGCGAGGCCGGCCAGCGCCGCCGACAGGGTGAAGGCCAGCAGCTTGTAATGGTCGACCCGGTAGCCCAGCGAAATGGCGCGCGGCTCGTTCTCGCGGATCGCCTTCAGCACCTGGCCGAACGGCGAATGGATCGTGCGGTAGATCAGCCAGAAGCCCGCGGCACAGATCGCCAGCACGAAATAATACATCGTGTTGGTGTCGGACAGGTCGAGCAGGCCTAGGAACTTGCCGCGCGGCACGGCCTGGATGCCGTCCTCGCCATGGGTGAATTTCGCTTCGAGCGCCACGAAATAGATCATCTGAGCCAGGGCCAGCGTGACCATGGCGAAATAGATGCCCTGGCGCCGGATCGCGAGCCAGCCGATGCACAGCCCCATCACGGCCGCGACGGCCGTGCCTGCCAGCAGGCCCAGCTCGGGCGGCCAGCCCAGCACCTTGACGACATGGGCCGCGATATAGGCGGCCCCGCCGAAGAAGGCGGCATGGCCGAACGAGAGCAAGCCGCCATAGCCCAGCAGCAGGTTGAACGCCGAGGCGAACAGCGCGAAGCACAGCGCCTTCATCAGGAAGATCGGATAGAGCCCGAACGGCGCGACCAGCGCCAGGACGACCAGCGCCACCAGCGCCAGCTTCGTCAGGTTGCTGGTGCCGCCGATCGCGACCGGCGTTTCGACATTCATGATGCTCATCAGGCAGCCTTCCCGAACAGACCGGCCGGCTTGACCAGCAGCACGATCGCCATGACGACGAAGATCACCGTGTTGGACGCTTCCGGATAGAATACTTTCGTCATGCCTTCGACGATGCCCAGGCCGAAGCCGCTGACCACGGCGCCGACGATCGAGCCCATGCCGCCGATCACCACGACCGCGAACACGACGATGATGATGTCGGAGCCCATCAGCGGGCTGACGTGGTAGATCGGCGCCGCCAGCACGCCGGCCATGGCGGCGAGCGCCACGCCGAAGCCGTAGGTCAGCGTGATCATGCGCGGCACGTTGATGCCGAACGCCTGCACCAGCTTGGGATTCTCGGTCGCGGCCCGGAGGTAGGAGCCGAGCTTGGTCCGCTCGATCGCGAACCAGGTGCTGAAGCAGATGATCAGCGAGGCGACCACGACCCAGCCGCGATAGACCGGCAGGAACATGAAGCCCAGGTTATAGCCGCCCTTCAGCAGATCCGGCACCGCGTCGTAGGCCTGGCCCGAGACGCCGTAATAATTGCGGAACAGACCCTCGATGATCAGCGCCATGCCGAAGGTCAGCAGCAGCCCGTAGAGATGGTCGAGCTTGTAGATCCGGTGCAGGAACGCTTTTTCCAACAGCACGCCGAACAGGCCGACCGCGATCGGGCTCAGGATCAGCGCCGGCCAATAGCCGATGCCGAGATACTCCAGCATCAGCCAGGCGCAGAAGGCGCCCATCATGTAGAGCGCGCCATGGGCGAAATTGATGATGTTGAGCAGGCCGAAAATGACCGCGAGGCCCAGGCTGAGCATGGCGTAAAAGGCGCCGTTGATCAGGCCCAGCAGCAACTGGCCGAACAGCACCTGCGGCGGAATGCCAAGCAATGGAATCACGTACATGGAGCGAGCGTCCTACCTCGACGTTCAGAAACGGGGGCGCGGTCCCGTGACGCCACGGGACCGCGCCATTGGATCAGCTCTTCTTCAACAGCGGACAATCGCTCTCGGCCACGGGACGCGTCACCTCGGCCGCCGGGATCGTCCGGATCAGCTTGTAATAGTCCCAGGGGCCCTTCGATTCCTCGGGCTTCTTCACCTCGTACAGATACATGTCGCGCACGACCTTGCCGTCGGCGCGCAAGCTGCCGTTCTTGGTCATGAAGTCGTTGATCGGCGCCGCCCGCATCGCGGCCATCACCTTGTCGGTATCGGTCGACCCGACGGTCTTGACCGCCTCCAGATAATGCTTGGTCGCACCATAGAGGCCCGCCTGCACCATGGTCGGCTCCTTCTTGTTGCGCTCGAAGAAGCGCTTGGAGAAGGCACGGGTCTCGTCGTTCTGGTCCCAATAGAAGGATTCGGTCAGTTGCAGACCCTGGGCCGTCTTGAGGCCGAGCGAATTGACGTCCGACAGGAACACCAGCAGACCGGCGAGCTTCTGGCCGCCGGCGATAATGCCGAATTCGGAGGCCTGCTTGATCGAGGTGACCGTGTCGCCGCCGGCATTGGCGAGGCCGATCACCTTGGCCTTGGACGCCTGGGCCTGCAGCAGGAAGGACGAGAAGTCGGGCGACGCCAGCGGTGCGCGCACTTCGCCCAGCACCTTGCCGCCATTCGCGATCACGACCGCGGCAGTATCGCGCTCGAGCGCCTGGCCGAAGGCATAATCGGCCGTGATGAAGAACCAGCTGTCGCCGCCGGACTTGGTGATGGCGGCACCCGTGCCCTTGGCCAAGCCATAGGTGTCGTAGGTCCAATGGACGCCGACCGGCGAGCATTTGGCATTGGTCAGGTCCGACGACCCGGGGCCGGAGAAGATCACGACCTTATGCTTCTCGCGGGCCACTTCCTGCACGGCCAGCGCCACGCCGGAATTGGGCACGTCGAAGATCGCGTCGACATGATCCTGATCGTACCATTGCCGGGCGACCGAGGTCGCGACGTCCGGCTTGTTCTGATGGTCGGCCGAGACGACCTCGATCTTGTTGCCGTTCACCGCACCGCCGGCATCCTCGACCGCCATGCGGACCGCGTCGACGCCGCCCGGGCCCGACAGATCGGTATAGACGCCGGACTGGTCGTTCAGCACGCCCAGCTTGACGGTTTCGGCCGAGGCCGACAGGACGAGGCCGGACGCGAGCGCCGTCGCCGCGAGCAGTGCCGAAATTCCTTGAAGACGCATGCTTGTCTCTCCCCCTAAACGCGCTGTTTTTTCTCTATTTCCAACGGCTTCGGGCCGTCGGCTCAGACGCCCAGATATGTGTGCAGCTTGTCCGCGTTCGAAGCGATTTCGCTGTTCTTGATCATATCGATGACGGTGCCATGTTCGACCACGTAATGCCGGTCGGCCACGGTCGAGGCGAAGCGGAAATTCTGTTCGACCAGCAGGATGGTGAAGCCCTTGGCCTTCAGCGTCCGGATGACCTCGCCGATGCGCTGGACGATGACCGGCGCCAGGCCTTCGCTCGGTTCGTCGAACAGCAGCAGGCTGGCGCCGGTGCGCAGGATCCGGCCGATCGCCAGCATCTGCTGCTCGCCGCCCGACAGCTTGGTGCCGGGGCTTTTGCGCCGCTCCAGCAGATTCGGGAAGATCTCGTAGATCTCGGGCACGGTCATGCCGCCCGGCCGCACGATCGGCGGCAGCGTCAGGTTTTCCTCGACCGACAGGCTGGCGAAGATGCCGCGCTCTTCCGGGCAATAGGCGATGCCGTGTTTGGCGATCTTGTTCGAGGCCAGGCCGCGCATCTCGTGGCCTTCGAACTGGATCGAGCCTTCGGCGCGGCCCAGCATGCCCATGATCGCGCGCAGCGTCGTGGTCTTGCCGGCGCCGTTGCGGCCGAGCAGCGTCACGACCTCGCCCTGGCGGATCTCGAAATTCATGCCATGGAGAATATGCGATTCGCCGTACCAGCCATGGAGGTCGGCGACCTTGAGCAACGTCGTCGTCGCGGCGGATGCGTCAGGCATGCCCCGTCCCCACATAGGCTTCGATCACGGCGGGATTGGCCGCGACCTCGGCATAGACACCCTCGGCCAGGATCTCGCCGCGGGCCAGCACGGTGATGCGATCGGACAGGTCGGCCACGACCGACAGATTATGTTCGACCATCAGGACGGTGCGGTCCTTGGCCACGGTCTTGATCAGCTGGGAGATGCGGCCGATATCCTCGTTGCCGAGCCCGGCCATCGGCTCGTCGAGCAGCAGCATCTCGGGATCGAGCGCCAGCGTCGTCGCGATCTCCAGCGCCCGCTTGCGGCCATAGGCCAGTTCGCCGGCATCGTGCTTGATGAAATCCTGCAGGCCCACGGCGCAGACCAGTTCCTCGGCGCGCGCGTTCAGCCGGTCCAGCACCGACTGGCTGCGCCAGAAGTGAAAGGAATTGCCGAGCGGCCGCTGCAGCGCCACGCGCACATTTTCGCGCACGCTCAAATTCGGGAAGACCGCCGAGATCTGGAACGACCGGATCATGCCCCGGCGCGCCACGTCGGCCGGCTTGACCCAGGTCACGTCCTCACCCTTGAAGGTGATGCTGCCCTTGGTCGGGCGCAGGAATTTGGTGAGCAGGTTGAAGACCGTGGTCTTGCCGGCGCCATTGGGGCCGATCAACGCGTGGATCGTGCCGCGAGCGACCTGGAGGTTCACGCCCTTGACGGCCGTGAATCCCAGAAAGTCTTTCGTCAGCCCTTGGGTCTCTAGGATGTAGTCGCTCACGCCGCTGGCGCCCTCCCCCGAAAATCACCGCTCGAACTGTTTTGTTGTTCTATTGTTGCGCAGCTGAACCGCCTGCGGAAGCTATCGAAAGCAGGCCGCGAACACAAGCGCCGGCCGCATCGGCCCGAAACGACGGGTAGCCCTTGCGTTCAGAGCGGTACGACGTTCAACTATGGCCTTCACCGGATCAGAGGATTTCCGCGGCATGACACCGCCCGATACCGCGCCCACCCTGTTCGACCAGATCAGCTTCGATGCCGCCGGCCTGGTGCCGGTGATAGCGCAACAATATGACACGGGTGAGATCCTGATGGTCGCCTGGATGAATCGGGACGCCGTCGGCGAAACCCTGGCTACCGGCCGGGTCTGCTATTGGTCGCGCTCGCGTCAGGCGTTGTGGCGCAAGGGTGAAACCTCGGGACAGACCCAGCGCCTGGTCGAGCTGCGGCTCGACTGTGACGGCGATGCCCTGCTGGCGCTGGTCGACCAGACCGGCGTCGCCTGCCACACCGGCCGGCGGTCCTGCTTCTTTCGCGCGGCGCGGGACGGCGATTGGCACGTCATTGCCGATGTCGTGACCCCGCCCGACGCGCTCTACGGAGACCGCTGATGCGCCTGCTCATCGCCATGATGAAGCATGAGACCAACAGCTTCTCGCCGATCCCGACACCCTGGCAGCGTTTCGTCGATTGGGGCGCGTTCCAAGGCGCCGACGTGGTCAAGGCCTATCGCGGCACCGCCATGCCGATCGGGTCCTATATCGACCTGGCCGAGGCGGCCGGCGCCGAGATCGTCAGCCCAATGGCGGCCGAGGCCATGCCGAGCGGCATCGTGTCGGCCGACGCCTACCGGCGCCTGACCGACCCGATCCTGGAGGCCGTGGCCAAGGGCGGCATCGGCGCCGCGATGCTCGATCTGCACGGCGCCATGGTGGCCGAGGATACGCCGGACGGCGAAGGCACGCTGCTGGAGCGGATCAGGGCGCTCGCCCCCGGCCTGCCGATCGCCGTCACCTGCGACCTGCACGCCAATCTGACCGCGCGCATGGTCGCCAATTGCACGGCGCTCATCGGCTATAAGACCTACCCCCATGTCGATATGCACATCGTCGGTCGCCAGGTCGGCCGCATCCTGCTCGACGCGCTCGACGGCAAGGTCAAACCGGTCATGGCCTGGGACAATCGGCCGATCCTGGCCCAGACCCTGCGCATGGGCACCGACGACGCGCCGATGAAAGGTCTGGTCGAGGCCGCGCGCGCCGCCGAGACCGGCCCGATCCTGGCCGCCACCGTCTTCGGCGGCTTTCCCCTGGCGGACATGCCCGATGCCGGCCTGTCGGCGATCGTCGTGGCCGACGGCGATGCCGACGCCGCGGCAGATGCGCGCGACCGGTTGCTGGACCGGGCCTGGGCGCAGAAGGACGAATTCATCTATCGGCACGAGCCGCTCGCCGACGCGGTCGGGCGCGCCCGCAAGATCGACGGCGGGCCGGTGCTGCTGCTCGACCATGCCGACAATTGCGGCTCGGGCGGGACACAGGACGTGATGACGGTGATCGCCGAAGTGCTGCGCCAGGACCTGCCCGACGTCGCCGTCGCCGCCGTCTGGGACCCGGCCGCGGTCGAGCTGATGGCCCAGGCCGGTGTCGGCAGCATCGTCACCCTGGCGCTGGGCGGCAAGACCGACATGCCGTCGATCGGCCTCGCCGGCGCCCCGCTGACCGTCACCGGCAAGGTCAAGCTCGTGTCGGACGGCGAATGGGTCTGCCGCGGGCCGATGTATACCGGCGTCACGGTAAGGATGGGCAAGACCGCCGTCCTGCAGGTCGGCCCGGTCGAGATCGTCGTGGTCTCGCGCCATCACGAGCCCTGGGACCTGGGCGTCTTCACTTCGGTCGGCATCGATCCGACTGCCAAGCGCTATCTGGTGCTGAAATCGCGGATCCATTATCGCGCCGGATTCGCGCCGATCGGCACGGCGACCATCACGTGCGACGGTGATGGCGTCACCACGTCGGACAATGCGTTGCTGAATTTCAACCAGCTGCGCCGGCCGATCTATCCGCTTGATCGGCCGAACGACTGGTCCCGACTTTAGTTGAGAGGCACCTCGGCCGGACAGGCTAGATCGGCCTTGACCATCTCCAGCGTCGTGGCGTCGAGGCTGCGCGTGGTACAGGAGGCGTTATAGGCCTGGGACTGCGCATTGTAGCTGGCGACCAGTTTCTGCAGGCGCGGCGTCAGGTCGTAGGTGAAGGCCGCCATGGTCTTCTCGCGCTCCTCGACCAGCCGGCGATAGGCATCGACCTGGCCGTTCTGATTGACGTCGACGTTGCCGCGGCTCTGGGTCAATTGCTGGTCGAGGGCCGCCAAGCGATCCTGTACGGCCTGATGATGTTTGGTTTCGGCATCGACCTGGGCACCGAGCGTCATGACGCTCTGATGCGCACACAGGCAATAGCGAATTTCGGCCGGGTCGGTGACCGTGCCGGTACCGGGCAACGGCGTCTGCATCGGCGCGCCCGATTGCGCAAAGGCCGAACCGGCGGCAAGGCCGCCGACGGCGACGAATAGGATGGCAAGGCGTGCCATGGGTTTGAATCCTCCAGCAAAACGGCGGCGACGAACGGATGCGCTGCCCAATGTAGGAACGCCGGACGGGCCAAACCATTGCACGGAAGAAAAAAGGCCCCCGAAACCGGGGGCCTTTCGTTGGACCGATGCCTGGGCGCCGCGGTTAACGGAGCAGGGTCAGGATCGAGGAGTTCTGCGTGCCCTGGACCGACAGCGACTGGATGCCGATCTGCTGGCGCAGCGACAGCGCCTGGGAATTCGCCGCCTCGACATTCAAGTCGGCGAGGGTCAGCTTGTCGCCACCGCCCGACAAGGTCGCCGAGTAGTTGGCGGAGAAGGTCGAACGCGCCTGCAGGATGTTGACGTTCGTACCGAGCGCCGCGGTCAAGGCCGAATTCTGGCTGATCGCCGCGTCGAGACGGTTGTCGCTCTGGGTGAAGATGACCGCGGCTTCCGAGGCCGTGATCGTACCGGAGCCAGTGGCCAGGTTGAGCTGCGAGAAGCCCTGGATCTTTTCCGCGGCACCGCCGCTACCGGCCGAAGCGACGACCGCCGAGAAGTTCAGCGTCCCGTCCGACTTGAAAGCGATGGCCGAGCCGGTGAACAGCGAGTTCTGATTGCCGGCCGAGGTCGAGACGAGGCTGAAGCCGTTGATGGTGAAGGTCGCGGCCGTCCGCTCGGAGAACTGCGTCGTCAGCTTGGCGCTGGTGCTGGTCAGCAGGTTCAGGCCCTGGTAGGACGCGTCCTTGACCAGCTGGGCCAGCTGCTT
>Ga0302314_10000086_pt1 | contig 149139 bp, 123 predicted proteins | sample III_Palsa_N2_3_FD_200533 | JGI IMG/M metagenome (GOLD analysis project Ga0302314, IMG submission 200533) | Peat permafrost microbial communities from Stordalen Mire near Abisko, Sweden - III_Palsa_N2_3 | ecosystem: Environmental > Terrestrial > Soil > Palsa > Peat permafrost | place: Sweden... | reverse complement strand
TCGGCGTCCATCGTGACCCTCCCAAGAGTCGACGGTCGGTAGTGAGCACCGCCGACTTCGATCTGCCTGCTTACAACCCCTTCCACAACCCACAGCCACACCCACGGCCGTGGCACTACTCATCTAGCGCCTGTGGCTAGATTGCCCGAGACATTCGTAGAGAGCATCGAGGGTGCGGAGAGCATTAGGCCGACATCATCGCATCCAAAATTGGCTTGCTTTTTGGATTCTTAGATCCAAAAGACTATGGTATTTTGGATGCAGAACTCCAAAAACGCCGTTTCCGACCGCCTGCGCATGTACAGTAACCATCATGAAGGACGCTGAGATCGCAGATCGTCTCCGCGAGCGCAATCACTGGTGGCGCGACGAGCACGGCTGGGAACGGAAGGACGAGAACCTCCGCGAGGCTGCCCAGGCCCCGTTCGACTATCGCCCCGGAGTCCTCGATGACATCGAGCCTGGCGGCCTGTACACGCTCAGCGGTCCGCGCCGCATCGGCAAGAGCTTGGAGCTACGCCGCGCGATCGCCGCTCTGATCGCACGAGGCGTGGCGGGCCGGAACATCGTCTACTGCTCGTGCGACGGCTTCTCCCTACAGGACCTTCGCCGCATGTTCCGCGTCGGCGCGAGCACGACGCGGCGCGTCGAGGGAACGAAATGGTGGTTCGTCGATGAGGTCACGTCGGTCGGGCAAGGCTGGTCGAGTGTCGTGAAGGACCTTCGAGACGACACGCCGCTGCGCCGTGACTGCGTCGTCCTGACCGGCTCGAGCTCGCGAGAGCTGCGCGACGCCACCAAGAACTTCGCCGGACGGCGAGGTCCCGCGGCCACCAAGTCCGACAGGCTGCTGATGCCCATTCCCTTCCGTGACTTTTGTCGCTTCGTCGGTGGGCTCGACGGCCTGCCTGAGGTTCCCGCGATCGTCGCGAGCGAGATGCTAGGTCGTCGGGCGCAGGAGGCGATCGCGGAGCTGTCGTTTTGGACGAACGACCTCGTCGACGCCTGGGAGCTCTATCTGCGCTGTGGCGGGTTCCCTCGAGCCGTCGCGGACTTCCTGCGGACTGGCGACGTCTCGGCCGCATTTCTACAGGACCTGTGGGATGTCGTTCGCGGTGACGCGATCCGTGTCACCAGTCTCGGTGACGCCGACCTGCTCCACTTCCTCGCGCGCATCGCGAAGGGCATCTGCAGCCCGCTGAACGCGAGCAGCGTCGCCGAGCATGTTGGCCTCAGCAGCCACCACGCGGTCAACGATCGTGTGAACGATCTCGTCTTCGCGTTCCAGGTGTGGAAGTGCCACCAGATCGGCACAGGCGGGCGGCCGAACACGAACAGCAGGCGCAAGGTGTATTTCACCGATCCGCTCATCGCTCGGATCCCCAGCCAGCGCCAACGTGCCTACCAGCCGCCGGACATCAGCAAGCTCAGTGAGCAGCAGCTCGGGCTGTCCCTCTTGCGTGCTGTGACAGATGGGCAAGCCGACGCGTTCGCAGCCGCGGGCGACGTGATGTATGAGCGAACCTCCACGGCCGAGATCGACTTCGTTGGCGCCGTCCTTGCAGTCCCGTTTGAGAGCAAGTACGTCGAACGCAACTGGAGGAGCGAGTCGCGCGCCCTCACCGCGCGCTACGGTCGGGGGATCGTCGCCACCCGCAACATCCTCGACACCGACGGCGACATCTGGGCCGTGCCCACAAGCATCGTCGTCTGGCTACTCGGCACCTGAGGCTGGGCGTCGCAAAGAGACCCGTCCGGGGTGCCGCGGGTGTGGTGACCGGAGCCGCCACGGCTTATCGAAGCCACGCGCCAGCGCGTCTCCCAGAAAAAGACGTTGACGTTCAGGCCGGCGTCGCCGCCACGGCCCTCGCCCTCGCCCTCGCGCGCTTCGCCACGTACATCGCGCGGTCGGCGTCCATCAGCGCCTGCTCCGCGCTCAGCGTCTGAGCGTCGATCATCGCCACGCCCACGCTGCCCGACGGGTGCACCACCGCGTCGCCCGCGTCCACGCTGCACGCCGCGATCACGCGCTCCACGCCGTCCGCCACCAGCGCCGTGCCCTGCGCGTCCGCGTGCGGCAGCAGCACCGCGAACTCATCGCCCCCCATACGCGCCACCACGTCCGTCTCGCGCAGGCGCCGCGACAGCGCCGTCGCCACCGCCCGCAGCGCGTCATCGCCCACCTTGTGACCGTGCACGTCGTTGATCGCCTTGAACTCGTCCAGGTCCACCACCATCACCGCCGCCCGCTCGCCGTAGCGCTGCGCGCGCGCCACCTGCAGGCGCAGGTCGTGCTCGAACAGCCTGCGGTTGCGAAGCCCCGTCAGGTGGTCGTGGTCGGCCAGGTGGCGCAGACGCTCCTCCATCAGCTTTCGCTCCGAGATGTCCTGCAGCTGCGCGATGAAGTGCAGCGGCGCCGACCGCGCGTCGCGCACCAGCGAGATCGACAGGATCGCCGACAGCGTCTCCTGGGCCGCGTTGAAGTAGCGCTTCTCCACCTGAAACGCCGGGATCGCGCCAGCCAGCAGTTGCGCGAAGCCCTCCGCGTCGTTGCCCACGTCATCCGCGTGCGTGATCTCCGCAAAGCGCCTGCCGATCAGCTCCTCGCTCGTGTACCCCGTGATCTCGCACAGCGCCCTGTTCACCAGCGTCCAGCGGCCCTCCACGTCCATCAGCCCCGTGCCGATCGGCGCCCGTTCGAACACCTGCTCGAAATGGCCGTCCGACGGCCGCGGCGCGACGTCCGCCGCGCGGCGCGCCGTCACATCCACGATCACCGCCACGCCGCACGCCAAGCCCGCCCGCTCACGCGCGCCGTCCAGCGCGCCGTCCACGGCCGCCTCCGCGCGCACGGCCGCGCCCTCCACGCGCAGCGGAGTGCCGTCCACACGCAGAGGCCCCACGTCCACCATCAGCGAGCGGCTGTCATCCGCGCTCCACACCTCCCGCGAGCGCGTCTCGCCGACCAGCGCCGAGCGGAACAGCGGCTCGATCAGCCGCCACAGGCTCTGCGGGAACGCGTCCCCCGCGAACGCCCCCTTGCCGCAGCTCGCCCCGCCCTCGTCCGCTCCCAACGCGCTCGTCGCGCCCGCCGCCACGATCACGCGGAGCTCGCCGTCGAACACCAGCACGCGCGCGCCCGGCAGCTCCCGCAGGGCCGCCGCCGCCGCGTCGTCGGCGCTCACCGCCGACCCTTCCACATGGGCATCCGGCTCTATCGACACGGCTCAGATATCGGCCAGGGCCGGGGGTCACTTGATTTCCGGGCGCAGAAAATCGAATATTTGGGCATTGGCGAGCGCGGTCGTCTGGCCTGCCCTGGTCGCCGGTCACGTGGCGGCAGACCCGAGGAGTTGCTCGAGGAAGAACCGAGTCTTCGGGGGAGGCTCTTGCTGCGGGTAGATGTGTTTGAGCAGATCGAGCGCCTCCCGCGCGCTACGCACACCGCACTCCCGCAGCAGGATTTCGATGTCCTGCTCGTCCTCACCGAACCGCATCGCCATCAGCTTCATCGCGAGGAGGTACCTCGGCGAGGCCGTCGTGACTTCGATTCCATGGATATCCGGCACGGGGCGAGGGTGCTCGTCAGCGCCAGGCATGAAGCCCTTGACCGCGTCGTTCAGCCAATCGTCCGGTAGTCCCAGATCCTTTGCAATCTTCGCCGCCTCGCCCGCGTGAAGTGGCGCTCAGACACGATCGAACACCTCGCGGGCCATGAACACGCCGTGACGCGCAAGCACCGCAGGCGTGTTCGCGAGCGTGTACGCGTGGAACTCAGGCCGGCTCGCGACGAACCACCACGGCTCGACGAAGCGCTCGGGGTCGTTGACCCACGCGGGGGCGACGAGCGCGCCCTCGATCGCGAACAGCTCTGCGACGCCCGCCAGAGCCGCATCGAAGCGCGCGTCGCCGGTCGGCGGCGGCTCCTCGCGTATCAGAGCCCAACGCCCGGCGCGAGAGGAGCCCCTGAAGTCGTCGGCGAACCCGAACAGCAGCCGCAACGCATCCTGCTCCCCACCCCGCTCGAGATCCTCCGTGATCGTCTGCGCGAGGTCCGCCAGCGATGCCGCGCCCCTGCGTACCCGCGGATTAGCGCGCACCTCCACGTCGTACTCGCACGCGTCGAGCAGCCGCTCCAGCGTCGCCAGGCTCGGGGCTCGCGCGCCCGACTCGTATGCAGCCACCGCCGGCTGGGTCGTCCCGGCCTTGGCGGCAAGCTCCACTTGCGTGATGCCAGCCGCTTGGCGAGCGTCGCGGATGAGCGTCGTGAACTCCACGGGAACTAATTATATACACTTTGATATACTCAGCGGCAGTACTCCGCCGTCGGTGAAGCTCAGCGGGTCACCGGATCTCGATGCGCAGCGGCCGGCCCTCCTGGCCGGATACAGCGCCCAGGGTTTGCACACGGTCTCCAAGCAGCCCGTCGTGGGTGCGGACCTCGACCTCGAGGACATCCTCCTGTTCGAGCGCCTCGGGCTCCAGGCCATGCAGCCGGAAGTTCGCTCCGGCCCTCAGGTGGGTCTGGCAGTTCGCGCACCCCTGGACGTGCCAGCGGCTCAGGACCGCCTCAGATCCGAGCGTCACGCGCTCCCCATCCACGGTGGCGAACGCGGCGATCACGAAAGAGCCGCGGATCGCCGCGCGGTTGATGGCGCCGACGCGCACCCTCGGCTCGGCGGCCGCGCTGGCATCGATCGCCGCCAGCGGCATCGCCGCGACATCTTCGAGCGACCCCTTGCCGTACGTGTAGCCCAGCTGGGATTCGATGTCGAAGGCGTCGCTGCCCACGTAGGACCGGGGCGGTCCGTCGCCTTCGTAGACGAACGGCGCCAGCGGAGTGTCCATGTCCAGCCAGGTGTTCGGCGGGACCCCGGGCGTCGCTCCCTGTTCGTCGGAGGAGTTCGTGCCCGGGTATTCGCGGATGATCGGCAGTCCTTTCGTGGCATCGTGGCGCAGCTGCCACAGCCAGAAGACCCGGTCGATGAAGCAGTGGTGAAAGTAGAAGATCGGGTCAAGCGCGGCCGTGTCGTTCTCGCCCATGTCGCCGTTCGCGCCTTCGATCAGCGACCTGACGGGCTTACCGGGCACGTCGAACCCTCCGAGCGCAAGATGGATCTTGTTGTGCGGGTTCTCCAGCGCGACCACCGGCGGGCCGTTGTCTTCAGAGCTCACGGCCGAGGTGACGTTGGAGAAGACCGTGTAGCAGGGCGCATCGAGACAATCGACGAAGGCCTGGTGGACACCGGTGCTTACGACTCTTCCTTTGATTTCAATGCGTTCGTTCAGCCATTTCCTGATGTTGTCGTCGAGTTCCGCGACCGCTTCTTGATATGTCCATTTCTTGTTGTGTTCGGCGGTTTCGTGGCGGGCAGCTTCCGTTCCCACCAGCCCCGAGTAGGGATAGCGCACCGTTTCGTACCCGGCGCGCTTGGTGTAGATGTTCTCGTCGCTTTCGATGTGGTCGATGATGTTCTCCGGGAGCGTGAAGGAACGCAGCGGATTCGGGATCGTCTCGCCGTCGAGTTCGAACGTCTGAGCGGTCAGCGCCCAGGGAACGCCGTTCAGGAGCGAATCTTCACTGCACTCATCCCAGAACGGCATGGTCACGTCCGCGCAGCCGGGAACGCTTCGCAGCGCGTTCTCGAGCTCGTACAGGTAGATCCGGTGCCACACCGGAAACAGCACGTTGCCGTGATGGCAATATCCGCCCCAGAACGTGCTGTCGCCCCAGCCCGCACCCCTGAAGGGCTCGCCGTGGTAGCCCCCGAGCACGAAGAACGAGCTTTCCTTGATGCCCTTCCACGCCCGCATCAGTTCCTCGAGCGGCTTCTTTTCGCCCGCCACGTATTCGTCCTGCAGGTCGGTCAGCGACCTGCGCACCCGCAGCGCTTCCCCGGTCGTGCTCATCGCCCTCGTCTCCTTTCGCACCGCGTCCTCGAACCTTTTCAGTGGGCGGCATTATCGCGCCCGGGCGCCAAACGCGGCAAGTCAGCATGTGCGAATCGTCCGCAAAATGGGGCGATTTCTCGGAGACGCCGGCTACGACCGCAGCCGCCGCGAGAGCTTCTCCGCGAGAATTCGCGCCCCCGGCTCTGAGATCGGCGTGGTGAAGTAGCCGGGGATCGTCTCGACCTCCACCTGTTCCACCAGGCCACCCCACCCGAGATCCCGCGGGGCCTGGCTCCCGAGCGGCATCGCGACCGCCCGCAGCACGACGAGCAACCCGTCGTAGGGCTTGGGGCGATACCCGGCGAGCGCCTGCCTGAACGCCGCCCGTGGGGAGGCCTTCGCCGCCGATCGATCGACGACCGTGGACGCCTTGCCGAGCAGTGCCCCGCCCGCGCGCCGCGCCTTCGACGCGGCGTACGCCAGCCGCTCGCGCCTGCCCAGCCGCACGAGGTTCTCACCGTGAAAGGCGAGGATCCGTAGGCGATGGACGATCCGGTACACGGGCTTTGGCATCCACCCCGCCAGGCGGGGCAGACCCGGCGCCCACGCGTCGATCAGCGCCAGCAGCGCGAGCTCCTGCCCGTCCGCCCGCAGCTGCTGGGCGATCTCATACGCGAGCGCCCCGCCCGTGCACTCGCCCACGATCGCGTACGGACCGTCCGCCTGCGCACCCCTGATCGTGCGCACGTGGCGGGCGGCCAGCTGCTCGAGCCGCTCGTGCTCGGCGAGCTCGCCCGCCGGCGGCGCTGTCAGGCCCAGCACCGTCCGCTCCGGCCCCAGGTGGCCGGCGAGCGCGTGGTACAGCGACACGTCGCCCGCTTCCGCGTGCACGCAGAACAGCGACGGCCCAGATCCCGAGCCGGGTTGGATCGTCACCAGGGCCACGCCCGCTAGGATCGCACGAACGGACCGGCTCGCGGCAAGCAGAAAGCTCTGATCCAGATCTCACAGACCAGCCGCGACAACGACACGCACTCAGGTCTGCCGGCGCGGCTGCGCTGGGCCGCGGGGGCGGTGAGGCTGACGCTCCAGGAGCCCGGCGACGGGCTCGATCGCGCGCTCGGACGGGCGCGACGGCTGATCACCGGCGCCGACCCCCAGAGCTATTTCTACGAGGCCGACCCCGAGTGGGAGCTCCACCTGCACGAGCGCCTCGGCCAGCCCTGGCCGTGCGCCGAGGCACAGGAGTTCGACGCGCTGTGGGCGCAGATCGAGCAGACGCTCGCGCAAAAGGGCCTGCCGATGGGCCGCGGCGCCTACGGCGGCTGGGACGACGGCGACCAGGGGTTCGCGCGCGTCGTCCACTGCCTCACGCGGCATCTGCGCCCCAAGTCGGTCGTCGAGACCGGCGTCGCGCGCGGGATCACCGCGCGCGTGATCCTCGAGGCGCTCGCGCGCGACGGCGACGGGCGCCTCTCGAGCATCGACCTGCCCGCGCTCGACACCGCCATCCACTCCGAGATCGCCGCCGCCGTGCCCACCGCGCTGCGCGATCGCTGGACCTACCTCACCGGCACCAGCAGGCGCCGGCTGCCGCCGCTGCTCGCCGAGCTAGGCGAGATCGACATGTTCGTCCACGACAGCAGCCACACCACCCGCAACACCCGCTTCGAGATCGAGCGCGCCTGGGGCGCCATGCGCAAGGGCGCGATCGTCGCCGACGACATCGAGCGCAACGAGGCCTTCGGCCAGTTCACGCGCGCGCACCCCGACATCCCCGCGTTCATCGCCGCCGCCGACGACAGCGGCGCGCAGTTCGGGGTGCTGCTGAAGGGGGTTTAGACAGGATGGGGGCGGCCGGGTCCCATCTCTCGATCGGCTAAACGCCGAGCGTTCGCCGCCATCTCGAGATGCCGCCTGCACGACTCGCCGCGGCGTAGAGATCGCCCCGTCCGGCGTCGCGGAACTCCTTTGGTGATGGCCAGTTCTCTCGGTCTGCAATAAATGCTCGTAGCTCTCGCTCGATCCTTGTCTCGTTCCAGCGAGGCGGCCGTCCACGTCGCTTCATGCTCGCTGGCCGTGCCGCCGGGATTGAGAACAAGTAGCGAGTGGCCGAGCCAGAGCCTCGCGTACGCAGTACCCCATGCTGGACCAACCGTCTAAGGTCAGTGTTGGCCGCACTCCGACCCAGGTGAGCTGCCTCCTCATAGTCGGTTCTGGCGAACTCCGTTCGCCCCTGAATTCGCAGCGCCGAGATCGCGGCCTGCTGACTAGAGGTCAACTGCAGTTGCCCTGCAGCAGTTCCGGAGACAAGACGCGCCAGATCGGAAACCGTTGCTGCGACGCGCTCGTACTCCTCAGCGAGGCCGCGCAAGAAGTACTGCAGCCAGTGCTCCATGTTCAGGGTCCTAAGCCTCACTGAACGCAAAGCACCGTAGTAGGCGTTCTGATCTTCTGCGTAGTACCTCTCAAAGGAGTACATGCGCCCCGGCAGGACGTTCATCTGCATCAAAAGTGCGGCCTGGAACAAGCGCGCTACCCGACCGTTGCCGTCGGCAAAGGGGTGCACGTCGGTGATGCCGTAGTGCATGACCCCCGCTAGGACATACGGCGGCTGGCTATCGCTGTCGAGCTTACGCGCCAGCCACTCGAACATCCCGAGCATCCGGGGGCTGACCTCCGCTGAGGGCGGCGCTCGGTGCATGATCTGGTCGGTTATCCGGTCGACAACAAAGGCTTCGCCGTCGCGCCACTGTCCCTCATGGTGCGGCTTGAAGTGCGGATCGTCCTCGCGCCCGAGTCCTGCCGTCGTGACGCTGTGGAGCTGCTTGAGAAAGTCAGCGTCCAGCCCTAGCCGACCCGAGGCGAGATGCTCGTCGATGAGATCCAGCGCGGCCACATAGTTGACGAGCTCGATCTTCGCACGGGTGTTGGGCTCAAGATCGCCGCGTGCCGCCCGCTCGGCTTCGACAAAGGGAAGCTCATTGCCCTCGATCATCGTCGAGTAATGAACCGTGCCGGCCCTGGCGGAAGACCTGAGCTGGTCGGCGACGGCTGGTAGCACGGACGCTCCTCGGATTGTTCCGAGCGCCGATGCGATACGAAGCAGCAGCCCGGTGATGTCCTCAGGGAAGCGGTTGTACCTGGGGCTGAACTCGATGACGTCGACGTTCATTGCTTCGCAGAATCTCTTCCGGACAGGAGCAGAAATAAGAGCCTGTTTTATAGGCGATATGAGCGTGATCTACCGCGTCAGAGCATAATAGCGCCCTTTGGGCCGAAAACGAAAATCCTACCGTTTAGGAGCAAAATCCCTGCGGTTAGATCGCCTTTGAAATTAGGCCGTTTTAGCGCATTTCGTGCGTTCCTCTCCCGCTCAGAACCCCCGCTTGACCGCCAGGTACGGCAGCAACGCGAGCTCCGCCACGCCCGGCAGCGGATCGTCGCCGCTGAACACCGACTCGGCGTTCGCCTGGCGCAGCGAGCGCAGGTACGCGCGCCAGTCGAGCTCACCCTGCGCCGCCAGCGCGAGCGCCGTCGGCACGTCCGTCGCGAGGCGTATCCACGACACTCCGGTCCGCGCGCGCACCCCGTCGGGCGCCGGCAGCGACAGCTGATCGGCGTACAGCAGATACGGGAAGTCGACGCCCGCGCGCTGGCCCAGGCTGTGATACCCCCACGTGCGCGCGTTGATGTCCAGCAGCTTCGTCTGCCCGTCGCGCACGTCGTGCTTGTACTCCAGCTCGACCAGGCCGTAGTAGCCGATGCGCCGCAGCAGGCGCTCGGAGACCTCCTCCAGCTCCGGGCGCTCGATCGTCTGCACGAACGTGCTCGCGCGCCCGAACAGCGGCGGGTGCTGGCGCAGGCGATTGACGACCATGCTCGCCGCCGCGCGACCGTCGCGGAAGAACGCGCAGTACGCCAGCTGCGTCTCCCCCCCTCCCGGGATCAGCTCCTGGACGATCACCTCGCCCGCGCCGACCACCTGCGCCGCCTCGCGAAAGCGCTGCTCGAGCTCCGCGCGCGTGTCCGCGCGCCACGCCTTGTCGCCGGTCGCGTAGATGAAGCGCTCCTTGATCGCCGGCTTGACCGCGAACGGCGGCTCGCCGTCGACCGCGTCCAGCTGCTCGGCGCTGCCCACCAGCCACGTCCGCGGCGTCGCGATCCCCAGCTCGGCCGCGATCTCATACGTCTTGCGCTTGTCCCACGCCCACTGCACCACGTCCCACGCCGGCGTCGGGATGCGAAAGCGTGGCGTCAGGCGGTCGCGGTAGCGCGACAGCGCCGCCACCGTCTCCTCGCGCGTGGGGAACACCACCCAGCCATCCAGCCCGTGGCGCTCGCCGAGCTCGAGCAGCGTCCGCACCGTCTCCTGCTCGTCGCGCAGCTCCCCCACCCGCACCGCCGCCGTCGTAAAGCGCGAGTGGCGCGCGATCGAGCGCTCGTCGTCCACCACCAGCACGTCGACGCCGCGGCGACCGAGGCTGCGCACGATGCCAAGGCCCTGGTAGTCGCCGCCGATCACGACCGCACCGGGAGCGCCCGTACGCTTGGCGAGCGCCCGCGCGGTCCTCCCGCCCGCCCGTCCCACCCGCCCCGCCCCGGCTATGACCGCACGCCGCCGACCGGGCGCCCGGAGGAGCGCCCGGCGATCTCGCGCGCGACCGCGCCACCCGCAAACCAGCTGCCCGACACGAAGCGGTTGATCGGCCCGAAGCTCCACGCCGCCGGCGCGCCCACCATGTGCAGGCCCGGCACCGATGTCTCGAGGCCGCGCTGCAGCACCGGATAGCCATCGGCCCGGCGCAGCTCCGCGAGGATGCCATCGTCGAGGAACGCGTAGCGCGAAACGTCGACCTTGTAGCCGGTGCCGAGCATCAGGTGGTCGACCTCGCGCTCGCTGCCGTCCGTCAGCGACAGGCGCAGTTGCCCGTCCTGCTCCCGCGCGCCGCGCAGCCCCACGCCGGTGCTGATCGCGACCTCGCCGAGACGCACCCTCACGAAGTGCGAGCATGCCGGGCGGATCGAGCGCGCCGCGATTTTGTCCTGCGCCTCGCGCGGCAGCTGGCGAAACAGGCCCGGTTTCTCCACGAGGCGGCTGTACCACAGCGGCCCCACGTCCGTGGGCGCGTACACGATCGGGCCCAGCCGGCCGATCCGCTTCTTCACGCCGTGGCCGCGCAGCCACACGACCGACGGTTTACGAACCAGCACCTCGACGTGCGCGGCGCCGCGCTCGCGCATCAGCGCCGCGGACTCGAACGCGCTCTGCCCGCCGCCGAGCACCGCCACCCGCCGACCGGCGAACGCCCCGAGGTCGCGGTGGTGCGCGGTGTGCGAGACGCGCTCCGCGGGCAGCCCCTCCAGGCCCAAGCCCGCCGGGATCCGCTCGAACGGCGCGATCCCGCACGCGACGACCACGCGCCGCGCGGATACGCGCGCGCCGTCGTCCAGCTCCAGCGCGAAGCCGGCGGATGTGCGCGCCAGGCCGCTGACCATGCGTTCGTCGAGGTCCGGCACGGCCGTGCGCTGCACCCACGAGCCGTACTCGATGAAGTCGCTCAGCTCCACCGGGTGCTCGATCTGCGCCCCGCTCAGCTGCGCGTACGTGGTCAGCGACAGCGGCCCGACGGTCTCCACCATGCTCGTCGCCGACATGTTCGAGCGCAGTTTCATGCCCTCCGGCATCGTCTTCCAGAAGCCCATCGGCGAGCCGAACACGTGCGCCTGCACGCCCGCGCGACGCAGGTGCGTGGCGGCGGACAGACCGTGGGGCCCAGCGCCGATCACCGCGACCTCGAGGTCGGGCGCGCCGCCCGCGGCCGCGTCCCCGGGCGCGCCCCCGGTGGCGCCCGCGGCCGAGTGGGTGCCCGCCGGCGGCGAGCTCGTGCTCATCTCCATGATGCTCCTTCCGTGAGCTCCACCCGCGCCTCTGCGGCGGCGGGTCCTGTGACGATCCAGTCTGATCCGGCGCGCTCGACCCGCGAGTCCGCGCGCCGGCGCCACCACGCGCTGACCTCGCGCGGGAGCGCCTTCCACGCGCTCTCGTCCCGGGCGAAACGCTCGAGCAGACCGCGGTAGGCCGATTTGATCCGCTCCTGCACCAGATAATCCGGGTGCGTGTCGATCAGCGCGAGGCCGCCGCGGGCGCGCAGGAACTCGGCCTTCTCGATCCACGCGCTCGCGTCGGCCTGGCGGAGGATCGCGAACAGCGTGTGGTCCTGCGCCATCGTCAGCGGCAGCTCGACCATCTGCTGGTTGAAGAACGGCAGCCACGTGCAGCAGCCACCGCCCTGCGGCTCGAACGGATCGCTGTCCGGGTAGGAGGAGTCGTAGTCGAAGCCGAGCATCGGCATCAGCTCCCAATCGCGCTGGGTGGCCGGCGCGCGAAAGCCGACGGCGTGCCAGCGCTCCGCCGCGGCGCGCATGCCCGGCAGGCGTTCCCGCACGCGCGCGAGCGACTCGAGGTCGCGCCCGTCGTGGAGCAGGCCGTGCACGCCGACCTCGAAGCCAGCATCGCTCAGCTCGGCGATGCGCTCGTCGTCGAGCTCGTAGCGGCGCGGGACGAAGTTCCACGAGGAGCGCAGCCCGAGCCCGCGCTCGAGCTCGACGATCGGATCGATCGCGGCCACGCCCGCCGCGGTCTCGACGTCGTGGGTCAGCACGAGAGCCCACGCGCGATCGTGCGGCCAGCTCGCGATCCGCGGCAGCGGCTCGCCAGCGACACCCGCGAGGATCGCGGCGAACAGGTCGAAGAAGTCGTGTAGCGCCGTCTCCGCGGGCCACGCCGGGAACTTGGTTCGTGCCTGCACGTGCGCGTACTGGCGGCGCAGCCAGATCTGCAGCGGTCGCGGCAGCAGCCCGCGGATCCCGTAGTACGCGCGCACGGCGCCGCGAGTGCCGTGGCGATGGGCGCCCGTACGCGCCACCTCCAGGTAGCGCTCGCTCCAGTAGCTCTCGCAGACCTCATCGGGGTCAAACGGCAGGAACACGCTGCCGTCGCGCTCCACCCAGATCGAGGCGAGGTGCTCGTCCTCGACGCCGTTGACGGCCAGCGCGCGCGACCAGCTGCCGCCGAGGTCCCTCAGCAGCGGCTCGGCCTGCCGATCGGCCAGGACGCGGGCGAAGATCGGGATGCTCCCGCCGGGAGCCTGCAACGAGGCCGCAACCGGGGCAGGCCCTGCCGCGTCCTCGACCGCGCTCGCCCACAGCAGCTCTGCGCCTTCGTGCGCGTACAGCCGCTCGACCCCCGCGCGCACGGGCTCGGCGTCGAGCTCGTAGGGAACGCGAAAGTGCTCGGCGATCGCCAGTCGGCGTGAGCTGCTGAACAGCGTGCTCAGCGATTGCGCTTGGTCGTGGACTTCCAACATCATCTTGCCGCGAACAAAACGAAGGCCTGCGCAGGGAACTTGTGCGGGCGGCGGTATCGTGACCCGCGGCGGGGGATCCAGGACATGTACGACTACGTCATCGTCGGCGCCGGCTCCGCGGGCTGCGTGCTCGCCAACCGCCTCAGCGAAGACGCCGACGTCCAGGTGCTGTTGCTGGAGGCGGGACCGCCGGACACGGACGAGAAGATCCACGTCCCGCTCGGCTATCTGGAGCTCCAACGGGGGCAGCTCGACTGGGGATACGCGTCGGCGCCCGAGGGCCGCTGCGCGGACAGGCGCATCGCGCTCCCGCGCGGCAAGGTGCTGGGCGGATCCTCCTCGACCAACGCGATGATCTACATCCGCGGCAACCCGCTGGACTTCGACGCATGGGGCGTCAAGGGCTGGTCGTGGGCAGACTTGCTGCCGTACTTCCTGAAGGCCGAGGACAACGAGCGCGGCGCCTCGCCGTTGCACGGTGTCGGAGGCCCACTGTCGGTGAGCGAGCCGCGCTCGGTGAACGCGGCCTCGCGCGCCTTCATGGACGCGGCGGTGCAGGCTGGCCTGGCGCGCAACGAGGACTTCAACGGCCCCGAGCAGGACGGCGTGGGCACGTTTCAGCTGACCCAGCGCGCCGGCATGCGCGCGAGCGCGGCAGACGCGTATCTGCGCCCGGCGCTGGGACGCTCGAACCTGACCGTGATGACAGACATATACGTGCGAAGAGTGCTGTTCGACGGCACGCGAGCGATCGGCGTTCAGGCGAGCGAGCAGGGGCAGGCGCGCGAGCTGCACGCCAGGCGCGAGGTGCTCGTTTGCGCCGGCGCCTACAACTCGCCGCAGCTGTTGATGCTCTCGGGCGTGGGGCCGGCCGCACACCTGCGCGACCACGGAATCGAGGTGCTGCGCGACCGCCCGTCGGTCGGCGAGAACCTCTCAGACCACGCCGCCAGCGAGCTCCTGTGGATGGCGGGCGAGCCCGACAGCCGCGCGAGCCGGCGCCGCTGGCGCAGCGCGAAGCTGCTGCTCACCGCGCGCGCCGGCGCATTCGCCTCAGGGCTCGCCGAGGCGGGCGGCTTCGCCCGTGTCGCGCCCGACGCGCCGGCACCCGACGTCCAGTTCCACGTCGTGGCCGTGCAGTTCCTCGAGGATGGCGTGAGCGACCCCGAAGCCCACGGCGTGTGGCTCTCGCCCTGCCTGCTGACGCCGCACAGCAGGGGCTCGGTTCGACTTGCGTCGAGCGATCCGAGCGCTCCGCCGGTGGTGCACAACGCGTTCTACTCGGCGGGCGACGATCTGGCGCGGATGATCGCGGCCGTGCGCCTGGGGCTTGACATTTGTGCACAACCGGCGATCCGATCGCTGTGCGCCGAGCCATTCGCGGCTCCCGCCGGAGAGGCGCCGGAGGACCTGCGCGAGCACGTCGAACGGACGACCTTTGCCTTCTACCACCCCGTCGGCACGTGCCGCATGGGCGAGGACGCGAACGCCGTCGTCGACGGGCAGTTGCGCGTCAACGGCGTGCACGATCTGCGAGTGATAGACGCATCCGTGATGCCCCGCGTGCCCCGCGGCAACACCAACGCCGCGACGATCGCGATCGCCGAGCGCGCCGCCGACGCGATCCGGAACCTCGTCTGAAGGGGCGTTCAGCTACTGAACGCACGTCGCGCACATCGGGCCATTGCGGGGCAGGCCGGCGGACCCCATGATCCCTGAAGACGGATCGCAAACGACAACGGGGAAGACAAGGGGGGGCAGGATGCGCCGCAGCCTTGACCTCATGGATGAGCAGCCAGGCTTCAGACCGCGCACCGCACTTGACGACTCGCCGGAGACGGCGCGCGAAGTGCGCTTGGCGATCGCGCGAGCGAAGGAGGGCGATCGGGAGGCCGTCAGGCTTCTCTACATTCGCTACTCCGACAACGTCTACGGCTACGTGCGCAGCATAGTCAGAGACGAGAAAGAGGCAGAGGACCTCACGCAGCAGGTGTTCATGAAGCTGATGCTGGTGATCGGCAAATACACCGACTGCGGCGTGCCGTTCTCGGGCTGGCTGCTGCGCATGGCGCGCAACGTCGCCCTCGACCACCTGCGCAAGCGCCACCCGACGCCGACCGAGGACCTCGTCAAAGAGGACGCGCATGGGGACGAGCGCGCACGCGAAACCGCGCGGGACCTGTACGCGGCGCTCGCCACGCTCCCCGACGAGCAGCGCAAAGTGATGGTGATGCGCCACATCGTCGGGCTCTCGCCGCCGGAGATCGCCGAGCAGATGAGCCGCTCGGAGAGCTCGATCCACGGCCTGCACCACCGCGGCCGGCGGGCGCTGCAGGAGGAGCTCGCGCGGCTCGGCTCGGCGCCCTCGATCAGCCTCGCATGTTGAGCACCAGCCCCGAACACCCCGCCGAGGCCCCCGCCCCGGTGCCCTTGACGCGGCTCGACTTCGCGGAAGCCGAGCTGCTCGAGGAGCTGATGGGCGCCGTGCGCGAGGTGGCCGAGCGCGGCGCGTTCACGCTCGGCGAGCCCGTCGAGTCCTTCGAGCGCGAGTTCGCCGCCTACTGCGAGACCGACCACGCCGTGGGTGTCTCCTCGGGCACCGAGGCGCTCGTGCTGGCGCTGCGCGCGCTCGAGATCGGCCCCGGCGACGAGGTGGTCGTTCCCACCAACTCGTTCATCGCGACGGCCGAGGCGGTGAGCCTCGTCGGCGCGACGCCGCGACTGGTGGACGTCGATCCGGACTCGCACCTGATCACCGCGGAGATCCTCGAGCGCAGCCTCGGCCCGAACGTGCGCTGCGTGATCCCCGTGCACCTGTTCGGCCAGACCGTCGAGATGGATCCGATCATGGCGCTCGCGCAGGCCGCCGGCGTGCACGTCGTCGAGGACGCATGTCAGGCACACGGCGCGCGCTACCGCGGGCAGCGCGTGGGCAGCTTCGGAGCGTTTGGGTGCTTCAGCTTCTACCCCACGAAGAACCTCGGCGCCTGGGGAGACGGCGGCGCGCTCGTGACCGGCGTGCCCGAGCTCGCCGAGCGCGTGCGCCTGCTGCGCGCCCACGGCGAGCAGCCGCGCTACCGCCATCGCATCGTCGGCACGACCGCGCGCCTGCACGCGCTGCAGGCGGCCGTGCTGCGCCCGAAGCTGGCGCGCCTGGACGGCTGGAACGACGATCGCCGCCGACTCGGCGAGCAGCTGCGCACGCTGATCGCCGACGGCGTCTCGAGCGCAGGCCGCGAGGGCGCGATCGAGATCGCGGGCGCGCCCGCCGAGCACGGCGACCACGTGTACCACCTGTTCGTGGTGCGCAGCGACGAACGCGACGCGCTGCGCGAGCACCTCTCGCGCCAGGGCGTCGCCTCAGCCGTGCACTACCCGACCCCGATCCACCTGACCGAAGCCTACGCCGGCCTCGGCCTCGCGCCCGGGAGCCTGCCGGTGAGCGAGCGCATGGCCGAGCGAATCTGCTCGCTGCCGCTGTTCCCGGCGATGAGCGACGCCGAGGTCGAGCGCGTCGCGAGCGCTGTGATCGAGTTCGCGCAAGACGAGCGTCTGACGGAACGTTGATCAGACAATGACCTCCAACGGCTGGCACCTAGAGCTCGACGCCGACCCGCATCCCAACGGCCGGCCCGAACCGATCGGCGCCGCCGTGGTCGGCTGCGGCTACTGGGGCCCGAACCTCGTGCGCAACCTCTCCGAGACGCCCGAGTTCCACCTGCACGCGCTGTGCGACAAGGACCCCGATCCGCTGGCCGCGCTCGGTCGCAGATACCCGCAGGCCCGCACCGTCAGCGACTTCGACGACGTGCTCGCCGACCCGCGCGTGGAGGCGGTCGTGATCGCCACGCCGCCGACCACCCACGCGCCGCTGGCCAAGCGGGCGCTGCTCGCAGGCAAGCACGTGCTCGTCGAGAAGCCGCTTGCGACGAGGCTGCGCGACGGCCTGGAGATCGTCGAGCTGGCGAGCGACCGCGGGCTGACGCTGATGCCGGGCCACACGTTCATCTACAGCCCCGCCGTCAACACCGTGCGCAAGCTGATCGCCGAGGAGGTCGTGGGCGATATCCACTTCGTCACCTCCGCGCGGATGAACCTCGGCAAGTACCAGCGCGACGGGGTCGTCTGCGACCTGCTCCCGCACGACCTCTCGATCCTGCTCTACTGCCTGGACGAGCGCGTCGTGGAGGTCGCCGCCACGGGAAGCTGCGTGTTCACCGAGGGGGTGCCGGAGACGGCGTTCGTGACGCTCACCTTCGCCGGCGGCAGCACCGCCAACGTGCAGCTCTCGTGGCTTGCCCCGCGCAAGGTGCGACAGATGATCGTGGTGGGCAGCAAGCGCATGGTCCAGTACGACGACACCGCCGCCGACGAGCCGGTGCGCATCTACGACCGCGGCATCGACGTCGCGGCGCCCTCCAGCTTCGGCGAGCACCAGCTGGTCTACCGCACCGGCGACGTGTCGATTCCGCGTGTGGACGCGCGCGAGCCGCTGAGCCTCGAGTTGAAAGACTTCGCCCACGCGATCCGCACGGGCGAGGAACCCCGCTCGAACGTCTCGATCGGGCTCGACATCGTCAACGCCGTCGAGATGGCGCTGAGCTCGATACAGCTCAACGGCGCGCCGCAGGCCTGCGTGGACAACGCCGCGTCGGCGGCCGCCTAGCCGCCTCGCCCGCTGTGCCCGTCCGCGTCCTGCACAGCTTTCCGCACAAGATCGGCGCCGCGCGCATCTGCACGACGGCGTGGTGGGAGGTCGCCTCGGTGGCGCGGGCCGGCGGTCAGGTGACGCTCTATACGGGCGCCGTCCAGCGACCGCTTCCGAGCGCCGTGCGGACTCGAACGACGCTCTCGCGCGGGAGCTTGCGCATCCCCTACAGCGTGGTCGGCACGCTCCGTGCCCTGGCCCTTCACGACCGCCTCGTCGCACGCGCGCTGCCGAAGCTCGCCGACAGCATCGACGTCGTGCACACCTGGCCGCTGGCGGGCATGCGCACGCTGGAGACGGCCAAACGCCTCGGCATCACGACCGTCGTCGAGCGCCCCAACGCGCACACGCGGTTCGCGTATGAATCCGTTGCCGCCGAGTGTGAGCGGATCGGGGTCGCGCTGCCCGCCGATCACGAGCACGCGTACAACGCGGACAAGCTTCGCCAGGAGGAAGAGGAATACAGCCTGGGCGACTACCTGCTGTGCCCCTCGGACTTCGTCGTGCGGACCTTCCGCGACCAGGGCTTCGAGCCGCAGCGACTGCTGCGCCACATATACGGATACGACGATCGGGTGTTCTTCCCGGCGGCCGGCGAGCGCCGTGCGGAGACGGGGCTCAACGCGCTGTTCGTGGGCGTGTGCGCCGTGCGCAAGGGCCTGCACTTCGCGCTGGAGGCCTGGCTTCGCTCCTCGGCGAGTGCCACCGGCACCTTCCGCATCGCCGGGGCGTTCATCCCCGCATACGAGGAGAAGCTCGCCGGCATGCTGGCGCACCCGAGCGTGCAGGTGCTCGGCCATCGCGACGACATTCCGGAGCTGCTCCGCAACAGCGACGTGATGCTGCTCCCCAGCATCGAGGAGGGCTTCGGTCTCGTCTGCACCGAGGCGATCGGCAGCGGCTGCGTGCCGCTGGTGTCGGACGCCTGCACCGAGCTGTGCGTGCACGAACGCGATTCGCTCGTGCACGCCGTCGGCGACGTCGACGCGCTCACACGGCATCTCACGCTGCTCGACGAGGACAGGGAGCGGCTGGCCGAGATGCGCGCCGCGTGCCTTGCGGGCGCCCCCGCCCTCACCTGGGAGGCGGCGGGGCGTCAGCTGCTCGAGGTGTATGAGCGCAGCGCATCTCACGACGCACCGGCGCAAGAAGCCGTTGTCTCGGCCCGTTGAGTCGGCAATGCGTCAAACGAACCAATCGAGCCCCCGGCCGCTGCCATCCGTCAGCTCGCGAGAGGGGGTCCCCCGGTCATGAGTGAAAACGGCTCCAACCACTTTGCGGGCGTCGCCGGCACGCGCAGCAACGGGCTCGCACCGGCCGCGGAGAACCCCGACCAGACGATCCTGGTCGCCGGCGGCGCCGGTTACATCGGCAGCATCCTCGTGCCCAAGCTGCTGGACAGGGGCTACCGGGTGCGCGTGCTCGACCGGCTGTTCTTCGGCGAGGAGTCGCTCGCGAGCGTGCGCGATCGCATCGAGGTGCTGGTCGCGGACGTGCGCGAGGTACCCGCCACGGCGCTGGACGGGATCGACGGCGTGATCAACCTGTCCGGCCTGAGCAACGATCCAACCGCCGAGTTCAACCCCGAGGCCAACTGGCAGATGAACGCCATCGCCACCGAGACCCTGGCGCACGCGTGCCTCGAGCGCGGGATCGAGCGCTACGTGTTCGCCTCCTCGTGCTCGTTGTACGACGGGCTGCCGCCGGGCATGCACGCGGAGGACGCCGACATCCAGCCGCGGGCCGCGTACGCGACCTCCAAGCGCTACGGCGAGGAGCGGCTGATAGAGCTGGCCGGCGAGGGACTGTGCCCGGTGATACTGCGCAACGGCACCGTCTACGGCTGGAGCCCGCGCATGCGCTTCGACCTGGTCGTCAACACGTTCGTCAAGGACGCGCTCCTGTTCGGCTCGCTGAAGCTGCACGGCGGCGGCTGGATGTGGCGCCCGCTGGTCGACATCCAGGACTGCGCGGACGCGATGATCGCCGCCTACGAGGCCCCCGCGGAGAAGGTTCACGGCGAGATCTTCAACGTCGTGCACTCCAACTACCAGATCCGCGAGCTGGCGATGATCGTGGCGGGCTCGGTGCAGCTCGCCGGGCGCGAGGTGCACCTCGAGGAGGTCCCCGCGCCGAAGCTCAACCGCGACTACGAGTGCGCGAACGCCAAGCTCTCGACCACGCTCGGCTTCATTCCCAGGCGCTCGGTGCTGGAGGCCGTCAGCGAGCTGCTCGAGCGCATCGACGGCCAGAGCCTGCTCGACCTGACCGACCCGCGCTGTTACAACATCCGCTGGCTGGAACTGCTGCACGACGTCAAGCCGGTGCTCGAGGCCTTCCCCGAGGTTCTGTGAAAGCGCTGATAACGGGAGGCGACGGCCAGCTCGCGAACGACCTGGCGGCTCTGCTCGGCGACCGGGCGCGTGCCTACTCGCACGCGGAGCTCGACATCACCGACGCCGACGCGCTCGACCGGGCGTTCGCCGAGACCGAGCCGGACCTGGTCCTGAACTGCGCGGCGTTCCACAACGTGGACGTCTGCGAGCGCGAGCCGGACACCGCCTGGGCTGTCAACGTGAGGGCGGTGCGCGAGCTGGCGCTACGCGGCGCGCGGCTCGTGCACCTATCCACCAACTACGTCTTCGACGGTCGGCGGGAGGAGCCCTACGGCGAGCACGAGGCGCCCTCGCCGCGCTCGATCTACGCGCTGACGAAGCTCGCCGGCGAGTACGCCGCCCTCGCCTACGGCGACGGCGCGCTGGTGGTGCGCAGCGCGGGTCTGTACGGCCTTCACGGCAGCGCCAGCAAGGGTGGGAACTTCGTGCAGCGGATGATCGCCCGCGCCCGCGAGCAGGACTCCTTGAGCGTGGTCGCCGACCAGCGCCTGCAGCCGACGTTCACCGCCGACCTCGCGCTGGCGATCCTCGAGGCCGTCGACGCCGGCGCCAGCGGGATCGTGCATCTCACCGCGACGGGCGCGTGCTCGTGGCACGAGTTCACCGCCGCGATCATGCAGGAGGCCGGGATCCAGACGCCGGTCGCCGAGACGACGACCGTGATCGCGCCTGGCGGCGTCGATCGACCGCTGAACGGCGTGCTCGCCCGTCCCCGCGCCGACGCGCTGGGACTCTCGCCCCTGCGTCCCTGGCGCCAGGCGCTGTGCGACTACATGGGAAGGGCGGGGCTCGCCAGCCCCAGCCTCGCAACCTCGACCATCGGAGAGCGCACGTGAAGATCCTTCCAACCCGCCTGGACGGTCCGATGCTGCTGGCCCCCAAGGTGCTGGGAGACGAGCGCGGCTTCTTCGTGGAGACCTACCGCCGCTCGGTGTTCGCCGAGCTGGGCATCCCCGAGGAGATGGTGCAGGACAACCACTCGCGCTCCCAGCACGGGATCGTCCGCGGCATGCACTTCCAGATCGGTCGCGGCGCCGCCAAGCTGGTGCGCGCGGGCCGCGGCGCGATCTACGACGTGCTCGTCGACGTGCGCGTGGACTCGCCCACGTTCGGGCAGTGGGAGGGCTTCGAGCTCACCGACGAGAACATGCACATGCTCTACTGCCCGATCGGCTTCGCGCACGGCTTCTGCGTGCTCAGCGACGTGGCCGACGTGATCTACAAGCAGAGCAACTACTACGCCGACGAGACCGAGCGAGGCATCGCCTATGACGACCCCGAGGTCGGCATCCAGTGGCCGCTGCCCACCGAGCAGCTGATCCCCTCCCAGCGCGACGCCTCCGCCCCGCGGCTGAGCGCGATCGCCGCCGAGCTCCCGTTCCGCTATCGGGGCTGAGCCGAGCCGCGAGCAGCGCCGGCGGCGGCCCGCGGTCACGAAAGAACCCTGCGGACGTCCTCGTTAGGTCTGCGAGATGGCGAATCGCGACAGCGGGGAGCAGGCGGGGCGGGAGGACATGGCGGACGTCGCCATCGTCGTGATCTCCACCAACGAGGCGCACTGGGTGGAGCCCTGCCTGCGGACCGTCTACGACCACGCCGGCGACGCCAGCCTGCAGGTGATCGTGGTCGATAACTCCTCCACCGACGGAACCCGCGAGATGGTCGAGTCGCGCTTTCCCCAGGCGAGCGTGGTCACCTCGCTCAACCGCGGCTTCGCGCACGGCAACAACCGCGGCCTGGAACACGCGAACGCCCGCTACATGCTGCTGCTGAACCCCGACACGGAAGTGCTCGAGGGCACCTTCGGGGATCTGGTGCGGCTGATGGACGCCCGCCCCGACGTGGGTCTCGCGGGCGTGCGCCAGGTCAACGGCGAGGGCAAGCTGCTGCGCACCATCCGCCGCTTCCCCAGCGCCAGTCGCACGCTGGGCGAGGCGCTCTACTCCGAGCGCTGGCCGGTTCATCCGGCGTGGGCCGGCGAACGGGTGCTGGACGCCGCCGCCTACGAGCGGGAGGGCGAGTGCGACTGGACGTCGGGCTCGTTCATGCTCGCGCGCCGCGAGGCGCTGCTCGGCGCGGGCCTGCTCGACGAGCGTTTCTTCCTGCAGTCCGAGGAGCCCGACCTGTGCCTGCGCATCAAGCGCGCCGGCTGGCAGGTTCGCCACCTGCCGCAGATGACGATCGTCCACCTCGCCCACAAAGCGGGCGTGGTGCCGCGCATGGTGGCCCAGGATGCCTACTCGCGCAAGCAGTACGCCCACAAGCACTTCGGCCGCGCGCACCGCGGTCTGTATATCTCCGCGATCGGCATCCAGCACCTCATCCGCGCCGCCACGGCCGGCGCCGCGGGCGCCGACGCCGATGCTCGCCGCGAGGGCGCGCGGCTGGCGCTGGGCGCGATCAGCGGCCGCGGAGGACCGCCGTTTGGCCCACCTCCGCACACCGCCGTCGCACCGTCGCTCAACGGAACGGGTGCGCACGCCAGCACCCCGGAGACGACCGTGCGCGAGACGGCCGCGAGCGAGAGCAGCTGACGGACCTCGCTCGCCGCGAGATCCGCCACCCCCGACGCGAGTATGGACTCGTAGAAACCGTTTCATGTACGTGCTCGCCAGGGGCATCGTCATCGTCCCCGACTCGACCCGCTGGGCCGGGCCGTGGCTCGGCGCCACGCGCGCCCCGTCGCTCCAGCGCGTCGCCAACCGGCCGATCATCTGCCACGTCCTCGACGCGCTCGCGCAGGCGGGCGTCGCGCAGGCGGCGATCCTCGCGCCGGCGGACGTTGCCGCGGAGATAGCCCGCTGCGTCGAGGCCGAGGGTCCCGCGGATGTCGCGATCAGCCATCTTGCGAGCGCTCCCGCCGGGGGCGGGGGCGATTCGCTGCTGGCGGCGGCGGAGTTCGTCGGCGAGCAGCCCTGCATCCTGCACCGCGCGGACGGGCTGCTCGGCGAGCTGATCCTCACGACGGCCGAATCGGACGACGCGTGTGCCCCCGACGCGGTGCTGCTCGTCAACGGCGCGCCGAGAGCGAGCGGGCTGCGGCTCGTCTCCGGCGCCCGGCGCGCGGAGACGACGCTGGACCCGCCGGCCCCTTCGCCGGTGGTGGGCGCCTGCCTGCTGGGCGCGGGTGTGCTCGCACGGCTCTCCGCGGGGCGCCAGCCGCACGAGGCCATCGACCTGGCGACCGTCGCCGAGCGGATCGCCCGGGAGGGCGGCAGCACGCAGGTGCGCCTGGCGCGCCACTGGCGCCACTTCGACGGCGACGCCCACGACCTGCTGGACATGAACCGGGCACTCCTGGACAGGCTCGACTGCGAAGCCACGCCGAGCCCGCACGACGACAACCACTTCGAGGGCAAGATCTCGATCCATCCCACCGCGCGGGTGAGCTCGAGCGTGATCATCGGGCCGGTGATGATCGGCGCCGACGCGCAGATCAGCGACTCCTACATCGGCCCGCACACCTCGATCGAAGAGCGTGTGCGCGTCGAAGGCGCCGAGCTGGAGCGGTCGATCGTGCTGGCCGACGCGAGCGTGCTGCACGTCGGCAGCCGCCTGGTGACGAGCATCGTGGGCCGGCACGCGCGCATCTTTCGCGACTTCTCGGTGCCGCGCGCGCTGCGGCTGCAGGTCGGCGAGGGCGACGAGGTGGCGCTGTGCTAGCGGGCGGGTGCCGCACGGAGGACGGCCGCCCAACGGCACACGAGGGCGCGTAAGAAGCGCCGGTGCCGGCGCGTTTCTTCTCACAACATGCACCACAGACGGACGTCGGTGATGTGGAAGGCCGATTCGGGGCCCGACGACCCAGGGTGCGGCAATCGGACTGAGCTGGAGGCTAGGGAAAGCACATGATTGGCAAACGGAGCTTGCTGGCCGGCCATGACATCGCGCGGAAGGTGCGCTCGTGAGACGGCTGGCGGTCGTGACCGACAACCCGATGATGGTGGGGGCGATTCGCGCCGGGATGTGCGACGGCGGGGCGTTCCAGCTGCTCGGCTATCTCGACCCCAGACGAACGACGGCGATCCGCATCAAGGACACCGGCGCGGATGTCGTGCTCGTCGACGAGGCCAACTGCCCCGAGCGCGCGATCGAGTTGATCCGCGCGATCAAGGAGGCCAGCGAGGAGATCGCCGTCGTGTACCTCGCCATGCAGATGGAGGGCGACACGCTCGAGCGCGCGTTCGACGCCGGCGCCAGCAGCGTGATTCTGAAGGCGATCCATCCGGGCGCCCTGGCGACCTTCCTGGAGGAGGCGCTGAACGGCAACATCGTGCACGCTGCCAGCGCGATCGGCGCCTCCCGCGAGGAGCCCGAGACGCTCTCCACCGAGCAGCTGTCGCTGACCCCCAGAGAGCTTGGGATCCTGCGGCTGGTCGCCGCCGGCGCCGCCAACAGCGAGATCGCGCAGCAGCTCTGGATCACGCGCCAGACGGTGAAGTTCCACCTCTCCAACATCTATCGCAAGCTCGGTGTCAGCAACCGCACCGGGGCGTGCTACTTCGCGCACCTCAACGGCATCATGGCGGGCGTCGGCGAGGACGCTGGCCTGGCCGCCCCGGCCGGCGGCGAAGCTGCGCTGGTCGGCGCCGCCGCCTCCTAGGGCGCGCACGGATTCGTCTCGACCGTCAGCCCGCGCCAAGCGCGATACTGGCGCGATGGCCTTCGCTCTTCCCGCCCGCCACCTCTTGCGCGCACGGGACCTCGCGGACGCTCGCTACACCGAGCCGTTGGGGGTCGAGGAGATGGCCGCCGCAGCGGGGCTCTCAAAGGCGCACTTCGGCCGCGAGTTCCGGCGGGCGTTCGGGGAATCGCCCTACGCCTACCTGCTGACCCGGCGCCTGGAGCGAGCCGCCGCGCTACTGCGGAGCACGGACCGCTCGATCTCCGACATCTGCCTGTCCGTCGGCCTGACGAGTCTCGGCTCGTTCACGACCAGCTTTACGCGCACGTTCGGGCTGTCTCCTGCGGCCTACCGCCGGCGCTTCCCGGCAGCCGCCGATATGGCGCTGGTTCCAGGCTGCGTCGTGCGCGCCTACGGCCGCCCGCAGAAGCGCAGTTTTCGAGAAGACAGGCGGCAGCAATCGGTCTAGCTTGACTGCATCGTCCCCTGTTGAAAGGAGAACCCAATGTTCAAAATCGCGAACGCCCAACTGTGGGTCCAGGACCAGGAGGAGGCGTTGGCCTTCTACACAGAGAAGGTCGGCATGGAGATAGCCGCCGACGTCACGCTGCCCGAGTTGGGGGGCTTCCGCTGGCTGGCGGTCTCACCCCCTGGCCAGCCGGATGTTTCGATCGTGCTGATGGCGGTCCCCGGTCCGCCGATCATGGATCAGGAGACCACCGAGCAGGTCGAGAGCCTGATGGCCAAGGGCTTTGCGGGAACGGTGTTCCTCACGACCGACGACTGCCAGAAGACCTACGAAGACCTAACGGCCCGCGGCGTCGAGTTCCACGAACCTCCGGAGGAGCGTCCGTACGGAATCGACTCCGGCTTTCGCGACCCCTCCGGCAACAGCATCCGGCTGAGCCAGGTCCGCGACCTCGCCGAGCTTGAAGCGGTCGCCTCGACCAGCTGACGCGCTCGGAGATCGTCCCAAGCAGGCACGAGATCGGCGGCAGCCTCAGACGGTCGTGGAGCGCTGGCGCAGCACCTGCAGCGGCGTGCGCAGCAGGAGCTTGAGGTCGAGCCCCAATGACCAGCCACGGGCATAGGCCACGTCCATGTCGAGCGCCTCCCGGTAGGTGGAGCTCGCACGGGCCGTCACCTGCCACAGGCCGGTGAGGCCCTGCGGCACGGAGAAGCGCCGCAGGTGGTGTGGCTCGAAGCCCTCGGCCTCGTAGGGGATGCATGGCCGCGGCCCCACGAGCGACATGTCGCCGCGCAGCACGTTGATGAGCTGGGGCAGCTCGTCGAGGCTCGTTCGCCGCAGCCAGCGCCCGGCGTCGGTCACCGCGTCGGCTCGATCGAGCTTGAACAGGCCGTTGGCGCCGGTGACGGCGGTGGGCGACAGCGTCTGCTCGATGTAGGCGCGGTGCTCGGCCTCGTCCGTGTCGACCTTCATGGTGCGAAACTTGAGCGCGGTGAACTCCTCCATACCCGCTCCCAGCCGGGTCTGGCGGAACAGGATCGGCCCGGGCGAGTCGCGCCTGACCCGCAGCGCGATGTAGGCCATCAGCGGCGCCACCGCGATCAGCATCGCGCCCGCGCCGACCACGTCGATGGCCCGCTTGGCCGTGCGCGCGAATCGCGTGGGGCTCGTATAGGGAAGGCCGATCAGCGGCATGCCCTCGACCCAGTGCATGCCGACGCGCAGGTCGACGAGCTCGAACAGACGCGGCACGACGTCGATCTGGACGGGCAGCTCCTGCAGCAGGCGGACCGCCGCCAGCACCTCCGATTCGTATTCGTTGGAGAAGGCCACCACAACCCGCTCGACGTCGAGCGACTCGATGATCTCGGGCATGCGCTCGGGCGTCCCGAGGATCGTGAGGCTCTCAGGGAGATCGGCGCGGCGCGCGCGCGGGTTGCGGTCGATGAAGCCCACCACGTTGGCGCCGTACTCGGGGTGGCTGACGAGCTTGCGCGCGATCAGCTGGCCGATCTCGCCGGCGCCGACGATGAGCGTGTTCTGCTCGTAGGCCTTGGTGCGCTTGCAGGCGTCTCGCGTGAACCTGCGCAGCGCGGGCACGATGACGATCGCCAGCGCCCAGAAGACGATCAGGGCATCGATCGAGGGGCCGGCGCGCCCGCTCAGCTGCGAGGCGACGAGCACCAGCCACAGGCCGATGGCGACGAGCGAGAAGACCCCGGCGACGTCGTCGGTCGAGGAGTGGGCCGCGCGCTCGTGGTCTCGACCATAGAGGCCGTGGACTTTGGCCACCACGATCCAGCACGGCAGCGTGACGGCGAACACCAGCAGCTCGCGCCAGGAGCCGAGCACGCCGTGTCCGTTCCACAGCAGCGTCACCACGAAGTAGGCGGCGCTCAGTCCCACGAGATCGGCGATCGCGAGGCTGCGCGGCAGCAGCGAGGAGCGTCGCTGCGCACGGCCGCGGCTCAGCAGCGCGCGGGTGTGGGCGTCCATCGCCGCGACGGGATCGTCGACGCCGAAGCGCCCGGCGCCCGCGTGTGTCCCGACGCCCACATGCGCGTGCGCTTCCGCGTCGGAGTCGGCCCTCGCGGGCCTGCCCCGCGCCCTGTAGGCGGCGATCGAGCTGACGACATCCATGGACCGCGCATCATGCAGCGACGGGCTCCCGGACGCTAGACCAGGATCGCGTTCGAGCCCGAAGACCGGCCCAGGGGCGGGGCGCGCGCCTATACTTCCGGCCAGCACGGCCAGCACTAACGTTCAGCTACCTTTCATCACTCATACGGGGGACCGCTGCACGGGTCGGTCCGGAAGCGAGCGCTAGAGGAGTCACATCATGGCAAGGGATGCCCCGTGAAGCGGCTGGTAATAGTCGCCGACAACTCTCTGATCGTCGACGCCATCGCGATCGGCCTGCGCAAGAGCGGCGAGTTCAACGTGCTGGGTCACATCGATCCCCAGACCGCCCGCGAAGGGAGCATCGCGGAGCTGGATCCCGAGGTCGTGCTGCTCGACGACATGGGACAGTCGCCCCAGGTGGTGGAGCTGATCGGGAAGATCAAGGCCGGCCACCCGCGCATCGAGGTGATCGTGCTGACGCTGGTGATGGAGCCGCGGTGGCTGGATGAGCTGTTCGAAGCAGGCGCCATCAGCGCGATCTCCAAGGCGACCCACCCCGGGGCGCTGACGACGCTCCTACGCGAGACCCTCGCCGGCCACGTCGTGCACGTATCCAAGGGCCTGGCCCGCAACCGCGGCGCGGCGCGTGTCAACCACGCCGCCCTGGAGGGCACGCCGCTGACCCCGCGCGAGCTGGAGGTCCTGCAGCTCGTGGCCTCCGGGTCCAGCAACGGCGAGATCGCGCAAGCGCTGTGGGTCACCGAGCAGACCGTGAAGTTCCACCTCTCCAACGTCTATCGCAAGCTCGAGGTGGCCAACCGCACCGAGGCGAGCCACTACGCCTACGTCAACGGCCTGGTCGCCGCTCCACAGCCCGTGGAGACCCCCTGACGGTCAGAGGCGGCTCGTGGCGCAGCTCGCTTCGAAGGACCAACCCGCGCGCCGGGCGGGCCACCGCAACCGGGGCTGGGTGCTGCTCGCGACGGGGGCAATGGCCGCCGTCGCCGCCACCCATCTCGTGGACTACGGCGTGTACAACCTCCGCTACGGGGCGCTCAACGCCAACCTCTCCGAAAGCTGGTCCCACGTCCTCGACGCCTGCGCGCTGCTGCTGGGGGCGCTGGTCTGCCTGGCCGGCGCCTGGCGCTCACCGCTCGAGCGGGCCACATGGGTCGCCGTCGCGGTGGTGCTGCTGCTGTTCACCGTCGACGAGGTCTCCTCGCTGCACGCCGAGATCGGCGGCTCGCGCTTCGGCAAGCTGCTGTATGCCCCGATCCTAGTCGTGCTCGTGTACGGCGTGTGGCGGCTCACGCGTCGCGGCCCCTATCGCGCCGTCGTCCGCGCCGGCGCCGCGGTGCTGAGCGCCGCCTATGCGATCCACGTGCTCGATCCCCACCACATCGCGCGGGCGCTGGGATGGAGGGACGGCGGCTGGGCCTTCCAGTGCGTGGTGGCGCTGAAGGAGGGCACGGAGCTGGCCGGGGTGCTGCTGATACTGGGAGTACTGTGCGCGACGGTCGCCGCGCGCGAGCACGCGAGCCCCGCGCCGGGCTCCTCCTAGCGGCTCGAGCGCCACAAGTTCGTGCTTGCGCACCACGTTCATTTGGCAATGGAGCAGCGGCTGCTCGTGATCTCCCCGATCCGCAACGAGGCGGCGCACTTCGAGCGGACCGCGCGCGCGCTGGCGGCGCAGACCCGGCGGCCCGATCTGTGGCTGGTTGTCGACGACAACTCCACCGACGAGACCCCCGCGATCCTCGCGCGCCTGCAGGGCGAGCTCGAGTTCATGACGGTCGTGAACGGTCAAGCGCCGGTGCAACAGGACGCGCCGAAGGACCGGCTCGCCGTCGCCGCGCCCCCGAGGGCCTTCAATCGGGGGCTCGGGAACGCGGACTGGACCTCCTTCACGCACATCGCCAAGCTCGACGGCGACGTCGAGCTGCCGCCGCGCTACTTCGAGCTGCTGCTCGGCGAGTTCGCGAGCGACCCTTCGCTGGGCCTGGCCGGCGGGGTTCTGCAGGAGCGCGACGGCGAGGGTTGGAGCGAGCAGCCCGGAGCCAACGACTACCACGTGCGGGGCGGACTGAAGTGCTACAGCCGCGAGTGCCTGGAGGCGATCGGAGGAATCCAGGAGCGCCTGGCCTGGGACGCGATCGACGAGATCTATGCGCGCATGCGCGGCTTCAGGACGCGTACCGTGCTCGCGCTCGTCGCGCACCACCATCGCCCGACCGCGAGCGCCGACGGCCTCGTCAGGGGCCGCGCGCGACACGGGCGCTGCGCGTACATCGTCCGCTTCACGCTCCCGTGGGTCACCCTGCGGTCGTTCAAGGTCGCGCGCGAGCGCCCACGAGGGCTCTCGGGGGTGGCCTTCCTGTACGGCTACCTGCGCGCCGCGGTCCTGCGCACGCCGCGCGTGGAGGACCCGGAGTTCCGCGACTTCGTGCGCCGGGAGCTGCGCCAGCGCGCCCGCAGTGAGATCGCGCAGCGCCTGCCGCTTGCCCGGACTGCGCTCCCGCTCGCCGACCGCGGGCACTGACAGCACCGCATGTGCGGGATCGCAGGCATCGTCCGGAGCTCCGGCGCCGCGGTGGAGCGCGGGGTCCTCGAACGCATGTGCGAGGCGCAGTCCCATCGCGGCCCCGACGCGCGCGGGCTGCACCTCGACGATGGCGTCGGGCTCGGCATCCAGCGCCTGCGCGTGGTGGACCTGGTGACGGGCGACCAGCCGATTCACAACGAGGACCGCTCGGTCAGCGTCGTGCTGAACGGCGAGATCTACAACTTCCGCGAGCTGCGCCAGCGACTGCGCGCGGCCGGGCACCAGCTGACGACTGAGGGCGACACCGAGGTGATCGTGCACCTCTACGAGGAACTCGGCCCGGCATGCGTTCGCGAGCTGCACGGGATGTTCGCGTTCGCGCTGTGGGACAGCCGCCGGCGCCAGCTGCTGCTCGCGCGCGATCGCGTGGGCAAGAAGCCGCTGTTCTACTGCGAGCGGGCGGGCGGCCTGAGCTTCGCCTCGGAGATGCGGGCGCTGCTGCAGGACCCGGAGGTGCCACGGGAGATCGACCACCATGCGCTCGACGCGTACCTGACCTACGGCTACGTGCCCGCGCCGCTGAGCGCGTTCGCGTCGGTGCGCAAGCTCATGCCCGCGAGCACCTTGATCTATCGCGACGGTGTGGTGGAGACGGAGCGCTACTGGCGCCTCGACTACTCCCGCAAGCTCCCGCCGACGCCGCTGCCGGAGGTGTGCGAGCAGATCCGTGGGGCGATCCGCGACGCCGTGGGAAGGCGGATGATCGCCGACGTCCCCATGGGAGCCTTCCTCTCGGGCGGGATCGACTCCTCGGCGGTCGTGGCCGCGATGGCCGAGGTCTCGCCGGAGCCGGTGAAGACGTTCTCGATCGGGTTCGAGGAGGAGCGCTACAACGAGCTGCCGCAGGCCAGGCGGGTCGCGGCGGAGTTCGCCACCGATCACCACGAGCTCGTCGTGCGTCCCGATGCCGTCGAGCTGCTGCCGAAGCTCGTGCGCCACTACGGCGAGCCGTTTGCCGACGCGTCGGCGCTGCCCTCCTTCTACCTCGCTCGCTTCGCCGGCGAACACGTGACCGTGGCGCTCAACGGAGACGGCGGCGACGAGAGCTTCGCGGGCTATCCGCGGTACACGACGAACCTGGCGCTCGCCCAGCTCGACCGGATGCCCAGCCCGCTGCGCCACGCCGCGGGAGCGCTCGCGCTACGGGTGCCGCTCGGGGGCGATCCGCGCACGATGCGCAGCAGGCTCGGTCGCTTCGCGATCGCGTCGGCGCTGAGCCGCGAGGGTCGCTATCTCGCCCAGGAGTCCACCTTCACCGAGGCCCAGCGCGCTCAGCTCTACACGCGCGAGTACGCCGCGATGCTGGGGCCCTCGCGGGCAGCCGAGACGCTGCTGGGCCCATGGCGCTCCTCGAGCGCCACCGAGCTCCTGGATCAGCTCCTGGACGTCGACGTCAACAGCTACCTGCCTGGCGATCTGCTGGCGAAGATGGACATCGCGACCATGGCCTACTCGCTCGAGGGCCGCTCGCCGCTGCTCGACCACCAGCTCATGGAGCTGGCCGCGTCGCTGCCCGGCCCGATGAAGGCGAGCCGCGGTCAGGGCAAGCGCATCCTGCGCACGGCGCTGCGTGGCTGGGTCCCGGATGAGATCCTCGACGCGCCCAAGCAGGGCTTCGAACTCCCGGTGGGCAGATGGTTGCGCGGCGACCTGCGTGACTTCGCGCGCGAGGTGCTGCTCGATCCCGGCGCGACATCGCTGGGGTGGTGCCGGCGCGAGGAGGTCAGCCGGCTGCTCGACGAGCACAGCGCCTGCAGCCACGACCACACCAAGCGCATCTGGAGCCTTCTGATGCTCGAGCTCTGGCTCAGCGATACGTCTACGGACTCGCGATCGAAGCCGCTTTCGCATGTCGGCGCCTCGTGATGCGCCCCGTCGTCTGACAGGCGCGCGGGGCGAGCCGGCTTAGAACCGGTTTCAGGTTCTCAGCGCACGCGCTTGAGGAGTCGCTTGCCGAGCTGGACAGGGCCCGGCGGCCTGTCCGCACCGCGGCTGACGAGGTCGAGCCAGTCCTGCAGCGGACGGCTCGTGCTGATGCTGGTCCTCGAACAGAGCCAAGAGCCGACGGCGTGTGTGCCGCCATCGCTCGTGAACACACGCTCATAGCCCAGGCGCCGCAGGGCGCGCAGCACACGACGATCGTAGGATCCGAAGGGACACGCCGCCTCGGTGATGTCGGCATTGGCGAGGCCGGCGAGCATCCCGCGCGAGGCGACGAGCTCCTCGTGCAGCTCGTCGTCTGTCAACGCGCGCCAGTCGCGTTGATCGAGCCCATGACTGCCGATCTTCATGCCCGCGTCGCTGAGCTCGACGATGTCGTCGGCGCTGAGGTACCCGGCCAAGCCGATCCTCCCCGTCAGCGGGAAGAAGCGCGCGATCGTCTGGCGCTCTGCGAGAGCGGGCAGCGCGGACTCGATGTCAGAGACGTTGCCGTCGTCGAACGCCAGACCGACGCCAGCTCGCGGCAGCGCATCGAGGATCGACTCGAACCACCCGACTGGAACCCAGAAATCGCGCTCGTCCTCGGGAACCGAGTCCGGAGGCTCCCCGAGGCCGTGAAAGGTGACCACCAGCTGCCGCGCCATGCGTCATCTTGCTCCGGGGCGCCTGCGCCTAGGCTTCGAGCAGTGCCAAACGGACTGCATCTTGAAGCGCTCCATCGCTTGACTGCGCGCCGGCGCCGCGCTTGATCGACTGCTCCACGCGCTCCGGCAGGCTCGCCATGTCCCACGCGACCGCAACCCGTCCGGTCTGCTCGAACACCCTCGCCAGCGCGACCTGATGATCGTCCACCGTCTCACCGAAGCTCTTGAGTCGAGGCACGACCACCGGAACATGGCCCATGTTCGTCGCGCACATGATCGTGCCGGTGCCCGCATGGCTGACCACGGTGTCGGCCGCGTCCATGAAGTCGAGAACCCGATCGAAGCTGAGCCACTCATATGCCTCCGCCACTCCACGCGGAGCCGTCGCGGGCCCATGCTGGACGACCAGATCCTGCGAGTCGAGCTGCGCAATCGCTTCGATCAATCGATCGAAGCGGAATGTGGGGTTGCTGCCGACGGTTACGAAGATCACAGCAGGTTCCCCACGAACTCCATGCGAGGGCGTGTCGCCGCCTCTGCCCATTGGACGAAGAAGCGGTCCGCCAGGGGATAGACCAGCCTGCCGGTCAGCGACGGCCCATCCACTCGCGTGAGGCTCTCGACGTAGATCAGACGTGCGCCCATGAGCTTGCCCACGACGAACACCGGCACGGTGACTCCTCCCCCGGTCGCCAGCACGACATCCGGGCGGTGCCTGCCGAGAACGCCGAGGGCAAGCCAGAAGTTGCGCAGCATGTTCTTCACGTTGCGCGCCGTGGGAACGTGGGCGTAGATCTTGCGCTCGTCGCGCAACAGCGCCTCGGTGTCGGCCGCCCGCGTCGTGAACCACACGTGCGGGAGGTCGGCCCACGCCGATTTGAGCGCCAGCATCTGCATCAGATGTCCGCCCTGGCAGCAGACGAGCATCACCCGCGGCCCGGCTGGGTCGCTGTCAGGTCGTTTCATGGATCGCCTCGGTCAGGGTCGTCCAGGTCAGGCCGAGCTGCTCACCGCGAGCCACGATCTGGGGAAGGGCATCCGCCGTCGCCTGTGCGCTGGCTCGGCGACCGTAGCGCGCGGTGTCGTGCAGCAGGATGACGGCCCCAGCGCTCAGGTTTGACGTCACCTCGCCGCCGATCGCGCCGGCGCCGATCTCCTCCCAGTCAAGACCCCACGTCGACCAGTACACGACCTCGAGGTCCAGCGCCAGACATGCCTGGTAGGAGCCGTCGGCGAGCTTTCCGTAAGGGGGCCGGAACCGGGATGGACGAACGCCGGTCGTGGTCTCGATCGCCTCGAGCCCCTGCTCGAGGTCCGCTCGAGCCTGCTCTTCGCTGAGCAGGTCGAAACGCGGATGGGCGAACCCGTGCAACCCAAGTTCGTGGCCCTCCGCGACGATGCGACGAGCCAGCTCGGGCTCACGCAGCACCTCGGCGCCGAGGACGAAGAAGGTCGCGGCGACGCCGAGCCGATCGAGCTGATCCAGGACCTGAGGAGTAGCGTCGGGTCCGGGCCCGTCGTCGAAGGTCAGGACCGCGCGGGTTCCCGCGAGCCGCTCCAGGCCGGGCCATGCGCGCCAACGCCGCGCCCTGGAGGGGTGCCAGTTGTACAGCCGTCTGCGCAGCGGCCAGGGAACCGCGATCGGTATTCGACGTCCAAGCGGCATGCGTACCCAAACAACGAGCCAGCGTGCCCCGTCTTGCGAAACGGTGCGCCGGCGAGGACCCGCCCGCCTAGTCGGTTGGGGGGTGGGCTGGCGGTGCCCGCTTGCTAAACATCAGACGTGGCTACCGCCGACGATCCTCCAAGCCCGGGCGAGTTTCGCGCGCCCGTCATACGTGGGCTGCTGTGGCAGTTCCTGGGCCGGGGCACCCTGCAGGTGTCGCAGATACTCGTCGTGGTGTTGCTCGCGCGGCTGCTGACGCCCAGCGAGTACGGAATCGCGGGCATGGTGCTGGTGGTCATCAGCTTCGAGCCGCTGCTCGCCGGCAGCGGCCTGGCCGCCGCGCTCATACAGCGCCCGGTGATCACCGAGCTCGACAAGTCGACCGTGTTCTGGACGAACGCGGCGTTCGGGCTGCTCGCGTGCCTGATCGGAGTCGCGGTATCGCCCTTCGTCGCCGACTTCTACGGGAATGCCGAAGTCGAGCCGCTGTTCGCGGCCGTATCGGTCGTGTTCCTCGTGAGCTCGCTGAGCTCTGTGCAGGCCAACCTGCTGATCAGGGAGATGAACTTCCGCTCGCTGGAACTGCGCACGATGGCCGCAACCGTGGTCGGCGCGGCCGCCGCGATCTCGCTCGCGGCCAGCGGCGCCGGCGCGTGGGCTCTGATCGCCCAGCAGCTGGCGGTGTACACCGTCTCGCTGATGCTGCTCACCGGGTTCACGCATTGGCGACCTCGCCTGATGTTCTCCCGCGCGAGCCTGCGCGAGCTCCGCGGCTTCGGCGGCAACGCGTCCGGCACGATCCTGATGAACCAGCTCACCTACAACACGGACAACGTGCTCATCGGGCGGGTCCTGGGAGCGTCGGCGCTCGGCCTGTACACGTTCGGCTACAGCCTGATCATGCTGCCGGTGACGCGCATCGCCTCGCCGCTGGTGCAGGTGCTCTATCCCGTGTTCGCGCGCATCCAGCACGACGGACCGCGACTTGCCTCGCTCTGGCTGCGATCGCTGCGGATGATGGCCGCGATCACGCTGCCGTCGATGCTGGGGCTGATCGTGGTTGCACCCGAAGCGATCGACGTCGTCTTCGGGCGCCGCTGGCACAGCGCCACGCCGGTGGTTCAGATCCTGGCGACGGTCGGTATCGCGATCGCCATCCAGAACCTCAACGGGATCGTCCTGCAGGCGAAAGGCGAGACGCGCTTGGTGTTCCGGTACTCGTGCGTGCTGTTCGCGGGCGGGCTGATCTCGTTCATCGTCGGCCTGCAATGGGGAATCGTCGGTGTCTCGGCGTGCTTCGCGGCTGTCAACGTGTTCGTCCAGCCGGCGTATCTGCACCTGACCGCTCGCTCGATCGGCATCGGCCTGGGTGAGTGTGGCCGGGCATTGTCGGGGGTGATCCAGGCGACCGCCGTGGCCATGGGCGCGGCCCTGATCACCCGCGAGCTGCTGCTGGCGGACGGCGCCCCGGCGACGCTCCGGCTCGTCGCGACGATCGCGGTCGCGGCGGCCTTGTACGCGGGCGCCCTGATCTGGCGGGCACCCGATGTGGTGTCCGAGCTGCGCGATCTTCGTCCCCGCCGCGGCACTCCCGCGCCGGCCGAGGTCGTCGCCGCGTGAGGTCGGCGCGATCGGGCCCGCACAGCCGCTGGCGCGATCGGCCCCGCACAGCCGCTGGCGCGATCGGGCCCGCACAGCCGCTGACGCGGTCCTGCAGCGCGTACGTACGCGCCCGGGCGAGCTGAACAGCCCACGCGCGGTACCTAACCGATCGGCTAGCCCCCGAACACGACTTACGGCCATCCCACGATCTGGGACGACGCCGTAGCATTGCGAGGGCTGAGATGGATATTTCGCTCTTTCTAATCGTCCTGTGGCGCGCCAAACGGCTGGTGATCGTCGGCGTGCTGGTGGGTGCCGTGCTCGCGGTCCTGGCCTACGGCAAGCCCAGCTTCGCGGGCGGGCGCCCCACGCTGGTGCCGCGCTCCGCGGAGGTATGGCAGAGCGAAGCGCAACTGCTGATCGGGCAATCGGCCTACCCGTATCGCCAGTCGGCGCCCACCGAACCCGATGGGTCCCTGGGCTCGCTCTCGCCGATCTACGCGAACCTCGCGAACGGCAGCATCATGCAGGGCGAAATTCGCCGGCATCTGGGCACGCGTGGCAAGGTCAAAGCCACGGAAGACGTGGATCTCGCCGCTTCCAGCTTCCTGCCGTTCGTCAACTTCATCGCGACCGCGCCGACCGGCGCCGAAGCGGCGCGCTTCGCCCAGGGGGCCGCCTCGATCTTCGAAGCGTTCGTCACTCGCCAGCAGATCGCGCAGGGGATACCGGCCACCCGTCGCATCCGGCTTTCCGTCGTCCAGTCGGGAGCCGTCGCCAAGCTCCTCGAAGGACACAAGCTGAGCATCCCGATCCTCGTGTTCGTGGCGTTCCTGATGGGCACCGTGGCGCTCGTGCTCGTCAAAGAGAACGTCCGGCGGCGGACGGCCGCGCTGGCGCACGCCGCCCCCGAGGCGCCGTCGGTCAGATCGGTCCCCGCGGAGGTGGAGACGGAGCCCGACGCGGCGCGCGCGCTTCCGATCGGTAAGCGCGACGGGCCCTCGCCTGAGGGACGCGACCGCCTGATGACCGGCAGTGCCGAGTGGTGAGCCGGTGACTCGCCGCCGCCCGTTCACCCCCTGAGTCGGGTCCCGCGCCATGGTTCGTGCCTCCCAACGCGTCTCCCCGTCGATCGCCGCGATAACGGCGCTGCTCGCGCTGCTGACGGCCGACATCCTCGCCGGAGCCTCCCACGTGGAGGCGATCGCGCTGGGACTGCTCGCGTTCGTGTTCGCTCTCTGGCTCGCGCGCCTGGCGAAGAGCTGGACCGTGATCGTCGGCACCGTCGTGTGCGTCGTTCTGCTGATTCCGAACGACGGCGCCTATGTGCTGCCCGAAGCGCTGCCCTTCCAGCTGGAGCCCTACCGCGTGATCATCGCGCTCGTGGAGTTCGGCTGGATCGTCTCGCTGCTGATCGACTCGCGCGTGCGCAGCCGCACGTCGGGCTTCGAGGGACCGCTGCTGCTGCTGATCGCCGTCACGCTCGGGTCCGACCTCGCCAACCCCCGGCACTTCGGCACGGTCGAGAGCTACGCCGTCAAGTCCCTGTGGCTGTTCCTCTCGTTCGTGCTCCTCTACTACCTCGTGGTGAGCGTGGTGCGAACGCGTGCGGCGGTCGAGCGCATCATCACCGTGATCGTGTCCGCCGGCACGATCGAGGCCGTGGGCGCGCTCGTGGAGCGGAGATCCGGCTACAACGTCTTCGATCATCTCCACCCGCTGCTGCCGATCTTCAACTACGTTCCCGCGGCCGTGGCGCACCTGGAAGTGCGAGGCGGCTACCTGCGGGCGTTCGCCGCCTCCGGCGACCCGATCGAGCTCTCCACGGCGATGGCGATGCTGCTCCCGCTCGCCGCGTACCTCGCGATCAGCCGCCGACAACGCGCCTGGTGGCTGGCGGCCGCCTTCCTGCTGTTCGCCGACTTCGTCGGCGGCTCGCGCACCGGGGTGATCGGGCTGTTCGCGATGCTCCCCGTGTTCCTCTGGCTACGCTGGCGCGAGACGCTGCGCTGCTGGCCCGCGCTGCTTCCGATGTTCGTGGTTCTGCACTTCGCCGCTCCGGGGGCGATCGGCACCATCATCGAGGGGTTCTTCCCCAAAGGCGGCATCGTGCACCAGCAGCAGGAAACCGAAATCGGGCCGCACGGTGAAGTGAAGTACTCCAGTCGACTCGCGCGTATCGGCCCAGAGTTCCACGAATACCTTCTGCACGACCCGCTGGTGGGCCAGGGCTATGGGACACGCGTCGTCGGCTACCACAACGAAGCGCACGACAACGCGATCATCCTCGACGACCAGTGGCTCGACACGCTGCTTGAAACAGGCCTGTTCGGCGTGCTCGCGTGGATGTGGCTCTTCGGGCGCACGATCCGCCGCCTGGGCGTTCGCGCCAAGCGCGAACGCGGCACCCCCGAGGGATGGCTCCCGGTCGCGCTTGCCGCGTCGATCGTGTCGTTCGTGGTCGCGATGTTCTTCTTCGACGCGTTCGGCTACATCCAGGCGACGTCCGTGGCCTTCACGCTGCTCGCGCTGTCCGCCGTGCTGCTGCGGCTCCCGGCGGAGGCGACGCCCGAGGAGCTGCCGGAAACGTCAGACACCCGTGCGATCCGCGCACACGACCGCTACGCTCGAGCGTACTCGCCGGCGCCGGGGTGAGACGATGTTGACGGCACGGCGAATCGCGAGGCGCATGAAAGCGGAGCTGAGCGCCGCTGGACGAGACCGTGCGCTGCGCATGGCGGCGGCGCGACTGCAGGGCGCGGTCGCGCTGGAGCCCGGCGGGCCGAGCTCGGCGTTCGGGCGGCTCGGAGTGGTCCATGTGTATCCCAAGCTTGCGGCTCTGGATACGCTGGACTTCGCCGAGACCACGCTGTGGTCGTTCAAGCGCCGTGACGTTGAGCCGCGACGGCATCTGATCGGGGAGGCCGCTCGGCTTCCCGAGGTACCCGGCGATTCCTATGACGCCGTGCTGTCGTCGCACGTGCTCGAGCACATCGCGAACCCGCTCGGCGCGCTCGGTGAATGGCGGCGGGTGGTCCGCCCCGGTGGGCACATCATGCTGATCGTCCCCCACAAGGACGCGACCTTCGATCATCGCCGGCCCGTGACCACGCTCGAGCACATGCTCGAGGACGCCGCGGCCGACAGGGACGAGACCGACATGACCCATCTCGACGAGTTCATCGAGCTGCACGACATCGCGCGTAACCCGGCGGCGCCGAGCCGCGCGATCTTCGAAGAACGCTGCCGTGAGAACCCCGATAACCGCTCCATGCACCACCACGTGTTCATCTCACAGACCGTCGTGGACCTGTGCCGGGCCGCCGACCTGCGCGTGCTGCTGCTGCGACCCGCGCCACCGTGCCACATCCTGTGCCTGTGCCGAGTCGGCGAGGACTCGAGCGAAGAGCTAACCGACGCCGAGCTGAACGCCGCCTTGGCCGGCAGCCCGTTTGCGTCCGATCGCAACGGCCGTCAGTAGGCGCCGATGTTCCATGCGCCGCTCCTGGGGCGGGGTTCGCCGTCGATGTTCTTGCACAGGGCTTCTTTGGGCGTCTGCGAGCACAGGGCCGAGAGATTCCTGCCGTGCCCGATCGCCGCTGAGCCACTCTCCGGCCGTCCGAGCGGAGCCCGCGCCTGGCCCGTCAGCTCGAGCTTCGCCGAGCTCACGTAACGCGATGCGGTTTCCGGCTGCCCCATACACGCCACCCACGAGCTGAATTCGCTCGTGTAGAACGCCTCCTTCGCTTCAGCCCCGGTTTCGACTTCGCCGCGCTCGCACGCGAACACTTCGTTGCCACCGCCCGAGTTCGCCCACAGGTTGTGTTCCACCCCGCCCGGCGCCGCGAGGAAGCGCTCGGCGCTGATCAGATCGTGGCAGCTCGTCACCACGTTGTTCTTGAAGGTGCGGTTCGACACCGTCAACGCGCGCCCTTCCTCGGTGTCGCTGTTCCACGTTTCGCACGTCTCTTTCCCGCCCTGTTCGGTCGTGGGCCCATCGCCGATCAGCGTGTTGTTGTACGTGTGATCGTCGCCCGTGAAGGCCCCCGCCAAACCACAGCACGTGTTGCCCGTGAGCACGTTGTCGAAGATCCACACGTTCGAGGTCTTATCCGAGCACGGCGTACCGCCATTGCTGCCCTCCAGGAAGATCGGCCCCGTGGTGTTCGCGCCTTCGGTCGTGATGTAGTTGTCATAGATATAGAGCCCCGTGTAGTGTGCGAGCTGTGTTGGCCTGGCGAAGCAGTGCACGCCGTCGACGTGGTTGGTGCCGACGTCGTCTTCCCAGTTGCTGTTGCCGTAGAAGCGGTTGTGCGCGAACGCCTCCTGCCCGATGCTGCTGTTGGCACCGTTGCCGCCGCCGATCGCGAGCCCGTGGGTGAGGTGGTAGAAGGTGTTGTGTTCGACGTAGATGTGCCCGCTCTTCGCTCCATTTTCGATGACGAGCGCCCACCCCAGGTCGTGGAGGTAGTTGTTCTCGATCGTGTCGAACGCCGGTTCGCCGCCTTCCGTGTTGATGGCGATTCCCTGGATTTCGGTGTTCCCCACCACGTCGCCTTTTGCGGAGACGTAGAGCGGCCCGATATCAAGGTGCTCGATCTTGCAATGCCTGCAACCGAACGCCTCGATGGCTTTGGTGCCCGGCCCTTCTTCGTGCTCCTTCGCATACGAGCGCTGCGTGTTCTCGATCTGCCCCTGGTACCCGGCGGCAGACGTGAGCGTGATGTATTCGCTGCCACCGTTCACATCGATGCAGCCGGAGCCCGGGCACCCGCTCCCCGACATCGCAAACCTGGAACCGGGCGTGAACAAGATCGTGATCGGCCTGCCGGCTTCGCCGCTTCCGTGAGTTTCGAGAGCTTGCGTGAAGGTGCCGCACAGCCCCACGGTCGTCCCCGGCCCAACCTCGCCCGCACGAGATCCCCAGTCGCCCTCGGAGTTCAACCAGGCAAGCGAGTGGGCCGTCGCACAGCTGGCGCCGGTTTCAGCGCCCGCGCCCGACTGCGCAACGTAGACGTGCGGATCGCCGCCGGTGTGCGAAGGCGCCAGCGCGTCCGAGGCGTACAGGCCGATCAGGGCGCCGACGAGGGCGAGCGCGAGAGTTCCTCCGAGCATCCTAGGGCGTCGCACCGTGCGGTTCTGCTAGTAGGCGCCGATGTTCCACGCGCCGCTGCTGGGACGGGTTTCGCCGTTGATGTTCTCGCAGAGGGCTGCTTCGGGCGTCTGCGAGCAGAGGCTCGAGAGGTTCTTGCCGTGCCCGATCGCCTGTGAACCGCTTTCGGGTTCTCCGAGCGGGGCCTGTGCCTCGCCGGTCAGCCTGAGCTTCGCCGTGCTGACGTAGCGCGATTCGGTTTCCGGCTGCTCCATGCACGTCACCCAGGAGCCGAATTCGCTCGAACGGAACGCTTCCTTGTCTTCGCCCGCGGTTTCGACTTCGCCGTGCTCGCACGCGAACACTTCGTTGCCGGTGCCCGAATTCGCCCACAGGTTGTGTTCGACCCCGTCCGGCGCCGCGAGCGACCGCTCGGCGCTGATCAGGTCATGGCAGCTCGTTACCACGTTGTTCTTGAAGGTGCGGTTGGAGACCGTCAGCGAGCGCCCTTCCTTGGTGTCGCTGTTCCACGATTCACAGGTCTCCTTTTCGCCCTGTTCGGTGGTGGGCCCATCGCCGATCAGCGTGTTGTCGTACGTATGATCTTCGCCCGTGAACGCCCCTGCCAAGCCGCAGCACGTGTTGCCCGTGAGCACGTTGTTGAAGATCCACACGTTCGACGTTTTATCCGAGCAGGGCGTGCCGCCATTGCTGCCCTCCAGGAAGATCGGCCCCGTCGTGTTCGAGCCTTCGGTCGTGATGTAGTTGTCGTAGATGTAGAGCCCCGAGTAGTGCGCTGTTTTGTTCTGCCCGCCAAAGCAGTGTACGCCGTCCACATGGTTGGTGTCGGCTTCGCCGTCTTCCCAGTTGCTGTTGCCGTAGAAGCGGTTGTGCGCGAACACGATCGGGCCGACGTCTCCGCCGTTGAAGTCGGAGCCGGGCGTGAAGCCGTGCGTGAGATGGTAGAACGTGTCGTGTTCCACATCGATGTGGGAGGTCGTTTCAGCCGCCTGGACGGTAACCGCCCAGCCGAGGTCGTGAAACACATCGTTTTCGATGCTGATGTATTCGGGACTACCGCCTTCCGGGTCGCTCTCGATCCCACGGATTTCGGTGTTGCCGACCACATCTCCCTTTTCAGAGACGTACAGCGGACCGATTTCAAGGTTTTCGATCGCGCAGTGACGGCACCCCCGTGCCTCGATCCCGGTCGTCGGCGGCCCTGCTTCTTTCTCCTTGGCGTACGAGCGTTCGGTGTTTTCGATCACCCCTTCGCCGCCACCGTCGATCGTTATGTATTCGCTGCCGTTGTGGATGTCGATACAGCCGCTGCCCGGGCAGCCTGAGCCACCGATCGCGATCTTCGCGCCCGAGGTGAAGAGCATCGTGATTGGCTTGCCGTTCGTGCCGCTGCCCCGCGTTTCCAGCGGCTGGGTGAAGACGCCGCACAGGTCCACCGTCGTTCCGGGCGCAACCCTGCCGGCGCCAGCGCCCCAGTTGCCGGCGTTGTTGAGCCACGCGAGCGAATGCGCGTCGCCGCAACCGCCTCCGCCCTGCCCGCCCGCGCCCGCCTGCGCCACGAACACCTGCGGACCCGCGGATGCCGATGAGATCACGACGGTCGTCGCTTCGGAGCTCGCCTTCGCGGACCCGGTCGCGTTCGCGGCGGTCACCGCCACGCGAATCCTGTAGCCCACGTCGCCTGGCCGGAGCTTGTAGCTCGAGGACGTCGCGCCGCCGATGTTCGAGCAGGCCTCCCCGGAGGCTTTGTCGCAGTCCTGCCACTGGTAGACGTAGGAGCTCGGTTCACCCGACCACGAGCCTTCCGAGGCGGTCAGCTTCTTGCCTTCCGTCGTTTCTCCGTAGATGACGGGCGGGGCCAGGGCGACCGGCGCGGCCGGGGGCGTGCCGGTCGGCTGTTCGGGGAGCCCCCCGGGAGGCGACGTGCCTGCTGCCTGTTCGAGCGCAGCCGCCGCGCCCATAGGCGCCAAGCTCAGATCGGCGCCGCTGGCCGCCGGGGTGACATAGGCCGAGACCGGGCAGGCGGAGTAGGTGGCGCCCGTCCTCCACGATCTCGACAGCGCGCGTAGGTCCCGCCTGGCGCTCGTCGCGCTCGGGCACCGCCCGTGTGCGCGGTCGCGGTAGCGAAGCCTGCCGCCCCTGCCGAGGATGGCGAGCCAGTAGGTCCTGCCCGTGAGAATCTCGACCGGCGCGATCGACACGCTGGTCCAGGCGCCGCGCGTGGGGAATGTGGAGCCCGTGCTGAGGAGCGTTCCCGGATGGCCTGAGGCCGAGCTGTAGAGGCCCACGATCAGCCGGCTGGCGGAAGTCCTCGCGTCCATGTAGACGTGGACCTCGGCCGCCAGCCCCGATGTCTCGGCCCGCAGGCGAAACGCGTCGGCCTCGCCGGCACCGAGCGAGTCGTGCTGCCACTCGACCGCCGTGTCGCCCAGAAGCACCGCTGGGTGGCCCGTCCCCGCCCCGAGGGCCGGGGCAGCCGCAGGCAGCGCCAGCACGCAGATCGCGGCCAAGATGCTGCGCTTGAGGTCGTTGAGCATCAAGGACATCCTCTCGGGACGGTGGCGCATGGTCCACTACCCTGTTCGTCGCGCGACACGCCCACCTTAGTCGTGCGAACGTGCTGTCGGTCGGGCTTCGCGCCCGCAAGAAGCATCTTCCGCGACTCGTTCCTTTGCCTGAACGTGAGCCAGCAAGCCATACGCCGCATCCTCGTGCCGATGTCGGGCGAGCTCGGCGAGCACCTCGCCGGGCCACAGATTCGCGCGGTGGAGTTCGCGAAGGCGCTACGCCACGACTACGAGGTGACGCTTGCCTGCAGCGACGGCGCCGACGGCGAGCGCGACGGCGTTCGAGTGATCGCCGCCAACAGACCGCGGCTGCTGCGCGAGAGCGCGTCCGCCGACGCGATCCTCTCGGGCTCCTTTCCGCCATATCTGCTTGCCTGCAAGCCGCTGCACCGATTCGTCGCGATCACCGACCAGTACGACCCCCACGATCACGAGATCGCGACCAAGCAGCAGAGCGACCGCCAGCGCGATCGCGAGCTGCGCACCCGCGCGGCCTGGCAAACGCTCCAGTTGCGCTACGCCGACATGGTGCTGTGCGCCAGCGAGCGCCAGCGAGCGCAGCTGTTGCGCAGCCACGACTCCCTGTCCGGTTCTCGCGTGGGCGCGCCGGACCCCGTAGTCGTGCCGTTCGGCATCCCGGATCCGCCGCCGCCGTCCTCCCGCCGGCCCCTGCACGAGCACTTTCCGCAGCTCGCCGACGGCGACACGCTCGTGCTGTGGTGGGGCAGCGTGTGGCGCTGGCTGGACGCGGACACGGCGGTTCGCGCGTTCGCCGCGATGGCGGCCTCGCGACCCGACATCAAGCTCGTGATCACAGCCGGCAGACCGCCGCACAGCGGCTCCGAGCGCTACTACAACGCCGCGGACGAGGTCAGGGCGCTCGCCGCGGATCTGGGCGTGCTGGGAAGCACGGTGCTGTTCCTCGACGAGTGGATCCCCTATGACCGGCGCCACGACTACCTGCGCGAGGCGGATATCGGGCTGACCCTGCATCGGCATGCCGAGGAGGCGCGGCTCGCTGCCCGCGCACGCTACATGGACTACCTCTCGGCCGAGCTCCCCTGCGTGCTCGGGCGCGGCGACGAAACGGCCGAGGAATTCGCCGCCGCCGGGTTCGCGACGCTGCTGGAGAGTCCGAGCCCGAACGATCTCGCCACGGCGTTGCTGGCGCTCGCCGACGATCCCGCCAGGCTTCCCGCCGCCCGCGCCGCCGGACACAGTCTTGCCACCCAGCACCGATGGAGCGCCGTGGGCGCGAGGCTCTCGCAGGCGATAGCCGATACGTCCGCCAGACGACAGACCTCCCCGCGGACCACGTTTGGACTGCTCGGCCGCACCGGCACTTACTACGCGCGGCGCGTTTCTCATCGCGTCCTGGCGCCATAACCCGGACCCGCGAGATAGATGAAGCTCGACTCGAGGATCCCCAAGCGGCTGGCTCTGCAGCCGCTGTATCGCAAGCTCCACGCGCTCGCGCTCGTGGGTATGAACTACGGAGGCACGGTCTACGACGCCGGCGACCGGATCGCGATCCTCCGCACCCCCTCGCCGAGCCCGGTCGTGTTCGATGCGGGTGCTCACCGCGGCAACTACACCCAGATCGTGCTCGAAGCTCGACCCGGCGCCACGATCCACGCGTTCGAGCCGGCGCCCGACAGCTACCAGGCGCTCGTCGAGCGCTTCCCCTCGGGCGTCGCCCTGCACAATTGCGGGCTCTCAGATCGAGAGGGCGAGGCGACGTTCTACGCCGACGAGGCACAGTCCCAGTCGGCGAGCATCCTGCCGCAGGAGCGCCAGCATCTGGAGAATCACGCTGACTTTCACCCCGTCGGCACCGTCAGGACCCGGACCGTCGACGCGGTCTGCAGTGAGCATGGGATCGAGCGAATCGACCTGCTCAAGCTCGACGTCGAGGGCGCGGAGCTCGCCGCGCTGCGTGGCGCGCGGCGGATGCTCGAGGAGCAGCGAATCGGCTTGATCCAGTTCGAGTACGGTATGCCGGCGAGATCGGCACGGGTGTATCTGTGGGACTTCTTCGAGCTCCTCGACGGCTGGGAGATCCACCGAATCGTCGCCGACGGGACGGTCCCGATCTCCTATCAGGACCGCTGGGAGATCATGTGGAGCGCCAACTACCTGGCCATACCGCGCCACGGCACCGCGCCCGCGGGATAGACGCGCCCTGTCAGTAGGCGCCGATGTTCCATGCGCCGGTGCTGGGCCGGGCTTCGCCGCTGATGTTCTTGCAGAGGGCTTCTTCGGGCGTCAGCGAGCACAGGCTCGAGAGGTTCTTGCCGTGCCCGATCGCTTCTGAGCCGCTTTCGGGTTCTCCGAGCGGCGCCTGCGCCTGGCCCGTCAGCTTCAGCTTCGCCGTGCTGACGTAGTGCGATTCGGTTTCCGGCTGTTCCATGCACGTCACCCACGAGCCGATTTCACTCGAGTGGAACGCTTCCTTGTCTTCGCTCCCGGTTTCGACTTCGCCGTGCTCGCAGGCGAACACTTCGTTGCCACCACCCGCATTCGCCCACAGGTTGTGTTCGACCCCGTTCGGCGCCGCGAGCGAGCGCTCGGCGCTGATCAGGTTGCGGCAGCTCGTCACCACGTTGTTCTTGAAGGTGCGATTGGACACCGTCAGCGGCCGCCCTTCCCTGGTGTCGCTGTTCCACGATTCACAGGTCTCTTCGGTGGTGGGCCCTTCGCCGATCATGGTGTTGTCGTAGGTGTGATCTTCGCCCGTGAACGCCCCTGCCAAGCCGCAGCACGTGTTGCCCGTGAGCACGTTGTTGAAGATCCACACGTTCGACGTTTTATCCGAGCAGGGCGTGCCGCCATTGCTGCCCTCCAGGAAGATCGGCCCCGTCGTGTTCGAGCCTTCGGTCGTGATGTAGTTGTCGTAGATGTAAAGGCCGGTGTAATGCGCGAGGTCGGTTGGCCTGGCGAAGCAGTGCACGCCGTCCACGTGGTTGGTGTCGGCGGCGCCGTCTTCCCAGTTGATGTTGCCGTAGAAGCGGTTGTGCGCGAACACCTCCTGCCCGATGCTGCTGGCGGTGCCGTTGCCACCACCTATCGCGAGCCCATGGGTGAGATGGTAGAAGGTGTTGTGTTCGATATAGATGTGCCCGCTCTTTTCCCCATTTGCGAGGACGATCGACCAGCCCATGTCGTGGAGGTAGTTGTTCTGGATCGTGTCGTATTCCGGTTCGCCGTCTTCGTTGTTGATGGCGATCGCCTCAATTTCGGTGTTGCCCACCACATCGCCTTTTTCGGAGACGTACAGCGGCCCGATTTCGAGGTTTTCGATATTGCAGTGCCTGCAGCCGAACGCCTTGATGGCTTTCGTGCCCGGTCCTTCTTCGTGCTCCTTTGCATACGACCGTTCGGTGTTCTCGATCTGCCCTTTGTACCCGGCGGCAGAGGTGATCGTGATGTATTCGCTGCCGCTTTTCATGTTGATGCAACCGGCACCCGGACAGCCATTGCCCGACATCGCGATCTTGGAGCCGGACGTGAACATCACGGTGATCGGCGCGCCCGATTTGCCGTTGCCGAGCACTTCGACGGGTTCGGTGATCGTGCCGCACAGCATCACGTCGTCGCCCGGGGCGATCTTCCCGGCGCCCGACCCCCAGTGGCCTTCCTGGTTCATCCATGCCACCGACTCGGCATTCGCACAGCTACCTTCGCCGCTTTTCGAGCCGGCGCCCGATTGCGAGACGAAGATGTCTGCGCCCGTGGCGTGCGCCGCCACCGTGGCCGTCGCTTCCGAGCTGGCTTCCGTGGAGCCCGCTTCGTTGCTCGCGGTCACGACCGCCCGCAGCGTGTGCCCCACGTCGCCCGCTGCCAATTTGTAGCTGGAGGAGGTGGCGCCGGCGATTTCCGCGCACGCCGCGCCCGAGCCGTTGCAGTCCTCCCACTGGATGGCGAAGCTGGGACCACCCGTCCAGGAGCCATCCGTGGCCGTCAGCGTCTGGCCTTCTTCGGTCGTGCCACTGACTTTCGGCAGCGCGGTGTTCGTCGGCGCCGCCGGCGCCGCCGACGTCACCGTACCGGTGGCCCCCGAGCTGGCTTTCCCCGAGCCGCCGGCGTTCGTCGCGGTCACCGCCACCACGAGCGTGTGCCCGACATCGTTCGAGGTCAGTTTGTAGCTCGAGGCCGTCGCTCCGGCGATGTTCGCGCAGGCCTCGCCTGAGGTGTTGCAGTCCTGCCACTGGTATGTGAAGGACGTCGGGCTGCCGGTCCACGTGCCGTTCGACGCGCTCAACGTCTGCCCTTCGACCGTCGAGCCGCTCACCGACGGCGCCACCGTGTTCGTCGGCGCCGTCGGCGTAACCGTCGCCGTCGCAGCCGAGGTCGCCGGCGTCGAGCCGCCCGCGTTGCTCGCGGTCACGACGACGCGCAGCGTGTGCCCGACATCGCCAGCCGCGAGTTTGTAGGTGGCGCCCGTCGCCCCGCTCACATTCGTGCAGCCTGCGCCCGAGGTGTTGCAGTCCTGCCACTGGTATGTGAAGGACGTCGGGCTGCCCGTCCACGTCCCGTTCGTGGCGCTGAGCGTCTGGCCTTCGACGGCCGAGCCGCTCACCACCGGCAACACCGTGTTCGTCGGCGCCGGCGGGGGCGGTTCCGAGCTCGCGACGGTCGCTGTCACCGCGGAGTTTGCCGCGGTGGTGCCGCCTTCGTTGGTGGCGGAGACGACGACGCGCACCGTGTGGCCGACGTCGCTCGAGGCGAGCTGGTGGGTGGACGCCGTCGCGCTCGCGATGTTCACGCAGCTCTTACCCAAGGTGTTGCAGTCCTGCCACTGGTAGCCGAACGACGTCGGGGCGCCCGTCCAGGTGCCGTTGCTGGCGGTGAGCGTCTGGCCCTCCTGGGCGGTCCCGCTGACGACAGGCGCGACGGTGTTCGTTGGAGCCGGCGGCGGTGGTTCTGGGGCGACCGTTGCGCTGGCTTCCGAAGCGGCCGATCCGGATCCGCCTTCGTTGCTCGCGGTAACGAGCACGCGCAGCGTGTGGCCGGTGTCGCTCGAGGTCAGCTGGTAGCTCGACGCCGTCGCGCCAACAATGCTCGAGCAGGCTTTGCCCAACGTGTTGCAGTCCTCCCATTGGTAGGCGATCGAGGTCGGTTCTTCGGTCCACGTGCCGCCGCTCGCGCTCAGCGTGTCGCCCACCTGAGCGGTGCCGCTGACGGTTGGTGGCACGGTGTTCACCGGCGGGGGCGGAGGCGGCATGGTGATGAGCGGGCTCGGTTCGGAGGCGGCCGAGCTCGACCCTCCTTCGTTGGCCGCGGTCACGACGTTGCGCACGGTCCCTCCGACGTCGGCCGGGGAAAGCGTCAGACTCGACGTCGTCGCTTCGCTCACGTTCAGGCAGCCGAGTCCCAGGCCGTTGCATTCCTGCCACTGATAGGCGTAGGTCGCGGGGGTGTCCTTCCAGCTGCCGGTGGTCGTGCTGAGCACCTGTCCCGCGGTCGCTTCGCCGGCGAGCGCGGGTGGGGTGGTGTTGACCGGGGGCGGAGAGGCGGTCGAGACATAGGCAGAGACAGGACAGTCCGCGTAGACAGTTCCGGCCTTCCACGAGAGCGGCATGCTGCGAAGGTGCGAGCGCGCGCTCGTTTCGCTCACGCACGGGCCCTGGGCGCGGTCGCGGTAGCGCAGCGTGCCGCCCTCGCCGAGGATCGCGAGCCAGTAGGTCGTGCCGGAGACGAGTTTGAGCTTGGAGATCGGCAGGGTCATCCACGTCCCCCCGCCCGCGGCCGGCGCCGATGCCGCCCGCAGGCGCGCGCCGGCGTGGCCGCCAGAGTTCGCATAGATACCCACGAGCACCGTGCTCGCCGCGCTGCCCGCGCCGATGTAGAGATGCACCGCGCGTGCGAGCCCCGAGGTTTCGGCCCGCAGCTCAAAGGCTTCCGCGCGGCCGGCGGCCAGGAAGTCGGCCTGCGATTCGACCGCGTCATCGCCCAGCAGCACGGTCGAGGCCGCGACGGCGGTGTTGCGACCGCGCTGATGGATCTGGACGCCGGGCTTGTGGTGGACGCGGCGCGCGGCCCTTGCCACGTCGCCCGCGGAGCCATGTGCACGGGTCGTTGCAGGACGAATGGAGGCCACGGCGAGCGCCGATGAGCCAGCGAACGCAACGAGCAGAGTGAGCGCGGTGACGAAGCTGCGCGCGAGCTGTTTGAGCACCGAAGGCCTCCTGATTGCCGGAGTAGGCGTATGCCCACTCCCCCCTGCCGTCGACGGAACGCCGGCGTAGCTGTAATGCCTTGGACGCCGTTGGACGCTCCGTGGAAACGTCGGCCTAGAGGGACGACGCCGATGTAGCGAGCACTGGACGACACGACTGTCGCCAGCGCCGGGCGAGTCAACCGCATGAACAACGGGGATGACGCAGAGTTGCGGTCGGCTGTTCCCGAGCCGGTGCCCCCTCCTTCGTTGCCCTATGTTCCAGATGTGGAGCTATCCAGGAAACCGCTCCGGGTCGTGCTGGCCGACGACCACCACTTCTTCCGCGAGGGGCTGCGCGAGCAACTGAGGGCCGATGGCGTGTCGGTGGTCGGGGAGGCGGCGGACGGCGACGCGGCGGTGGCGGTGGCCCGCGACCGCGAGCCAGACGTCGTGGTCGTCGATCTGAGCATGCCCGGTACTCCGGGGATCGACGCGGTCCGCCGGATCCTCGCAGCCTCTCCAGAGACGCAGATCATCGTTCTGACCGTCTCGGCCAAGCAGAGCGACGCGCTCGAGGCGCTGGCCGCTGGCGCGTGCTGCTACCTGCTGAAGGACACGCGCGTCGAGGAGCTCGTCGCGAGCATCCGGCTTGCGGCCGCCGGCCACGCGGTGCTCTCGCGTGAGATCGTGCGGGCGCTCGCGGAGCAGGTGCGCATCGGCAGCTGGGACGGGACTGACGCCGCCGGCAACGGCTCGGCGCTCAGCGCCCGCGAGCTGGAGGTGCTGCGGCTGATCGCCGAGGGCGCCGACAACGCGACGATCGGGCGCGAGCTCTCGATCAGCGGCCACACGGTGAAGCAGCACGTGACGAGCATCCTCAACAAGCTGGGTGTGCAGAACCGCGTCCAGGCCGCCGTGTGCGCGGTGCGGACGAGCCTCGTCTGAGCGCGGCGCACAGTCGCGCTCAGCTCGGGGCGGCCTGAACTGGGCGGCGTTCGCGCGCTCGACGCGACGTGCGCTACGCGGCGTTTGCGCGCTCGATCGCTCTCATCGCCGCGTCGCGATCGGCGACACCGAGCTTCGCCACCCCCGCGGAGACGTGGCGCCTGACCGTGACCGGCGATAGCGCCAGCATCTCGCTGACGTCCGCGGTGTTCAGGCCGGAGCTCAGTAGCTTCAGGATCTCCGACTCACGGGATGTCAGCTGCACGGCTCCAACCCGAATCGGCTCCTCAGGGGGCGCGGTGAACTCGCGGAGCTCGTTCAGCACCGCGCCGACGAGCGCCCGGGGCAGCGCGGCCTCGCCTCGGAGCACCCCGCGCAGGGCGTTCGGCAGGCGATCGGAACGCGTGTCCTTCGGCAGGTAGCCGACGGCCCCGGCACGCAGCGCGGCGAGCACGATGTCGGTCCGGTTGGAGGCGCTCAACATGACGATCGCCGTCGCAGGTCGCTCCGCCGCGATCCTCGCCGCCGCCTGGATGCCGCCGCCGGGCATGCCGACGTCCAGGAGGACGACGTCTGGACGCTCGCGATCGACCGCGCGAACCGCGCCCTCGCAGTCGGCCGCCTCGGCGAGCACTCTGAAGCCGCCGTTCATGAGCGCGATGCGCACACCCAGACGGGTCGCCGGGTGATCGTCGGCGATGACGACCGTCGGCGTGTCTGGGACCGGCACAGCCCTCATGGCAGGATCGCCTCGATGACCGTGCCCGCGCCTGCCGCGCTGCTCACGCGCAGCCTCCCGCCGAGCGCGCGCGCCTGCGCAGTCATGCTGTCCAGGCCGAAGCCCCGCTGCGTGCCGCCAGGGTCGAACCCGCGGCCGTCGTCGCGCACGAGCAGACGCCAGCTCTCGCCGTACTCGAGCACCACCTCGATTGCCGAGGGCGCGGCGTGCTTGACGGCGTTTCTGACCGCCTCGCGAGCGACGTGCACGAGCGTGTCGAGCGTCGCCTCGTCGGGCTGGGCGCCGTGGGGCACAGCGTCGGCGGCGAAGCTCAGGGGCACACGCCTGGCCGCCGCGCGCGCAGCAGCCGCGACCGTGGCGACGCCCGGCTGCGGGTCGTGTGCCAGCAGGGCGTCGACCGTGCTGCGAGCGCCGGCGAGCGCCCGCTCGCAGGCCGCGACGACGATGGCCGCGTGCGCCGCCTGCGCGGGGTCGTCGGCCAGCATACGCGCCGTCGCAAGCGCCAGCGACAGGTCCTGCATGATCAGGTCGTGGACGTCGGCGGCGGTCCGCCGGCGCTCACGTTCCAGGAGATTCGCCACCGTCGCGTCCGCCGTCACTGCGTTGTGGGTGCGAGGGCGCTCGAGCGCGATCGCCTGCGACGTGCTGTCTGCAGCGCGAGCCGGCCGGTTCGCGCGTCTGAGCCGGGCGCGTCTCGGCGTCTTTCGCGCCGCCGGGCGCTTGGCTGCCCTGGACGCGAGCCCTAGCGGCGCGGCTCCAGGCCCCTTGCGCTGCTTCCCATTCCTTTCGATCATTCCCCCGTGACCAGCCTTCCTTGGTGGTCTGGGCACTTACCCAAGTCGACGGCCCGGCCCGTCAACTCACGCCGGCCCGCGACCTGTCGCTAACTTGCGCTCCCGCCGCGGGAGGTTCCGACCCTTGGTGAGACTACGCGCTGAGATCTCATGTCGCGTGATCATACAGCGCCGACTTCCCATTTTGCAAAGATTTCCTGGGCTCGATCTTGCAGTTTGCGCGGACTTGTCCCCGGCCCGAGGACCCGTCAGCGCGTATACGGGGACCGTGAGCGCGTGTGCGTATCTGGGAATATCGCGCGGGTCGCCACGTGAGTTACGCCCGTGAGACTCCGTTAATGAAGTGCCCGTGGCGCAGCCGATAACGAACATCATGGCCGAGGAAATCCGTCAGATCATCGAAGATCACGGCCGCCTGCCGATCGTGGTGGGCGAGCTTGCCCTCGACGCCGACCTCTACGAGGCGGGCATGACCTCGCACGCTAGCGTTAACGTGATGCTCGCCCTCGAGGACCATTTCGACGTCGAGTTCCCAGACCGCATGCTCACGCCCAGCGTGTTCGGGAGCATCGCCTCGATCGAGGCCGCGGTCGCGGAGCTGTGCCCGCCGGCGGCGAGGCCTTCGTGAGCATCTCGGTCGATCGCGACCAGGCATTCCTCGACGCCGTCCGCCATGTGGCCGACGAGTTCGCGGCGCCGAACGCCGACGCCGTCGATCGCGACGCGCGTTTTCCGAGCGAGACGATCGAGGCGCTGCGCGACGTGCAGGCGCTGTCCGCGTTCGTCCCCACCCGCCTGGGTGGCGCCGGCGTCGGCTTCGAGACGATCGCCGCCGCGTGCTTCGAGCTCGGCCGCCGCTGCGGAGCGAGCGCGATGGTGTTCGCGATGCACCAGATCCAGGTCGTCACGATCGCCCGCCATCTCGAGGGCGCCGACTGGTTCGAGGAGTACCTCGCGGCGCTCGCCGCCGAGCAGCGCCTGATCGCGTCGGTGACATCTGAGGTGGGCACCGGCGGAGACATGGGACGCTCGATCGCCGCCGTCACGCCCGCCGCCGGCGGCGGCAGCGAGTTCGAGAAGCAGGCGCCGACGGTCAGCTACGGCAGCTACGCCGACGACCTGCTGGTAACGCTGCGCCGCACACCGGAGGCGGAGCCCGGCGATCAGGTGCTCGCGCTCGCGCGCAAGGAGCAGATCGCGCTCGAGCCGACCGGCACGTGGGACCCGCTGGGCATGCGCGGGACATGCTCTCCCGGTTACGTCGTGCGCGCGAGCCTCGAGCCGGAGCAGATCCTGCCGACGCCGTTCTCGCGCGCGATGGCCGAGTCGATGGTGCCCGTCAGCCACATCCTCTGGTCCCAGCTGTGGCTCGGGATCGCGACCGACGCGTTCGATCGCGCGCGCGCGTTCGTGCGGGCCGCCGCGAAGAGGGGCTCGAGCTCGGGCGAGCCGCCGCCCACAGCGGTGCGGCTCTCGCACGTGATGAGCGATCTCTCGCTGCTGCGCGCCGAGGTCGGCTCCGCGCTCGCGGAATTCGTCGAGGCATCCGAGGAGCCCGGTCGCGAGCGGCTCTCGACGATGTCCTGCGCACTGCGCTTCAACAACCTCAAGATCGCCGCCTCCGAGCAGGCGCCCCGCGTCTGCCAGGGCGCGCTGGGAGTGTGCGGGATCGTGGGCTTCAAAAACGATACGCCGTTCAGCGTCGGCAGGCACCTGCGCGACACGATGTCAGCCTGCCTGATGATCGCCAACGAGCGCATCCACCAGACAAACGCCAGCCTGCTGCTCATCGCCAAGGACGTCTAATGCCAGGCGCCGCCCCGGCCAGCCCCGATCAGGCGGCGCTGCTGCGCGAGCTGGTCGACCGTCGCCTGCTGATCGAGACGGGCGTGCCCGGCGTGTACGGCCGCGGCGGCGACTTCGAGGACGTGCGCGAGCGGGTCGCCGCGCTGGTCACCCGCGCGGCCGCCGCCGAGGGGCCCGAGCAGCTGCGCTTTCCCCCGATCCTGCCGCGCCGGGATCTCGAGCGCGTCGGCTACCTCAAGTCCTTCCCCCACCTCGCCGGCAGCATCTTCGCGTTCGACGGCACCGAGTCACAGGCCCACGACCAATACGAGCGCGCCAGCCGCCACGAGGACTGGAGCGAGTTCCAGGGCATGACCGACCTCGTGCTCACGCCCGCGGCCTGCTACCCCGTGTATCCCGCGATCGCGGCCCGCGGCAGGCTCGCCCCCGGAGGCGTGATGATCGACGCCGGCGGCGCCTACGTCTTCCGCCGCGAGCCCTCCGGTGACCCGGCGCGGCTGCAGATGTTCCACCAGCGCGAGCTGGTGCGGATCGGCGAGCCGCAGACCGTGCGCGCGTGGCGCGACGACTGGCGTGAGCGCGCGCTCGAGCTGCTCGCTGGGATCGGCCTGGAGGTAAAGCTCGATCTAGCCTCCGACCCGTTCTTCGGGCGCAGCGGCCGCATGCTCACGGCCAGCCAGCGCGAGCAGCAGCTGAAGTTCGAGGTGCTCACGCAGATCGCCGGCCCCGAGCCGACCGCGGTTGCGTCCTTCAACTACCACCAGGACCACTTCGCCTCCGCGTACGGCATCGAGCTCGCCGACGGCGAGGGAGCGCACACGGCCTGCCTCGGCTTCGGCCTGGAGCGGATCACGATCGCCCTGTTCCGCACCCACGGGTTCGACGTCCAGGCCTGGCCCGCCGAGGTGGGCAACCGACTATGGGAGCGATGACCGGCTCCGCGCCAGGGCTCGTGAGCCTTCTGGGACTCGATCCGGCGAGCTACCGCTCGCACGCGCTGCACGAGCCCGCGCGAACGTACGGGGAAACCAACTGCTACACGGACATCCTGATCGAGCTGCTGCACGCCCGCGGCGATGAGCCGCTGGCGGCGATGGGCTGCACCCTGCGCATGGACTTCGAGGGCGATCAGTGGACGTTCTTCAAGCCGTTCCCCGAAGATCTCGAGCTGCTGTTCGGCGTCGACATCCACGAGATGCAGCCGTATCGACCGCTGCCCGAGCAGGCGGCCGAGCAGATCGCCGCGGAGCGCACGCTGATCGTCGAGCTGGACTCCTGGTATCTGCCCGACACCGCCGCGACGGCCTATCGCCGCGAACACGTCAAGAGCTCGGTCGTGGTGGAGAGCATCGACATCGAGGCCCAGCGGCTGCGCTACTTTCACGGCACCGGGCTGTACGAGCTCTCCGGCGCCGACTACCAGGGGGTGTTTCGCCTCGGACGGTCGTTCTCGCAGGACGTCCTGCCTCCCTACACCGAGCTCGTGCGCTTCGACGCCGGCGCGCGCCTGCACGGCGCCGAGCTGCGCGAGGCCGCGCGCGCGCTCCTGCGCCGCCACCTGTCCCACCGCCCGGCGAGCAACCCCTTCGCGCGCTTCGCCGTGCAGCTCGAGCGCGATCTGCCGCGCCTGCTGGAAGGCGGCGCGAGCGACTATCACGCCTACGCGTTCGCGACCGCGCGGATGGCCGGATCGGCCTTCGAGGTTGCCTCCTCCCAGGCCGAGTGGCTGCTGGGAGACAGCGCCAGCGCGGCGTCGCAGGCGCTGGCGCGGATCGTCGAGGGCTGCAAGGCCCTCTCCTTCAAGCTCGCACGCCGCCGGCCCTTCGAGCCCGAGTCGGCGCTGTCCGCGCTGGGTCTCGCCTGGGACGAGGCGATGGAGCAGCTCGATGTCGCGCTCGCCTGAGGCGGGGATCGCGCCGAGCGGGCGCTCGCGCGCCCGCGTGCACGGCCACGAGACACACACGCTGTCCAGCGGCTGGCAGGCCGCGGCCTCACCGGCGGGGATGCACCGCGACGCCGCGGAGCTGGACGGCCTGCGCTGGATGCCCGCGCGCGTGCCTGGCACCGCCGCCGGCGCGCTTCGCGACGCCGCCGAGTGGCGGCCTGGCGAGCCCCACGACTTCGACGCGGAGGACTGGTGGTTTCGCACGAGCTTCGAGTCCGAGCCGGCGAGACGCGGCGAGGAGGTGAGCCTGTGCCTGGACGGCATCGCGACGGTGTCCGAGGTGTACCTCAACGGCGAGCGCGTGCTCGACAGCGACTCGATGTTCGCGGCCCATGAGCTGCAGGTGGGGACGCGCCTGAGCACCGCCTCCGGCGACGGTGTCCAGCACAACGAGCTGGCGATCTGCTGCCGCGCGCTCGCGCCGCTGCTCGCCGAGCCGCGTCGCCCACGCGCGCGCTGGCGCACGAAGCTGGTCGCCGAGCGCAACCTCCGCTTCTTTCGCACGATGTTGATGGGCCGCGCGCCCGGCTTCGCACCCGGGCCGGCCGCCGTCGGCCCGTGGCGAGCCGTGCGCGTGGAGCGCCGGCGGGGGGTCTCGATCGAGGAGCTGGCGCTCCGCCCGCGCATCGACGCCGACGGCGTCGGGGTGCTCTCGGTCGTGGCGCGACTGCGTCCGCTGGACGGAGCGCCGTTGAGCTCGGTCGAGGTCCAGCTGGACGGACCGTCGGGCACCCACCGAGCCGAGCTCGCGCTCGGCGGCCCGGATCAGGAGCCCACCGCGCGCGGCGAGCTGCCGGTGCCCGGGGTTGCGCGGTGGTGGCCGCACACGCACGGCGAGCCGACCCTGCACGACGTGCGCATGCTGGTCGGCGGAGCGTCCACGCAGACGGTCATCGACGCGGGTCGCGTGGGCTTTCGCGAGCTCGCATTCGGGACGAGCGGCGATCACGACGTCGAGCGCGACGGGCTCGACCTGCACGTCAACGGGGTGCGCGTGTTCGCACGCGGAGCGGTTTGGACGCCGCTCGACATGATCGCGATGGCCCCGTCAGACGACGATCTGCGCGCGGCCGTAGTGCAGGCGTGCGAGGCGGGCATGAACATGCTGCGCCTGCCCGGTACCGGCGCGTATGAGACGCGCTCGTTCCACGACCTGTGCGACGAGCTGGGGATGCTCGTGTGGCAGGACTTCATGTTCGCCAACTTCGACTATCCGCTGCAGGACGAGCAGTTCCGCGCGAGCGTGACGCGCGAGGCCACGGAGGTCCTGGGCGGCCTGGGGGGCCGACCCAGCCTCGCGGTGCTGTGCGGCAACAGCGAAGTCGAGCAGCAGGTGGCGATGCTTGGGCTCGATCCCGCCCTCGGGCGCGGCGAGCTGTTCGGCGAGCTGCTGCCGGAGCTGATCCGCGAGAGCGGCGTCGATGCGGTGTACGTGCCCTCCGCCCCGTGCGGCGGGGAGCTGCCGTTCCGTCCCGATCGCGGCATCGCCAACTACTACGGCGTGGGCGGCTACCGCCGCCCGCTCGAGGACGCCCGCCGCGCGAGCGTGCGCTTCGCCGCCGAGTGCCTGGCGTTCTCCAACGTGCGGTCCGCGACGTCGGAGGAGGCGATGCCGGCCTCGGCCTCGGCCATCGACGAGAACCCCGTGCTGCGTACGGGCGTTCCCCGCGACGTCGGCGCGGATTGGGACTTCCAGGATGTCAGCGACCACTACCTCGGGCTGCTGTTCGACCTCGACCCGGACGTATTGCGCCGGACCGACCGCGAGCGCTACCTGGAGCTCTCGCGCCTGGCGACGGGCGAGGTGATGGCGGAGGTGTTCGGCGAGTGGCGTCGCGCCGCCTCACCCTGCGGCGGCGCGCTCGTGCTGTGGCTGCGCGACCTGCTGGCGGGCGCCGGCTGGGGCGTGATCGATCATCGCGGCGTGCCCAAGCTCGCCTACCACCATCTCAAGCGCGCGCTCGCCCCCGTGGCCGTGTGGACGGTCGACGAGGGCCTTGGCGGGGTCGTCGCCCACGTCGCCAACGATCGCCCGCGGCCGCTGATCGCCACGCTGCGGGTCGCGCTCTACCGCGACCTCGAGCTGCGCGTCGGCGAGGCCGCGACGGCGATCGAGCTGGAGGCCCACAGCCAGGACCGGTGGAACGTCGAGACGATCGTCGGCCACTTCGTCGACGCGTCCTGGGCCTACCGCTTCGGGCCGCCGGCACAGGACGCGATCGTGGTCAGCCTCGAACGCGCGGACGCCACCGGAGCGGGCTCGCCCGGCGCGAAGCTGATCTCCCAGGCCGTGCGCTTCCCCGCGGGGCGGCCGCTGGAGCGGGAGGCGCCCGAGCGGCTGGGACTCGCCGTCGAGAGCGCGCCGCTCGCCGGCGGAGCGGTGCGGCTGACGCTCGCCAGCACGCGACTGGCTTACGGCGTGCGCGTGTCGGCGCCCGGCTACGTGGCGAGCGACGACGGCTTCTGCGTCGAGCCCGGCGGCGCGCGCGCGGTGACGCTCCATCCCACCTCGGGCAAGCGCGCTCTGGGCGACAGCGTGGTGAGCGCCGCGAACATGAGCGGCCACCTCGATCTCGCGCTGCCGGTTGCGCCCTGATCATCGCGGCGCGGCCGGCACGCGAGCCGAGTCGTTGCGAGCGCGGTCGATCAGTCGAAGGTGAAGGTGTCGGCGGGCGAGCTCTTCTTGCTCTTTGCCTTGCCGGCCTTCGCGATCACATCGACGGATTTGGGCTTCGCCGCGGCTGGGCTGGTCACCGTGCATGCGCTGGTGGACGTGCAGCTGACCGACGTGCCGGGCGTCTTGGCGAAATCGAAGACGGTCCCCGTCCCGAGCGCGAAGCCGCTGCCTTTGATCGTCACGCGAGCGCCACCCGCCAAGGCGCCGGTGTCGGGGGTCACGTTCGTGACCGTGGGCGCTTCGTAGCTGAAGCGATCCTTGCTGGTCACCGCACTCTCCCCGTTGGGGGTCGTGACGGTCACTTCCACCGTTCCGCTGGTCCCCGGCGGGGATTCGGCGGTGATCGATGTCGCCGAGTTGACTTTGAACGCGAGCGCATTCGCCGACCCGAACTTGACGGCCGTCACGCCAACGAAGCTCGTGCCGCTGATCGTGATCGTGCTGGCACCCGCGGCGGGTCCCTTCTTGGCCGACACACGCGTGATTGCCGGTGCATGTCCGGGCGCCACATAGTTGAGCTCGTCGGCTTCGCTCGTCGTGCTGGTCCCGCCTGCGTTGGTTACGGTCACCGCCACCGTGCCCGGCGAATGCGCGGGTGCGATCGCGGTGATCGAGGTCGCCGAGTCGATCGTGAAGTGTGTCGCGTCGGCGGCGCCGAACCTGACCGCGGTGGCTTCCGCCAGGCCGCTGCCGCTGATCGTCACCGGTGTCCCGCCCGCTTCGAGCGCGCCATCGGGAGTCACGGCTGTCACCGCCGGCGGGTTGGGGAGCGTTTCGAACGCCTGGTCGCTGCCGTAGTTGGTGGCGCCTTCGTTCGTCGCGACGACCCTGAAGTGATACGGAGACTTCGGGCTGAGGCCGGACAGCGACGCGGATACCGCGACCGCGTTCGAGCCCGACCCCGGCGCCGGTTCGCACGGCGCCACCGAGCCATAGGCTTGCGTCGACCCGTATTCGAAGTGGCAGTCGCTCACCGTGTCCCCGTTCGGGTTGACACTCGCGTTCAGGGTCGCGACGCCCTGCGCGATCCCGGACGCGGCTTCGGTGTCAACCGAAGGACCTGGGATGTAGCTGATCTGCACCGCCGCTTCGGTCGCCGGCGGGGCCAGGGCGACCGTACCCCCGGCGGGCACCAGCGAGGAGCCGCCTCCGCCGCCACCGCCATCGACGCCGGCGCCGGCGCCACCGCCGCCGGCGTAGTAGCCACCGCCACCGCCACCACCGCCGCCGCCCTCGCACGGAGACGAGTCGCAGGGGCCGTTGTATTCGCCGTAGCCTCCGGACCCGCCGGTGCCAGGACCAGCGGCCGTGAACCGCGAGCCACGCGACCCAGCCGTACCGTCGACTCCTTCGCGACCGGCCGAGCCGCCTTCACTGCTCGATCCGCCGCCGCCACCGCCACCGAAGTAGTCGTCATACGCCGAATACGGTTCCGTCAATTCTCGTTCGCCGCCACCGCCCGCTTCCCCCGCTGCGCCGCCGTTGTTGGCGGGTACGCCGAGACCGTATGGAGAGAGCCCGCCGCCGCCACCGCCGCCGCCCGCGACGAGCGCCGCCTGACTGAAGTCGCCACCCAGGCTGACACCGGACGCGCCGCCACCGGCGCCGCCGGCAAAGCACCCCAGGCGTCCTATCGTTTCCTCGCAGCGGAGTTCGCCCTGCGAGCTCCCGCTGGGGCCGCCGCCGATATCCACGCACACGAACAGGCGCGTACCCGCGGAGATCCCGGCCAGCGCGGCCGAGACGACATCGCCACGACCGCCCGCACCGCCGCTGTTGAGGACTTCTTCGGGGACCACCGGATACACGTAGCTCCCGCCTGCGCTTCCAGGTGCGCCGGTCGCCTGAATCTGGAAATGCGATCCTGTGGGCGCGGTCCAGGTCGTGCACCCGGGCGTCGTGAACGACACCGTTTCCGCCATCGCGCCGCCTGCGCCGAGCAGGCACAGCCCGCAGCACACCGCCAGGAGCACACCCAAGACCTTCCCTTGCTGGCGTCGCCCCAAAGCCATGTGCGATCCAGGTTCCGTCCCGAATGCCATTGGCGAATTATCTCGTAATAGTCGCCGGATATCCCCACCCATTTGGGGGGGCAACGTTCCGGGTCCACCGCATCCACGTAGATAATTCCGTATGGGGGACGCGACGATGAGCACACCACAACCAACGCGAGCCTTTTATCTACAGGGGCTCCGCACGCCGGTATTCGCCGTCCTGCACAGGCCGGAGGGCGAGCCGCGACCGACGGCGGTACTGCTGTGCCCGCCGTTCGGCTGGGAGGACATGTGCTCGTATCGCATCCGTCGCGAATGGGCTGAACATCTGGCGCGAGCGGGCCACGCCGCGCTGCGGATCGACCTTCCTGGGAGCGGGGACAGCGCCGGTACCCCGAGCGATCCGGGGCAGTTGGAGACGTGGACCGCGGCGACGAACGCGGCCGCGAGGTGGCTGGCGCGCGATGAGCACGCCACGCAGGTGGCGGCCATCGGCATCGGCCTCGGCGGCATGGTGTCATGCCACGCCGCGCTGAACGGTGCCCCGATCGACGAGCTGGCAATGTGGGCCGTGCCCTCGCGCGGACGCACGCTCCTGCGAGAGCTGCGCACGTTCTCGGCGTTCGAGTTCGCGAACGCGCCCAACGCGGGGGACTCCGCGCCGAGCGGCGATCCGGCGGACGACGGGACGATCGTGGCGAACGGCTACCTGCTCAGCGCCGAAACGGTCGTCGAGCTCGGACAGCTCGACCTCGGCGAGATGGACGTCTCCAGGCCCTCGACGCGGCGGGCGCTGCTGCTCGGACGCGACGGCTTGAAGGTCGACAAGGCCCTGCCCGCGATGCTCGAGCGAGCCGGCGCCGAGGTGACCGTGGCGGACGGACCCGGCTACGGAGCGATGATGGTGGAGTCCCAGGACGCACAGACGCCGCGAGAGGTGTTCGAGCTCGTGAGCTCGTGGCTCCATGACGGAGAGTCCTGCAGCGGAGCGCCGGTCGCGGTCTCGACGGACCCGAGGCGCTCCGCGGCGGGCTCCGCGCCGGCGGGCGAGGCGGCCGATAGCGACGAGCTGACGCTGGACTTCTCGGGCGTCGCGTTGCGCGAGCGGCCGCTGTCGATCGACGGACCCGGCGGGCGGCTGTTCGGAGTGCTCACCGAGCCGCTCGGCGTTCGCAGGGAGCTGTGCGCGCTGCTGCTGAACGCGGGGCCGCAACGACGGACCGGCCCCAACCGCATGTGGGTCGAGATCGCGCGTCGCTGGGCCGCGAACGGCGTGCCGACGCTGCGACTCGACGCGGCCGGGATCGGCGATGCCGACGGCGACGCCACGGTGCTCGGACAGGTCACGGCCTTCTACAGGCCGGTGTACGTCGAGCAGGCTCGCGCGGCGCTGGAGGCGCTCGTCGAGCGCGGACTGCCGCCGCGCTTCGTGATGCTCGGCCTTTGCTCGGGGGCCTACTGGTCGGCGCAGACCGCCGTCGCCGATGAGCGCGTGGCGGCCGTGATCATGCTCAATCCGCGCACGCTCGTCTTCGATGAGTGGCGGCACACCCTCAGGCGTACGCGCCGCCTCGGCAGGCAGGCGCTGCTGCCCTCGACATGGCGCAAGGTGCTCACTGGCGAGATCAAGCTGGAGAAGCATCTCGAAACCGGGCGCACGCTCGTCGGGCGAGTGGCGAGCGGACCGACCCGGGCACGCGAGCGGATCGTCCTCGCCCGCCAGCGAAACGGGGATGGACGCACGCCGGACACACGCGAGCCAGCGGAACGCGAGCCGATCGAAGATCTCTTCGATGCGCTCAGGGACCGCGACCAGCGTGCGCTGCTGATGTTCACGGGGAAGGAGGTGCTGCGCGGGGAGCTCAGCCGCAAGGGTGTGCTCGACCGCATGGATCGCTGGCCCAACCTCGAGCTGGCGCTCCTGGGGACCTCAGCCGACACGCACACGCTCACGCCGCTCTGGCTGCAGCGCCAGGTTCATGCGCTCGTCGATCGGGTCCTCGAGGACGAGCTGAAGCGCCTGCCCGGGGAGTGAGGGGGCCCGACCCCGGCCCGCGGACTACAGGCGCACGACGTTGGTGTGGTTGCTGGTGCGTGTGATGCCGCGCAGATCGAGCACGAGCCGCGAGCGCTGGGCGACCATGGCGTGATCGACGCCCGGGTGCGCGGTCACGATCAGGGCAAGATCGGCGTCTGCGATCGCGTCATCCAACGGCGTGCTCGTGAGCGCGAACTCCTGTAGGGCGGGCACGTGGGGGTCGTGGTAGGCGACCTCCGCCCCCAGGTCTTTCAAAAGGCTGATGATCTTCAACGCCGGTGACTCGCGAATGTCGCCCACCCCCGGCTTGTAGCTCACGCCGATCACCGCGACCCGGGCGCCTTTCACCGCCCTACCCGCGTCGTTCAACGCGCGCTGGGCCTTCGCGACACAGTGGTAGGGCATCTGCTGGTTGACCTTCCCCGCCAGCTCGATGAACTCCGTCGCGATATCGAACTCACGCGCCCGCCAGCTCAAATAGAACGGGTCCACCGGCAGGCAATGACCCCCCATCCCCGGACCCGGCTCGAACCGCATGAACCCATACGGCTTGGACGCGGCGGCGTCCACGACCTCCCAGATGTCGATCCCCATCCTGTCCGTCAACATCGCAATCTCGTTCACGAGCGCGATGTTCACCGAGCGGAAGATGTTCTCCAACAGCTTCGTCAGCTCCGCCGCCTCAGGGCTCGAGACCCGCACCAGCTCATCGCACACAAGCCCATACAGCGCCTCCGCCCGCTCAGTACACGTATCCGTCAAGCCACCGAGCACCTTCGGCGTGTTCCTGAGCGTGAAGTCCGTCCGCCCCGGGTCCACGCGCTCCGGCGAGAACGCCAAATAGAAATCCCTCCCAGCCGCGAGGCCCGACTCCTCGAGCAGCGGCGCGACCCGCTCACGCGTCGTCCCCGGGTACGTCGTTGACTCGAGCACCACCAGCTGCCCCGCCTGAAGCACCTCCGCCAGCGCCCGCGTCGAATCCACCAGCGGCCCGAGGTCGGGCTCGCGGTTGGCGGTCAGCGGCGTCGGCACGCACACGAGCACCGCGTCCGCCTTCGCCAGGCGCGCATACCGCGAGGTCGCGTGGATCCGGTCGGCCACCGCCCGGTAGGCCTCCGAGGACACGTCCTCGATGTAGGACTCCCCCGCCGCCAGCGACTCGATCTTGCGCGAGTCGACGTCCACCGCGATCACATCGCAGCCAGCCTCAGCGAACGCCACCGCCAGCGGCAAACCCACATAGCCCAGCCCAATAACACCGACAGTCGTCATCGGCCGCCGCCCAGGCTCGCGCCGCGTGCGACCTTGCGCCACACCCCTATCCCCGCCGGGAACACACCCGATAAACGCTCTCATTCCTTCCGGACTTGCGAGGGTCCCACTGCCATCTGGTACGCGATCGGCCGTGGCGCCACATGCGGCGTCACATGCCGCTCCGCTGAGTCCCGGCGGATAATCGCCGGATGCGTGCGTTGCTCGCGCGAGCCGCCGATCGGGTCGTGCCCGCGGAGAACCCCTCCGGGGTCGTCTACGGGATCATCGTCATCGGCGCGCTGCTCGCGGCAGAGAGCGGCCGCCACGAGACCTATCTCGACACCGTCGCCTCAGCCGCGATCGCGGCGATGCTCTACTGGTTCGCGCATGCCTACGCGGAAGTCCTCGGGCGTCGCCTGACCCGCCAAGAGCATCTCAGCGCTCGCACGCTCGGGCGCGCCCTCGCACGCGACTGGGCGATCGTCGAGGGGGCAGCGCTGCCGCTGGCGGCGCTCACGATCGGCTGGATCGCCGGCGCCCCCCAGCAGACGGCCGTCACGGCCGCGCTCTGGAGCGCCATCGCGAGCCTCGTCGCATTCGAGCTGATCGCCGGCATCCGCTCACGCGCGAGCGCGCGCGAGCTGGCGCTCGAGTGCGGCGCCGGCGCCGCCATGGGGATCGCGATCCTCGCCCTGAAGATCGTCCTGCACTGACGAACGATCGTCTCGCGCTGATCGTCCGAAGGGCTCGACCGGACGTCCGTCGCTTGTCTGTAGACAAAAAATTGCTGACATGGGATGATTGACAGGCCAGACACATGACAGCAGTCGGGTGGTTCGAAAGGTCGCGTCGAGGGGAGGGAGCATGGCACCAGGACGCAGAGCGTCGTCGACCGCGCGCGAGGCGCGCACAGGAAGAATGGAGAAAGCCAACAGGACCAACAGCTCGGCGCGAGCCGCCAAAGCGCGAACGGGCCCGATCTACAAGCGCCTGCCCCATGGGCCCCACCGCCTCGAGCGCAACGAGGTCATCCTCCACCAGCGCGCGCGCATCCACGGCGCGATGGTAGAGGCGGTCGCCTGCAATGGCTACGAAGGGACGAGCGTCAAGCAGGTGATCGGCCTCGCGGGCGTCTCCCGACGCTCCTTCTACGAGCAGTTCGCCAACAAGGAAGCGTGCTTCCTTGCCACCTACGATCTGATCGTCCGCCGCGAGCTGAAGCAGGTCAGGGAGGTCTACGTCGCCACCAAGGGACCGCTGGAGGAGCGCGCGAGGGCGGTCTTCGAGCGCTTCGCCCAGCTGACCTCCGACGATCGCAACGCGACCCTGCTCGTGGTGCTCGAGGCTCAGCGCGTGGGTCCCTCCGGCGTGCAGCGCCTGCACAGGGCGACCGGCATCTGCGAGCACCTGCTGGCGCGCAGCTTCGCCGAATCGCCGGGGACGACGCCGCTGCCGATGCCGATCGTCAGGGGCATCGCCGGCGGGCTGCACGGGGCGGCGTCGGCCTTCCTGCGCGAGGGGCACACGCCCGCGAGCGTCGACCTTGCGGGCGAGATGCTCGGGTGGATGCTGCTGTTTCAGACCCCCGCCGCGGAGGGCATGGCCGAGTCCATGGCCGCCGGCATGGCGGCGCGCATGCGCGAGATCTCATCGGCCCATGGCAACAGGCTCAGCGGCGCCGAAGCTCCCAGCCACGACCAGCGCACGCGCCTCCTGCAGGGCATCCTGCGACTCGTCACGCGCGAGGACTACCGTGCGCTGAGCGCGCCCCAGATCGCCGACGAGGCGAACGTCTCGATCGACGACTTCTGTGAGCTGTTCGCCGACAAGGAAGCGTGCTTCCTCGCCGCGCTCGACATGATCGGCGACGAACTGCTCGCGATTGCCGCCGATCCCGATCTCGTCTCCGACGCCTGGCCCCAGGCGGTCCGCCGCGTGCTCGCCGAGCTGATGAGCTACCTGGCCCGCCGTCCGCTGCAGGCCCGCACGCTCGGCCAGGAGACCTTCTTCGCCGGCGACGAGGCGCTCGAGCGCACCATCGAGCTGTTCCACAGCATCGCCACGCTGCTCACCGAGGGAGCCCCCCGTGAGGCGCACGGCAGCTTCACCACCGAGGCCGTCGCCGGTGCGATCTGGCACACCATCCGCTGTCAGGTCGCCGGCGGGCGGATCGAGCTGCTCGCCGCCCTCTCCGACCACCTCGCCTACGTCGTCCTCGCACCCTTCATCGGCGCCGCCAAGGCCGCGGAGATCATCACCGGAGAGCGCCAGCCGGCTAGCGACGTCTGCGGCCCACGCGCTCCGCGAAGTGCGTGAGCACGATGCCCACGAGCACCGAGATCACGATCACGATGATCAGCGGCGCGTGACCTGATCCCACGATCCAGTCGACCTTCACCTGGTTCAGGTTCAGCACCGCGAACGCGATGAAGACCGCGGCCAGCAGCAGCGGGCCGACGGCACGCACCCGTTCGATCCTGCTGCGATGCTGCTCGCGCTTCGGCTTGCCGCCCGGGCCAGGGATCTGTGCAGATGGAGCAGACATCCGTCTCTGCGTTCGATCGTAGCGCCTCAGAGGGAGCACCGGGCAATGTGTCGGCGGGGGAACGGTCGGACGCACGCCGAATACCATGGCTGTGATGCAGCGGAAGCTCACCCGAGCGCTGACGCCGGCTACTTTGCTGGCGCTGCTGGGCGCGTGCAGCGCCGTGGCGCTCGGGGGCTGCGGGGGCTCGCAGACGAAGACGGTGACGGCCGCCAGCGCGCCGGCGGCGACGCAGAGCACCTCCACGAGCGGCGCGTCGAGCACCACGACGACCGCCACCGCCACCGCCACCACGCCCACCACCACGACGAGCGCCCCGACGAGCACCGCCGGCGGCACCGCGGCGCCGACGACGACACGCACTGCTCCCGAGCCCGAATTCACCCAGCAGGAAACCCATGTGGAAGGTCTCGCGGGCGCGGTTTCGGCCCTGAAGGCCAGGGGCTATACGCCCAGCGAAACCTCGCAGTACCACGCGAGCCAAACGCTGCGCGTGCTCGTGGGGACGCGCACGGGCTCGGGCGACGGCTACGGCCAGCAGGCGTTCTTCTTCGTCGCCGGACGCTACATCGGCACCGACACCAAGGAACCGAGCGCGACCGTCGAGGTGCTCGCCCAGAGCGACACGGAAGTCACGCTCGGCTACCCGCTGTATCGGAAGGGCGACCCACTCGCGAGCCCAAGCGGCGGCCGCGCGACCGTTCGCTTCCAGCTCGACGACGGCAAGCTGGTGGCGCTCGACCCGATCCCACCGGCCAACTCCGCGAGCGGCACGAGTCGCTACTAGGTGGTCAGCGTGCGCTTGGCGAGACACATGGACGGCGCCCGCATCGGAGCTCGCACCCGCGCCCGAACCGGCGCCCGCGCCGGAGCGGCGACGGCGATCCTCGGGTGCGCCGCGCTGCTCTGCGCTCCGCTGGCCGCGGCGGCACGTCTACCGCCGCTGGCCGCGGCGGCACGTCTACCCGGCCTGCTTACGCACCAGAGCGTGCGCCACCCCTTCCAGGTGCGGCCCGCGGTCGTCGGCTTCACCGGTGACGGCAGCGCGTTCCTGGGCGGCTTCGACGGCGGCACGGCGGCCGACCACTTCGGGCACATGAGCTGGCCGACGTGGACCGCCACGGTGGCGATCGGCACCGGCGCCGTGTGGATCGACGGCTGCGAACCGAGCTGCGCGGGCGGCACGTACGCGCCGAGCGCCGTGAGCGTGCGCGCGTTCGCCCCACGCGAAGGCCACTTCACGCGCATGACGCTGCGCTTCGACTACCGCGGCGGAGCGATCGTGGAAGAGCTCGGCGTGCACCTGCTGCGGGCCTCCCCCCACGTCCCCGGCTTCTACGAATACTTCATCGTCGGCCACAGCGCGACGCCGGCTCCGGCGGGGTAGCCGCGGCGCTCCACGCACCGTATCGTGGTGTGCACACACTGCACACCGCGAGAAAGGGCTTGTACCGATGAGCGACAAGATCGAGGGCCGCGCCGAGGCTCTGCTGAAGGCCAAGAACTTCTGCCACGTGGCGACATTGCGCGCCGACGGCTCCGTGCACGGCGTCCCCGTGTGGGTGGACGTCCAGGAGGGCCGCCCGGTGCTGAACAGCGCCGAGGGACGCGCGTGGGTGCGCAACGTCGAGCGCGATCCGCGCGTGACGCTGACGGTCGTCAACGCCGAGAACCCCTACGAGTACGTCGAGGTGCGCGGACGCGTCGCCGAGCGCACGCACGAGGGCGCGGACGCGCACATCGACGCGATGGCCAAGAAGTACATGGGCGTGGACGAGTACCCGATGCGCCAGCCGGGCGAACAGCGCGTGATCATCCGCGTGGAGCCCGAGCACGTGCACGCTTTCGGCGCCTGAACGGGCTCAGGCCGCCCGACACGCCCCGCCGCGCCGCGATGGCGGGGCGGGGTCGGCCGCACACCGCCAGCCGGCCGGCGCGAGCTCAGCCGCGCCGCAGCAGCCGTCGCCACAGCGACGGCGAGTGCGGCTGCGTGTGCAGCCACTCGTCCCTGAGCAGCAACTGCCCGCGCCTGCGCGCGGCGAGCACGCAGGCGGTGTGCGCGTGGCGACGGCGGCGGGTGTCGCCTTCGGGCGCGATCAGCATATGCTCGCTGAGAGCGGGTAGCGGATGACCACAGATCGGACAGCTATACGTCGCCGGCTTGCGATTCGCGGCGCGGCGCACCGTCCACCATGGGGCGCGCGGAAGGCTGGGCATGGCTCCATTGTGGCGCCGCTGGCAGCGACGGTGGCGGCGACCGTGACCGTCGCCGTGGGCGTGGGGGTGGCGCTGGCGCGCTCCGAACGCGAGCGCCGCCGCGCGCAGGAACGCCGGCTCGAGCTCGAGCGCGAACGCGAGCGCCAGCGCCGGTTCGACCGCCGCCTCGCGCTGGCGCCCGGCGAACGCCTCGCGGACGGCGTGCGCCGCATGGCGCTCGGTCAGCTGGAGCTCACGCTCGAGCTGCTCGCCCCGGGCGAGGACGGCGCGCTGACCGCCGGCGAGGACGGCGCCGTGGCCGCGACGCCGGACGAACGCGCGGTGCACGAGGCGCGCAAGGCGCTCAAGCGCCTGCGCGCGCTGATGCGGCTGCTCGACGGCGAGCTCGGGGGCGGGGCGCGCGCGCGCGAGAACGCGGTGCTGCGCGACGCCGCGCGCAGCCTGTCGGGCGCGCGCGACGCGGCGGTGATGCTGAGCACGCTCGACGCGCTGATGACGCGCCACCCGCGCACGCTCGGCCGCCGCCGCGCCGTGCTCGATCTGCGCCGGCGCCTGCGCGCGGAGCACGCGCGCGTGGAGCGCGACACGCTCGCCGACCCCGGCGCGCGCGCGGAGGTGCTCGGCGAGCTGCACGCGCTGCGCTGGCGCGTCGGCGCGTGGAGCCTGTCCGACCGCGACGGCATCGAGCTGATCGAGGCGGACCTCGCGCGGCTGTACCGCCAGGGACGCACGCGCTACCGGCGTGTCGCGCGCGGCAAGGGCGACCGCATGATCGCGATGCACGAGTGGCGCAAGCGCGTCAAGGACCTGCGCTACGCCGCCGAAATGCTCGGGCAGCGCCAGCTGGCCGGCCGTGCGGATGGGCTCGGCGAACTGCTCGGCGAGGAGCACGACCTGGCGGTCCTCGCCGCGCGCGTGCGCGCGGGCGGCCTGGGCGGCCGGCGCGCCGATCAGACGTGGTACACGGGCAGGCGCACACGCGAGCGCCTGCTGAAGCAGATCGCCAAGCGCCGGCGGGTGCTGCGCAAGCGCGCGCTGCGCGACGGCAAGCGCCTTTACCGCGACGAGCCGAAGGTGTTCGTCAAGCGTGTCCGCGCCGCATACGCGCGCGACGCGCGCCTCAGCTGACGGTGACGATCGTCAGCGTGCGTTTGCCCTTGGGCAGCGTGATCGCGGCCTGATCGCCGGGCGCGCGCCCGAGGAGCGCGACGGCGACGGGCGATTCCGCCGACAGGCGCCCCTCGCGCGGGGCGGCGTCGTGGGAGCTGACGATGCGCCATGTCTGCTCGACGCCGTCCTCGTCGCGAACGACGACGGTGGAGCCGAACGATACGACCTCGCCGGCGCCGGCGGGCGCCTCCTGGACGATCACGGCACCGGTGATCTTCTCGCGCAGACGGGCGATCTTCGTCTCCAGGTGCGCCTGGTCGTTCTTGGCGTCGTGGTACTCGCTGTTCTCCTTCAGATCGCCCCATTCGCGCGCGGTCTTGATGCGCTCGGCGATCTCCCTGCGCCCATCCCCCTCGAGCACCGCGAGCTCCGCCTCGAGAGCCTCGAGGCCCGCGGCCGTCGTGAGGTTGGTTCCATCGGTCACCGCATAGAGCGTACTCGCTAGAAGTAATCGGCGGCGGGGATCGACAGCAGCGCGTAGATCTGCACGATGGCGGCCTGGTAGAGCAGCTGCGCGGACGGCGGCGAGCCGGCGACGAACACGTAGTCGCTGAGACGCAGGTGCTGCCACGCGTAGTTGACGTAGTTCTGGGCGATGGCCGGCCCGGGCTGGTCGTGCGTGACGGAGTCGAGATACAGCAGGTTGCGGAAGTAGACGGCGACGAAGAACGGGTTTTCGGAGCCGAGCCGTTCGGGCGTGAAGTATTCGAGCGCGGCCTTGGCGGTCTGGCGCGCCTGGAAGAGGTAGGCGGCGTTGCCGGTGGCCTGGTAGAGCAGCGTGCCGGCGCCGATCATCGAGCCCTGGTTGTAGCTCCAGAGCATCGGTTCGACGGTGCCGTGGCGCCCGATGTGATCGGCGTAGAGGTTGACGGGCGCCTGCAGGCAGCTGCGCACCCATTCGTACGCTTTGAGCGCGAACTGCAGGTAGGCGGTGTCGCCGGTGAGTTTGTACAGCAGCGTCGCGAGCTCGGCGGCGGGCGCGGTGGTGACGGTGTTGCGTTCGTTGTCGCTCGCGGCGTTCGAGAACGGGAGGCCCCCGGGGCAGGCCAGCCCGGCGCCTTCCTGCCAGCCGGCGATCTCGAAGGCCATGATCCCCTCGGCGCTGCCGAGCAGCGGCGCCTGGTGGGTGAGCTGGTACATGCGCACGAGCTCGATCGCGACCCAGTCGTTGTCGTCGTAGTACTTCGTGCCGCCGGGCCCGGTGGGCGGCGCGACGGTGCCGTCGAACGCCGCGAGGTTGCTCGTGTACGTGCCTTCGGAGGCGCCCGAGTTGTCGGTGTCCAGGTAGGAGTTCAGGCCCGTGAGGCGCGCGTCGAGTTCCTTTGCCAGGGACACGCCGAGGTGCGGGATGTACGCGACGCTGACGGTCGCGGCGAGCGCCTGCGAGAACGGCCAGAGGTAGGAGAACGGTTCGCCTTCGTATAGGCCGGAGCCCACGTAGAAGTGCTTCTGCATCGCTTCGAACGCCACCCACGCACGCGCGGGGTTGCCGTGCAGGAGCGGCTTCTTGGGCTTCTTGGCCTTCGTCTTGCCGGCGGCCGCCGGCGCGCTCGAGGCGCCGGGCGCCGAGCCAACGGGTGCGGCCGCGCCGCCGCTGGAGCTCGCGGCGCGCGCGTATTCGGAGCGCTTGGGCGTGAACGCCGGGCGCGTGGCGCCAGCCGGGTAGGGGGAGGCTTTATATACGGATGCCCGCGCGGCGTGGACGCTCCGCGCGGCGTGGGTGTCCCGGGCGCCGGAGGCAGCGCCCGCGCCGGAGGCGGCGCCCAGGGGGAGCGCCAGCCAGAGCAGGACCGAGGCGCAGAGGCCTCCGAGCGCGCGACGGTGATCGGTGATGAAAGTCATCGCTGTAAGCAGCACAACAGGCGGCGGGCACGTTCGATTTGGTATGAACGCGGTGCTCGTGTCGAGGCGGATCACCGCTGCCCGCCTGCCGGTCGACTCCGGCGCGATTGTCCCACAGGCGTTGCCGGGAGGGTGAAGGGTGAACCGCGACTTGCACTTCGACTACACGACGATCGGGCACGTGACGATCGACGTGCTCGACGACGGCTCGCGCCGCGCGGGCGGCACGGCCTTCTACAGCGCGCTGCAGGCCGCCAGGCTGGGCCTGCGCGCGCGGATCGTGACGCGCGGCGTGCCCGGCGAGATCGAGCCGCTGCTCGAGCCCCACCGCGACGAGCTCGAGCTGACCGTGCTGCCGGCGCCGCAGACGACGACGCTGCGCACGCTCGGCGCGGGCTCCGAGCGCAGCCAGCGCGTGCTGGCGTGGGCGGGGCCGATCGCGGAGGACCTCGAGCTCGACACGGCGATCCTGCACCTCGCGCCCGTCGCCCGCGAGACCCCCGGGCGCTGGCGTACGGCGGCGGCGGGGCGCGCGCCGTTCGTCGGGCTGACCCCGCAGGGGCTGGTACGCGAGTGGAGCGGGCCGGACGGCCAGATCGCGCGGGTCGCTCCGGTGGGCGCCGCGGCGGCTGTCGCGGCGGATGTCGCCGGGCGATCGGATGCGATCGTCGTCAACGAGCACGAGCGGGCGAGCTGCGCCGATCTGATCGCGGCGGCGCGCGCGGGTGGCGCGATCGTGGCGGTGACCGCGGGGGCGGGCCCGAACACGATCCTGACGGCGGATGGCGAGGAGCTCGAGCTGGAGGTCCCCGCGCTCGAGCAGCCGGTGGACGACCTCGGCGCGGGCGACGTGTTCGCGGCGGCGTTCTTCGTCGCGCTCAGCGAAGGCCGATCGCCGCGGGACGGCGCCGCGTTCGCCAACGCAGCCGCGGCGGTGCGCATCAGCGGGTCGGGTGCCGGCGCGATCGGCGCCCGCGATCAGATCGAGGCGCGGCTCAGCAGGGTATGAGGTCGCGGAGCTCGCCGAAGCCGATCGCGTCGGCGTTGCCGCAGGCGCGCGCGGCGAGCAGCAGGCTGCCGCCCACGGGCGCCATCTCGACGGCGCCGACACGCGCCTGTGGCGCGCACGCGTGGATGGCGCGCGTGAGCGGCTCGACGAACACGGCGCCGGCCTTGAACGCGCTGCCGATCAGCCCGACGGGGAACTCGCCCTGGAGGCCCGTCTGGCGGATGACCGCGGCGATCTGCTCGCCCAGCTCGGCGGCGCCGCGCTCGTAGAGCTCACGCGCGACGGCATCGCCCTGCGCGGCGAGCCTGGAGGTGTCGATCGCGATTTTCGCGATCTCGCCCTTGGTGAGCGGCGGTTCTGCGTACACGCGCGCGACGACCGCCTCGATGCTCGGCTCGCCGAGGCACGCGGGCACGGCGTCGCTGAGCGCCGTCGGCGGCCCGGACGCCTCGCGGTCGCGCAGCGCGGCTTTGATCGACTGCACGCCCAGCCAGTAGCCGGAGCCCTCGTCGCCGAGCCGGTGACCCCAGCCGCCGGCACGCCACGCGCGCGTCTGCGCACCTTCGCCGCCAACGCCGAACACGTTCGAGCCGGTGCCGGCGATCGCGGCGACGCCCGGTCCGCCGCCGGTGGCGGTCGCCCAGGCGGCGACGACGTCGTTGACGACGAGCCACGCGTCCGGCCGCGCGGCGCGCACGTTGCGCACGACGCTGTCGGTGTCGGTGCCCGCGATCGCGAGCACGGCCGAACCGAGCTGCCCGGCGTCGATGCCCGCGCGCGCGATCGCCTGATCGGCGGCGCCGAACAGCTCGCGCACGGCGGCGTCGGCGCCGACGGCATCCTGGTTGCTCGGCCCGCCTTCACCGGCGTACAGCACCTTCTCGTGCAGGTCGAGCACCGCGGCGAGCGTCTTCGTCGCGCCCCCGTCGACGCCCATCACGTAGCGGGCGTCCACGCGCGGCTGTGGCGAGCTCAGCACGGCGGGCATCTGCACGAGGGAGTCGCGCTTCATCGCCAGGCATCCTCTCAGGATCGGCGGCGCACGGATTGCACGACTACGATCGCGTGCCATGGCCACGGAAGCGAGGTTTCCGCACGCGCGTGCGCGGGCGGGCATGTACGAGTCCTTCTACCTGCGCGCGGTTTCCCCCGAGGAGCCCGTGGCGATCTGGATTCGCCACACCGTCCACAAGGCCCCCGGCCGCGCGCCGCGCGGATCGGTGTGGTGCACGGTGTTCGACGCCCGCCGCGGGCGCCCGTTCATGCACAAGCTGAGCACCGACGAGCTGCGCGTGCCGGCCGGTGGCTGGATCGCCGTCGGCGACAGCGCGATGGGCGCGGGGCACGCCGACGGCAGCTGCGGGGACGCGCGCTGGTCGCTGCGCTTCGCCGCCGATCAGGCGGAGCTGCGTCACCTATCCCCCGCGTGGCTGTATCGCGCGCCGCTGCCGCGCACGAAGCTGACCAGCCCCGCGCCCGCGGCGAGCTTCGACGGCGTGCTCGAGCTCGCCGGGCGCGAGGCGATCGAGCTGCGCGCCTGGCCGGGGATGGTCGGGCACAACTGGGGCTCCCAGCACGCCGAGCGCTGGATCTGGTTGCACGGTCGCGCGTTCGCCGAGGAGCCCAGCGCGTGGCTGGACGTCGCGCTCGGGCGCCTGAAGCTCGCCGGGCGGATGACCCCGTGGGCGGCCAGCGGCGCGCTGTTCCTGGACGGCGCGCGCCACCGCCTCGGCGGGCTCGGCGCGCGCGGGACGCGCGTCGACGCGGACGCGAGCGGCTGCACGCTGACGCTCGCCGGCGAGGATGGCCTGGAGCTGCGCGCGAGCGTCTCGGTCCCCGGCGAGTCGGCGGCCGGCTGGCGCTATGCGGACCCAGACGGCGGCGGATCGCAGCGCAGCGAGCACGACGTGATGCACTGCTCGGTCGCCGCCGTCGAGCTGACGGTCACGCGGGCGCACGGCGGCCCGGCCAGGACCCTGCGCACGGAGCACGCCGGCGCGTATGAGCTCGGCATGAGGGAGCGCGACCACGGCGTGCCGATCGCACCGTTCGCCGGCGGCTGAGCCGCGCACCGGCACGGGCCGGGAGCAGGACCAGGACGGACCGGCACGGGAGGACCAGGACGGACCGGCAGGGGCCAAGAAAAAGACTGGGCCGGCGAGGGGAGCCGGCCCAGTCGGGAGGGTTCTGGGAAGCGGCCTACAGGCCACTCCCCAGGGAGGAGAGAAACGTCAGGTGGGTCTACGTTGCCCGCTTGTCGCGGTCGGCGATCGAACACCGCCATCCGCGCTCACTGACAATGTTCATGAACCTTATCAAGATTATTGAGAATGTCAAGGACCGACGAGACCGGCGCTTCTGGACCGACGGGACCGGCCCTTCTGGCCGATCCGGGCGGACAAGAACGGCCTTCCTGGCCGGGCCCCCAAGGGGCATGACAGTGGATAGCCACACGTCGTCACCATGTCCAACCGCCGTTTCATGACTCATGGCGCGGGCCCGCGCGGCCGATCTCGACCTCGACATGGATCTTCCGATGGCCAAGGACGGTCAAGCTGTCGCGATGGGCGCCGAAGCCCTGCTGCGCGAGCATCCCGACGCGCTCGTGTGCGGGCTCGCCGCCAACGGGCTGATCGTGCCGGTGCCCCAATCGGTGGGCCTGTGGGGCCAGGGCCTGATCGAGGGGCGCGCTTTGGTCGACAACGTCGTCGCGGCGGACCGCTCGACGGTCGTCAGGGTGTGGCTGCGCGCCCAGGAGGAGGGCGCGGCGTCCGACAAGGTCCGCCTGCTGCGCCAACCGTCGACGTGGACGACGCTGCACTTCATCGACCTGCGCGAAGTCCACGGCGTGCTGCTGGGCGTGATCATCCCCAGCGACGAGGAGGCGGGCGACAGCGGCGAGACGGTCGAGCTCGCCCCGGCGGCGCCGCGGTTCTGCTCGCTGATGGAGGACGAGGGCGCGCGCGTGCTCGCGTGCGACCGCGCGTTCACGGAGATGTTCGGCTACACCGAGGCGGAGCTGCTGGGCAACTCCGTGCTCGACCAGATCCACCCCGACGATCAGGGCCGCGCGGTCGAGGGCTGGCTGGCGGTGCTCTCAAGCGGCCGCGATCAGCAGACGCGGCTGCGCCGCAGGCGCAAGGACGGCACGTGGATGTGGGTGGACACGACGCTGCGCAACTACCTCAACCACCCCGACCGCAACTACGTGCTCGTCGAGATCATCGACATCTCCGCGGAGATGCAGGCCCAGGAGGCGCTGCAGGAGCGCGAGGAGCTGCTGCGCCGCCTCACGGCGGCGATGCCGGTGGGGCTGCTGCACCTCGACACCGAGCGCAACGTCATGTACAACAACGCGCGCCTGCTGGAGATCCTGTACGGCTCAGAGGCTCCGAGCGAGCACGGCAAGCAGCGGGCGACGGACGACGACACGCGCCCACCGGCGACGTCGGCGTCGAGCCTGCTGCACACGGTCACCGACGAGAGCGCCGTGGAGCTCGACGCTGCGCTGGAGGAGGTCCTGCGCGACGGTGTCGATCGCGACATCGAGGTCGACATCACGCTGCCCTCAGGGGCGTGGCGGCGCGCGCTGATGAGCCTGCGTGCGCTGGTGCGCGCCAACGGCGAGGTCAGCGGCGCGATCACGTGCGTGCTCGACGTCACCGACAGTGCCCGCGCGCGCCAGGAGCTCGAGCGCCGCGCGACGTTCGACCCGCTCACCCACTGCCACAACCGCTCGTCCGTCCTCGGCGCGCTCGAGCGCGAGCTCGAACGCGCCGACGCGAGCATCACCGGCCTCATCTACGTCGACCTGGACGAGTTCAAGCCCGTCAACGACAAGCTCGGCCACGCCGCCGGCGACGAGCTGCTGGTGCTGGTCGCCGAGCGCCTGAAACTGGCCAGCCGCGACAGCGACGTCGTCGGGCGCCTCGGCGGCGACGAGTTCCTGGTCGTCCTGCGCGACGTCCCCGGCACCGAGAACGCGATGCGCGCGGCCGACCGCATCTGCGAATCGCTGTGCGGCACCTTCGCGCTCTCCTGCGCCAGCGTCGAACTGCGCGCGAGCGTCGGCGTCGCCTGCTCGGGCGAGCGCCCCGTCACCTCCGAAGAGCTCGTCAAGCGCGCCGACGCGGCGATGTACCGATCCAAGGAGCACGGGCAGTGCCTGCCCGTGCTCGCGCCGGGCGCTTAACAGAAACGGAGCGCGGAGAACGTGGGCCGCTGGGACGGCCCCGCTCCCCACGCTCCGTGGGAACTACAGATCTAGAACCGGCTCACGCGGGCGGTTCGAACGTGAGCTGGCCTCCCTTGATTTCCAGACCTTCCGCGGCCAGGAAGATCCTCCCGTTCGTGTATTCGAGCCAACCCTTGTGCGGGCCTTCTTCAGTGACGAGTTTGCCGTTTTCTTCACCTTTGACGGGGGCGCACCCGTGCCCTTTTGTAGTCGTCGCCGTGTCGACGAAGCTGACGATGCCCTTGAATTTTTCGGTCGTTTCGATCTCGAGCCGATTCTTGAAGTCACCCGGGTACTGTTCTTGGAGTTTTTTGCTTTTTTCCCAGTTTTCGACGGGTTCTTCCTTTTCCGGCGTGTATTCCGCGCCTTCCCAGAATTTTTCTTCTTTTTCCCCAGCTTTCGCAGGCACGAACTGCTGCGGGATTTCGACGAGGCATGTACCCGCGCCCTTGACGAGCACGCTCGCGCTTTTTACGATTTCAAACCCGCCTTCGGTGTTGCCGATTTCGGCAGATTCGTTGGATTTGAACCTGATCGCGAGTTTGATGTTGGAGGCCTTCCAGCTGACCGTGCCGTCGTCGGTGATGCTGCTGATGCAGCGCATGAAGTGGACTTCGGTCAACAGGCTCGAGGAGACTTCTTCCGTGACCTTGCCGGTCACCTTGGGCGCCTTTTCACAGGGCTCTTCGTATTCCGGCTTGTTGTCCGAGTTGAGCACCCCGAACTTGAATTGGCCGAGCTGCAGGCCGGTCACTTCCGCTTCGTCTTCCTTGTTCTCGATGACCGCCGCGGGGTCAGCCGGCGTGATGGTCCTCCCGGCGACGCTGGCAACGAAGTTGCCGAAGGTCAGTTTTTCTTTCGCGAATGCGGGCACCGAGAGCGCGCCGAACGCGCACACCGCTACCCCAAGCCCAAGTACGATCCTGACGCGTCTCATTCTCCTAAGTCCTCGCTTTCGCCCTTGACAGGCTGATTGAGCTAGATCTGGCCGCTTGTAAACAACTTGTAGCTATCTATGGGTCGCACCAGGGGTCCCCTCCTCCGCCAACCCCCGAGATAGAGGGGCGGAGCATATCATGGACCCAAGCTGTTTGACAACAGCACAAAACACCGGCTGGACAGGGCCGGCGAGCGATGTACGCTAGGGCGCTTTGGATTGTCCTGGCTCGACGGCCTACTTCGTCGGGCGAGCGACGGCCATTGGCCTGGCTGGCGAGGCAGAATAGCGCATCGCGCTCCCACGAGTACTGTGCGCCCGCCAGAGCACCCGCGGGCTACGATGGGCCGCGTGAGCAAGGGCTGGACGAGCAAAAGGAACCTCATGATCGCGGTGGCCCTGGCCGCGATCGCCGCGGGCGTGATCGTCGCGCTGGTGAGCTCCGGCGGGGGTCATGCACGCGCGAGATCGGCCAGCGCCCGTGCCCGGGCGCGGGCATCCGGCGTGCGCGCACCGGCCGACACGAAGGCGGCGGCCGACTACCTCGGCCTGACCACGACGCAGCTGCACGACGAGCTGCGCTCGGGGCGCAGCCTCGCGCAGATCGCCGCCGCGACCGGCGGCAAGTCGGCGGCCGGGCTCGTCGAGGCGCTCGTGAGCGCGCGCGCGGCACAGCTGAGCGCCAAGGTCAAGGCCAACAAGCTCTCCCCCGCGGCCGAGCGCGCGCGGCTCGCGCACCTGCGCCGACGGCTCACGGCCGAGCTCGAAAGGGTCCCCGGCTACAGCGGACTGCCGGAGACCGCCCGCTACCTGGGTATCAGCGCCGCGCAGCTGCGTGCCGATCTGCACGCCGGTCGCAGCCTCGCACAGATTGCCGCCGCGACGCCCGGAAGGTCCGCCGCGGGGCTGGTCGACGCGCGCGTGAGCGCCAGGGAAGCGACGCTCAGGCAAGCGCTCGCCTCGGGGAAGATCAGCGGCAGAGTCGAGCACGAACTCGCCTCCGCCCTGCGCCGGCGGATCGCCGGCGAAGTCGAGCGCAAGCCGACCCCCTGAGCGAGCCCCGCGACGGAGCCATCCGTCAAAACTCCGTAACACCGTTACAGGCCCGGCAGGCGCCCCCGGTGGAACCGATAACGCCCTCGTAGGCGCTGCAAACGTCATTGCAAGTTCCGACAATGCGTGCAACCACCACTGCATCCATAAAGGGCGTCTAAGAGAGGGCCGATGGCCCCCCGTGAAGGACACGCGTGTGTCCACTGATCCCAATAAAGGGGGCCCGAAGTGTTGATGCGTAAAGGCAAGCGAACCTTCGCTAGCCGCAAGCGAAAGATAGCCGGCCTGTGCGCGTTCGTGCTCGCGGGTCTGATGGGCCTGGGCGCGTATGCGTTCACGGCAAGCAACACCATTCCGGCGCAGGCCGCCGGTGGTGGCACCGCCGCAGTGAGCGGGTACGTAGAGAAGGGCGTCAGCTACACCTGGTCGCTGTCCGGCGAATACATCACAGAAGCCCACATCATCCTCACCAACACCACGAAACTCGAGCCGAGCGACGTCGCGGTCGCGCTGAGCGACGCAGCGGTGCCGGCCGCCAAAGAATGGGTGGACTGCCCGGCCAGCGGATACACAGCACTGACCGAAGAAGAAACTGAAGTCATCTGCAAATTCAAGGGCGGCGAAGGCGCGTTCGAAAGCGCCGGCGTACACGCCGTAAACAAATTCACCGCAACCGGTGTTCCGGGCAACCCGAACGCTCAAAACGGCGGTAACGAGTTGACGGTCTCCGCAGTCAGCGAAGGCGCGGTCATCATCGAACCGTAATAACGCAGCAGGACGCTGGACACAGAGGGGCGGCCGGCACGCCGGCCGCCCCTCTGTCCGACAGCCTCACGGATGAGGCGCGCGCAACTCAAAGCCATGCGACGCCATCCGCTCAAGAAACTCCTCGCCACCGCCCTGGGACTGATCGTCATGGGGTGCCTGTGGTTCTACTTCGCGCCGATCCCGCTCGGCGGCTCCACGAGCTATGTCATCACCCACGGGATCAGCATGGAACCGCGGTTCCACACCGGCGACCTGGCGATCGTGCGCAGCCAGCCCAGCTACCACGTCGGGGAAATCGTCGCCTACCACAACAAGATGCTGCATACGGTGGTCCTGCACCGCATCGTCGGGCGTGAAGGCAGACGCTACGTCTTCAAGGGCGACAACAACAACTTCATCGATCCCGAACGTCCGCGCGCGAGCCAGCTGATCGGGGCGCTGTGGATCCACATCGCCGGCGGCGGCGCGCGACTGCAGTCGCTCTCCTCGCCCCTGCGCGCTGGGCTGCTGATCGCGCTCGGCATGCTGCTGCTGACCGGCGGCGTGTTCGCACGCCGCCAGCGGCGCAGGCGCAGGGACAGGCGCGCCGGCCTCGCCACCGCACGCCCGCCGCGGAGTCTGCCGCCGGGAGCATCCGAGCCGGCCGTCGCGATCCTGGCCTGCGGCGTCGTCGTCTTGCTGCCATTCCTGGTGCTCGCGCTGCTCGCGTTCAGCCGCGCGCCCTCCACCCGCCACACCGTCCAGGTGCCGTACACGCAGAGCGGCGCCCTCTCCTACTCCGCCGACACCTCGCCGAACCCCGCCTACCCCGACGGTGTCGCGAAGACGGGCGAACCGCTGTTCACGCAGCTGGTGAACGACGTCAACCTCCGATTCGACTACTCGTTCGCGACCAAAGCCAGGCACTCGCTTACGGGCAAGGGCTCGTTCCTGCTGCTCGTGACCGCAAACGACGGCTGGCACCGGACGCTGCCGCTCGGATCGCCGATCTACTTCAAGGGCGCTCACGCGACGATCACAGGCACGCTGAGCCTCAGCTCGCTGCTTGCACTGACGCGCAGCATCCAGGCCGCCACGCGGGTCGAGGGCTCCTACGAGTTCGCCGTCGTGCCGAGCGTGGTCACGCGCGGCAGTGTCAACGGCGTACCGCTTCACGCCAGCTTCTCACCCGCGATCCCGTTCTCGATCGAGAGCAACGAAATCAACCTCCAGGGTGGTGCGGGCTCGGTCAGCGACGAGAGCCAGCTGCTCGCCAACGGTGGCAAGACCGCCGCTGCGCTGCCCTCCGAGCTGACGCCGAGCACGTCCGGCTCGACCACCGGTCAGCAGTCCACGCCCCTGACGCTCGCGCTGGGACCCTGGCGCATGTCGGTGTCCACCGCGCGAACGCTGGCACTCAGCGCGATCGGCATCATCCTCGCGGCGCTGCTCGCGATCCTCGCCCTGCTCCAGCCGCTGCTCGCGCTCGTCAGGCCGCGCCGCGAGGAGTCGGCGAGTATCCAGGCGCGCTACGGGCGCCTGATCGTCCCGGTCGCACACGTCTCTCGGCTGCCCGGCGACGCGGTGATCGACGTCTCCGACATGGAGTCGCTGGTCAAGATCGCGGAACACTACGACCGCTCGATCCTGTACGAGGCGGCGCGCGATGGAGACGCGTATTGGGTGAGCGACGAGAGCGGGCAGTTCCGCTACGCGCTCGGCGCGGCCGCCGTGGACGCCGACGCATCCGCGTGGAGCGACGCTCACCCAGCACCCGCCGCGTGGAGCAACGCCGAGCCCGCAGCCGCCGCGTGGAGCGACGCCCACCCCACACCCGACAAGTGGAACGCCGCCGAGCCAGCGCCCGACGCGTGGACCGAGGCTGAGCCAGCGCCCGGCGCGTGGACCGAGGCTGAGCCCGTGACGCTGGAATTCGACGCGCCGAGCGTTCCCACCCAGGACGAGCTCGCGCCAAATGGCTACGGCAGCCTGGCCGTTCCCGGCGACCCCGACACGTTCGTGCTGGAAGGCGTCGATCGGCGTAGGACCGACGAGAACGGCGACGCGAGCGCCGCGCGAGCGCCGGCCAGCGCCACGTACTTCACCGGCCTGGAGTGGACCGCCAACAGCTGATCGTCACGCCGCCGAATCCTCCGCCGTAAGCGCCGCGACCTCCTCGGCGAGCCTCGCGTAGACGTCCGGGCGGCGGGTGGCGAGGAACGGGAACAGCTCGAGCCAGTCGTGGCGCTGGTCGAGGTCGAGGTCGGCGACGATCACGGCCGGCTCGTCGCGCGGCGCCTGCACGAGCTTGCGCCCGTACGGATCGCAGATGAACGAGGAGCCGTAGAAGCGCAGCGGCGGCTCGCAGCCGATGCGGTTGACCGCGACCATGAATACGCCGTTGGCGATCGCGTTGCCGACGATCACCTTCTCCCACAGCGGCTGCGTGTCGAACTCCGGATGCTCGGGCTCGGAACCGATCGCGGTCGGGTACACGAGTACGTCGGCTCCCTCCAGGCTGTACGCGCGCGCGACCTCCGGGAACCACTGATCCCAGCAGGTCGGCAGGCCGAGCTGCGCCTCCTCGAGGGCGAGCAGGGCGAACGCGTCCGCGCCGCCCGGCCCGGGGCGGAAGTAGCGGTCCTCGTGATAGCCCGCGGTCACCGGGATGTGCAGCTTGCGCGTGCGCGCGGCCAGCTCGCCGTCGGGGCGCACGACGATCGCGGTGTTGTAGCCGAGCCCGTCCTCGCCGTCGGCGCGCTCGTACAGCGAAGCGTGGATGTTCGCGCCCGTCTCGCGCGCCATGCGCGCGGCGAAGCGATGGGTGGGGCCGCCGGGGAGATCCTCGGGCTGGACGCCGGTCGCCCGCGGGCCCGCCGGATCGACCGCGAAGTAGGGGCTGAGCGTGAGCTCCTGCAGGCACACGAGCCGCGCGCCCGCGCCCGCGGCGAGCCTGATCCCCGACGCCAGCGCCGCCTCGTGCTCCTCCGGGTCCGGATGCCAGCGCTGCTGCACCGCGCCGATCCGCAGCGGCGCTCGGCGCGGCGGGCGCTTGCGCGCCGGCGAGGCGGGCGTGGCGGGTGCGACGATCAGGCTGATCTCGCTCATCGCAGATGACTCTAGGCTGTCGCTCATGAGCGCCACGCTCACCTCCACTCCCGCCGCCGACGGCTATCGCATGCCGGGCGAGTTCGAGCCGCACAGCGGCTGCTGGATGGCGTGGCCCGAGCGCCCGGACAACTGGCGCCTGGGCGCCAAGCCCGCGCAGCAGGCCTACGCCGCCGTGGCCGAGGCGATCAACGCGAGCGAGCCGGTGACGATGGCCGTCTCCGACGCCCAGTTCGAGCACTGCCGCTCGGTGCTCTCCGGCTCGATCCGCGTCGTTGAGATCTCCACCGACGACGCGTGGATGCGCGACATCGGCCCGACCTTCCTGATCGACGCGAGCGGCGGCAGACGCGGCGTCGACTGGCGCTTCAACGCGTGGGGCGGCCTCGACGGCGGCCTGTACTTCCCGTGGGACCGCGACGATCGCGTGGCCGCGAAGGTCCTGGAGATCGAAGGCGCCGAGCGTTACCGCGCCCCGCTCGTGCTCGAGGGCGGCTCGATCCACGTGGACGGCGAGGGCACGGTGATGGCAACCGAAGAGTGCCTGCTGAACCCCAACCGCAATCCCAAGCTCTCGCGCGAGCAGATCGAGCAGGCGCTGTTCGAGCATCTCGGCGCCGAGAAGATGATCTGGCTCGGCCGCGGCGTGTACAACGACGAGACCGACGGGCACGTCGACAACCTCGCGTGCTTCGCGCGACCGGGCGTCGTGTTTCTGACGTGGAGCGACGACGCTTCCGACCCTCAGCACGCGATCTCGCGCGACGCGCTGCAGCGGCTCGAGGCTGCGACCGACGCCCGCGGCCGTGCGCTCGAGGTGATCCGCCTGCCCTCGCCGGGCCCGATCACGATCACCGCGCAGGAGGCAAGCGGCGTGGACGCGGTAGCCGGCAGCCTGCCCCGCCGTGCGGGCGATCGCCTGGCCGCCTCCTACGTGAACTTCTACCCCGCCAGCAAGCGAATCGTGATGCCGCTGCTGGACGAGCGCCACGACGCCGAGGCCGCCAAGCTGCTGCGCGGCTGCTTCCCGGGGCGCGAGGTCGTCGGCGTGCCGGCGCGCGAGATCCTGCTCGGCGGCGGCAACATCCACTGCATCACCCAGCAGGTCCCCGCGAGTCGGGTAACCCGTCCGAAGACTTCACGCGACTCGTAGCCGGTGATGGCGGCAGTACCAGAGCAGCGCGCAGATCGTAGTACCGCGCTCGAAGATAGATCAGTCCGGTGTCGGCGTTGGTGCATTGCCGGTCGTAGCCCATCGGGGTGTTGCTCGTACCTGTGCTGCCGGTTCTGTTGCCATGGGCGTCGTAGGTGAAGGTGGCTTCGCTGTTGCCGGTTGGGCCGGTGAGTAGGCGCGTGCTGCCCTGTTGGTCGTGGTGCTGCGGCTGGCCATGTCTCACGCAAGTCCTCCAACGGCGAAGCACCGATCATCCCGATTCTCTCGCCATCGCTGAGCGCTACGTCGCGGCAAAGCTGGAACACATAGCGAGACATGGCCGAGTAGTCGCCCGCTTCGCGCCACAGCCCACCAGGGCCTCACGTAAGTTCTTTCGGCCGTCTCAGCCTGACCGGTTGCGAATCTCCTCGATCCTTGCGCGAAGCCCAGGCTGATCGCACCACACGCTACCGAGGGCTTGGGCGAGAACTTGGTTGTGCCCTACCTCGGCGTCGAGGAATGCGATCGCTCTCTCTGGGTGGGCATGAATCACGTCCTCGAGCAGGCTGGCTCCGATCATGCCGACAACATCCGCTTCGTCGCTACTCGTGGCGGCGCAGACGGCACGGACAAGCCGCTCCATCGTCGCCCATTCGTTTTCCTGATAGAACCAAATGTCCTTTTCATCTACTGCCCACGCATACTGTGGTAGCTCAGTGCGCTGATAAGCCACCCAGTCGCGAGCGACCTGTGCAATCTTCGTGTAGTCGATTTCGCCATCCATCATGCGACAGGTTTGACCGTAACTCGCCAGTGCACCTTTGCGAGTTCGACTACTTCTGCGGGAATCTTCACGCGCAGGGTTTCTTCGCAGCCGCGCGACTGGAACGCTGACACTTCCTTTTGGAGTGCTTTGGTAATTTCGTTTAGCGAGTCGACATGTTTCTCAAGATCTGGCACGCTCAGTCCCTTCACGTCCTTTAGAAGGCCCTTGATCCGCCGCTTGACTTGACTTGTGATACGGTGCAGGGCGTTTAGTTTCTTCTTGCATTCTGCGGGCGTGGCAAACGAATGCGGGCCGCTGATTGACGCTGCGGTCGCAGCGCACTCGCCGGTGGGGTCGGAGAAAGCCACGGGGTCGTCGCTGGCGTACCCGTAGGGCTCGAGCGTTTCGCTCACGTTCGGATCGATACTCAGGAATTGCTCGGTGCTGGGGTCGTACTCTCGGGCCCGGAGGTAAATGAGTCCGGTGCCGGCATCGGTGTATTGGGCATCGTACCCAAGTCGTGTAGTGCTTGTGCCAGCGGTGGCAAGAACGTTGCCGTATGCGTCGTAGGTGGTACTGCCGACGTTTTCGCCGGTCGCGTTCGTCAGTAGGCGGGTCGAGCCTTGTTGGTCGTGATGAAGGTAGAGGACGGTCCCTGTGCTGGAAATCTGCTCTATCGGAAGTCCTACTGGTCCGTAAATGTAGCTGTTCGTGCCGTCGTTGAGGAGCAGTGGTAGTTCTTCCGCCGTGTCCCAGGTGAGGTAGCTGGTCGTTTCGGAGCTCGTCTGGGAGGTGCGTAGTCCGTCTCCGTTGTACGTGTAGGTGTCTTCGATGGCTGGGGTTTCGCCGCTTTTGGGCCTGGTGACTGATGTGAGGTTCCCCGCTTGGTCCCAGCCGTATGTGGTCGCCGCGCCAGACGTTGGTTCGGTTTTTGTGCGCTCGTCAACTTCGTTGAAGGTGTATGTCGCCTCGATAGTTTTTTTGTCCGTTGCCTTTTCGAGCTCGTCGGCCGCGTTGTAGCTGTACGTGTTGCTGCCGATGGTCGTAGGGTTGTTCGCTTCATCGTATTTGTAGGTGATACCGGCGCCTTTGGTGAGACGACTGTTTTCGTCGTAGCCGAACGCGGGTTTTTCTTCGCCCGGAAGGCCCACCGTGGTGGCTTTGGTGACCTCTTCGTCTTTATTGCGCGCGTACACAAGTGACGCGAGCGTTTCGCTGCCTTTTGTCATCTTGGTTTCGCTCATCGCGTCGTCTTCGTTGTAGGCGTATATGTCTTCGTCGCCAGTTGTGCTGGGGAAGACGGTCTTTTCAAGATCGGAGTCGGCGTTGTATTTGAAGCTGGTCGTCTTTGAATTCCAATCGGTGACCTTTTCTAGCCGCCCATCTTTGTCGTAGTCACGGTTAATGGCTTTTCCGGTCGGGTAGGTGACCTGGGTCGGCGCGTTCGCGAGGTTGTATTCGTAGCCGACGGTGTCGCCGTGGCCGTCTTTTGTTTTGATGAGCCGGTCAAGCTGGTCGTATTCGTAGGTGGTCGTGCCGGTGCCGTCTACCATCTTTGTGCGCTCGCCGTCGCCGTTGTATTCGTATTCTACGCTGTGGGTTTTTCCGTCCGAGTAGCTGGCGCCGGTGAGGCGGTTGTCGTGGTTGTATTTGTAGCTCGTCGTGCGTTCCTCGGCGTCCTTCACGCTGGTCAGGTTGCCCGCGGCGTCGTATTCCTTGAGCGTTTTGTGGCTGAGGGGGTCGATGATCTCGGTGACCTGCTCAAGTACGTTGCGTTCGTATTTCGTGGTGTGTTTGTTGCCGTCGGTCTGGCTCGTGATCTGTCCGGCGCCGTCGTAGCCCGTTTCCGTGGTCGTCCCGTTGGGCTCTTTGACCTTTGTTCGCTCGTTGTCGGCGTCGTAGGTGTAGGTCGTGGTATTTGCTTCGGGGTCTTTTTCGGTTTCGACGTTGTCGTCTCCGTCGTAGGTGTAGGTGGTTTCGTGTTTGAGCGGCGTTACGATCTTTTCGGGCAGGCCGCGTGTGTCGCGGGTGGTGGTCGTCGTGTAGTTGGCTTCTTTGGCGCCGGTGACGTGCCCGCGCGGGCTGACCATCGATGTTTCCTGCGAGTCTTCGTTATAGCCCCAGGTTCGCTTGTCGCCTTCGGGGTCGACTTCCGCTATGCGGTCCCCCGCGCCATCGTATTCGTATTTCCAGACCTGTTTGAGCGGGTTTTCCATGCTCGTCTCATCGCCGTGGGAGTCGTATGTGTATTTCGTGGTCTGCGTCGTGGCACCCGGCGCGGGTCGTGAGACGGTTTCTGGGTCGCCGTCGCTGTTGCGTTCGATTGTCGTGGTCTCGCCGTCGGGGGCCGTGGTGGTGTGGACGTCGTGGGTCGAGTCATACGTCCATTTCGTTTCCTGACCTTCGGGTTCGACCATCCGGGTGCGATTCCCGTGTTCGTATTCGTACGTGGTCGTGTGGCCGTCGCCGTTCGTGACGCTGACCGGCTCGCCAGCGGCGTTGTATTTCGAGGATTCCGTGGTCGCGCTCGCGGTCCCGTAGCCGTGCGTCACGGCCGAGGACAGGCCACTGCTCGTCAGGTACTGGGCCGTTACGGCGCCTGTCGCGTGGTTGGTAGTGCGTGTTTGGAACGGTAGGTATTCAAACGTCGTCACGCGTTTCATCGGGTCGGTTTGTTCGGTGAGCTCGTGCGAGCTATTGTATTGGTTGACCGTGAGGCCACCGCGACCGTCAGTCATTTCGGTGAGCTGGTGAGCTTCGCCGTACTTGAACTGCCAGCGCAACGCGGTTTCTCCCGGCTGCGTCACGCTCTTGAGGTTCCCGCCTTCGTACGTGTATTTCACTACGTGTTTCAACGGGTCTTCGGCGCTTTCGACAAGCCCTTCGGAGTTGTAGGTAAGCTTGATCTTGCGGCCGTCGGGGTCCGTGATCGTTTCCAGGTTGCCGCTGCCGTTGTAGGCGAGCGTCGTCGCGTTTCCGTTGCGGTCGGTGACGCTTTCCAGGCGCCCGGTCGAGCCGGCGAACCTGTAGACGGTCTGGTCTTCGAGGGTCAGCGTGTAGCCGGCTGTGGAGGAGCCGTGCAGGATGTCCTGAGTCCACGCAGGGGCAGTGAACGCTTCGCCCGACCCTTCGGTGAAGGGCACCGAGCTACCGTCCGCCTGAATCACGGTCGCCAGATGGGCAGTTGGTTCGAGCACGAGGTGGTCGCTGAACGAGCTTGACCAGCCATAGCCAAAGATGCCGTGCTTGCCGAGCGCAGCGGCCTGCGAGTTATACGTCCGCGTGAGGTCAAGGCCCACGCCACGGCCGCCAATCGCGAAATCGGTCTGGGTCTGCGTGAAGTTGCCGTTACAGCTCACGGATTCTCCGCACCCCGGCAGTTCCTGTTCGGGGGCCGACGGGTTTTCTTCGCCCCATAGCGTTTCCGGTTCGACTTCGATGCGTTCTGTAATCTGAAGATAGCCAGCGCGCGCGGCGACGATGCCGAGGTTTTCAAAGGGGACGGTCACGAGCGTCGTTTTGGCGCTTTCGGGTTCCGCATGCGTCTTTTCGAAGGCGCCCGTGTTAACTATCTTCGGCGAAGAGGTACTTCCCGGCGCAACCTTGATGCTTACAAAATACCCTTCGGATTCCACATTATCGATGCTCGTTCCTTCATTTGCAAACGTAGCACCATCAGCCAGCTGCGAGCTGCTTCGAAATTCTAGCGTGCCGTCGTTATCCAGAGTGCGTTCGGAAAGAAGCGCTTCCTCGATCACCCCGGAGGCGCCTGACTGCACCACGGTGCTACCGGAGCCAGACATCGTGCCACCATTCCACGCGAGCATGCTGGTGATGATAAGCGTACCCGCGCCAGTCAGCGTGCCGAGACCCTGAAGTTCGAAGTGGGCCACCGTGATCGATCCGCCAGGCACGTCAAGCGACCCGGAGTCGACATTCACTTCCGCGCCGCTGCTCCGCACACCTTCTGCCGTGACAGTCGCACCGGTCAGGTGAATCGTACCAGCCAGCTTGCTACCGGTCAGCCGATAAGAGCCCGCGACAAAGCTGAGGACGTTTTCGCTTCCAGAGCTCGCCCATTCGGCGGCTTCGCTGGAAGAGCCGCCGCCGCTGAAATCCAGGTACCCGGCAAGCGACTCGACCTGCCCAAGATTTTCGAAGGCGACACCGACGGTCGTGGTGCTCCCGTCTTCGAAGTCTCTGGTCGTCTTCTCAAACGTCCCCGCGTTCACGATCAGCGGGGCAGCGGTACTGCCCGAGCCGACTTCAAGGCTGACCCCCCCTTCGACGTTATCGAGGGTCGTAGCTTCGTTCTCGAACACCGCATGATCGGCCATCTGCGACGACGCTTCGACCGTGAGCGTGCCCTGGTTGATGAGCCCGCGTTCGCTCAGCAGCGCTCCCCTCATCGAGGCAGATGCACCGGGATCCACAACGGTTTTGCCAGACCCAGACATCGTGCCACCCTGCCAGGTGAGGACGCTTGAGACTTCAAGCGTCGCGGCACCGGTCAAGATGCCAGTGTGCTGGAGTTCGACCACACTGGCATGCGACGCTTCCATCGCGTCAGCGACTTCCAGCGATCCGCCTGTAACGATCAGAGTGCCTTTGTCCTCCAGCACACCCGTTGCGTGGACGCCTTCGGTGACTTCTACGGTGTCGCCCACTCCGACGCACGCCACAGCAGCAGACGTCGGCACGCCCCCAGACCAGTCTTCCGAAACGGCCCAATTCCCTTTGCTCGGGCCGGTCCACGTGTCCGTGCATAGAGCTTCCGCAGCCGCACCCGCCGGCGCGAGCAACAGGACAGCCAGCACCGCGACCCAGAGCAACAAGCCCATCCACCCACCTTCGGGCCAGCCCCTCAAGCCACGACAACGACGGCCGCAAGCCCAGATCACCAGCACCCCACCCGACCGCCCACCGTGCATGCACCCTCCCAAAGCTCGCGTTTGGCCCAAGCAACCACGAAGGCCCGTAAAGACGGCCAAGATCACCGTACGTCTCTGAACAACAGTTCGGCCAAACGGATCATTACGGATCGCCCAGACGTCGCCTGTGAACGGCCCGTGACCCCCAACAGCCGGTCCCCGTAATTTGGGGAGCCCTGCTGCTCGGCCAGTAGAAAGCCGCAGTTCGCCCAGTGCCCAGCCCGGATGCCGGCGCGCGCCTCACGCTCTAACCTCGAAGTGGTCCCATCGTCTACAGAGGAGCCGCGTGATGTTCGAGAACGTGCTGGTTGGGGTGGATGGCCGACCGAACGGCCGCGACGCGATCGCGCTCGCCGGGCGGCTGGTCGATCCCGGTGGCCGGCTGACGCTCGCACACGTGCACCGCGGGGAGGTGGCCGAGGAGCGCGAGGGCTCGCTCGAGCTGCTCGAGCGAGAGCGCGCGGCGAGCGGCGTGGAAGCGGAGTTGGTGAGCGTCGCCTCGGCGCGACCCGGGCGCGGCCTGCACGAGCAGGCCGAGGAGCTCGACGCCGACCTCCTGGTGGTCGGCTCGTGCAGCCGTGGCGTCCTCGGTCGCGCGATGCTCGGCGACGACACACGCGCCGCGCTCGACGGCGCCCCGTGCGCGGTGGCGGTCGCCACCCGCGGCTACGCCGAGCACCCCGTTCCGATCGCGAACGTCGGCGTCGCTTACAACGGCTCCCCCGAGAGCATCGCCGCGCTCGACGCGGCGCGGGAGCTCGCGGCCCGCACGCGGGCGACGGTGCACGCGCTCGAAGTGGTGTCGATCCCGTCGGTCGCCTACACGGGCATCGTCGCGCCGGCGCTCGGGCAGACGATCGAGGCGATGACGCAGGAGGCGAGCGCGCGTATGAGCAAGCTGCCCGGGGTCGAGGGACGCGCGGTCTACGGCCTCCCCGGCGAGGAGCTCGCCGCCTTCGGCGACGAGCTCGACCTGCTGGTCGTCGGCTCGCGCGGCTACGGGCCGGTGCGCCGCCTCGTGCTCGGGAGCACCTCGGACTTCCTGCAGCGCCACGCGCGCTGCCCGCTGCTCGTGCTGCCCCGCCATCCCGCCGGCGAGCGCGAGCACGACGGCGAGCCGGTCGCGAGCGCGACCTCCGTGTGACGCGTCAAGGCCGCTTTGTGAGGCGATCGCCCGCCATGGAATCCGAGTCGAGGCCCACCAAAGCGCACCCCTTCTGCAGCCTCAGATGGTCTCGGGAATCATTTCGATCGCTCCGCACGGAGACTCTGAGACACAGATCCCGCAGCCCCTGCAGCAGTCCAGATCGAAGGCATACCCGTCGCCCTCGTCGACCCTGAGCACGGCGTTGTCGGGGCACACGCCGCGCGCGAGCCCTCAACCTGGCGCCGCACCGGTCAGCTCCTGGAACTCCGCGGCGACCCAGTCATGGGCGGCGCGCGCGGCGGCAGCATTGCCCTCGGGATGACGTCGGCGGTGGCGAAGCGTTCGCGGATCGCGCGTTCGACGGCGCGCAGCGAGATGACGCCGACGAGCGCGGCGAGGTCGCCGAGCAGAGCGGCGTTTGCGACCGGCCGCCCAGTGTGCTCGCGCGCGATCTCAGAGGCGGGGACGGTCAGCAGCCGCTCGTGGCGAAACCGCTTGATGAACCCGCCGAGCCCGAGCTCGTCGAAGCTCTTGGCGCTGTTGATGAGCATGTAGCCGTCGGGCTTGAGGCCCGTGAAGATGAACACCTGGTGCATGAGCGCCGGGTCTTGGACGATCAGCGCGTCGGGCTCCATGACGGGCTCGTGCGTACGGATCTCGCGATCGTCGATTCGGCAGAAGGCGACGACGGGCGCGCCCATGCGCTCGGAGCCGAAGCTGGGGAACGCCTGCGCGCAGCGACCTCGTCGAAGGCGGCGAGCGCGAGCATCTCGGCGACGGTGACGACATCCTGCCCGCCACGTCCGTGGATGCGAACCTCGAACATCGCTACAGTCAAGCGCCGCGCGCTCCGGCCGGCCATCGCACTCAGCACGGAGGCCACTCAGTAGTTCTCACCGAGCGCGGTGCGAAGCGGCGGCCCGTCAGGCCATCGGAGCGAGCGAGCGTGCCTTTCCGCGCGACGTGGGCGTTGGCTGCGCGCGTCGCGGGCCTTCCCGCTCATGCTCGCTTCAGGAACTTCAAATAGAACGCCGCGAACACCAGGACAATCCCGACGTTTACAACCAGGCGCTCCCAGAACCGATGCCTGAAGAACAAGATGTCGACGCCGACCACGACGGCCACCAGCGCGAGCACGTAGAGCACGACGCCTGCCTTGCTTCCCATCGTTCCAGCCTACTGCTCGAGGGCCGCGTCACGGCCACGGATCACGCCGCCGGCGCTGCATTGCGCACTTGGCAAGCGTGCCGAGTAATGAGCCGAAGTTAGTGCTGTGTTCCTGTGATACTGTGCTGCACAGTGCCCAACATCACCGTCTCCGTTCCCGACGACGTCTACCGCGCTGCCCGGATTCGAGCGGCGGAGCAGGGCAGCTCGGTGAGCGCGCTCGTGGCCCAGTACCTGCGCTCGCTCTCTGAGCGTGAGGCCGAGTTCGAGCGGCTCGAGGCTCAGCAGCGGCGCATCGAGAGCCAGATCGCGCGCTTCAGCGCGCGCGGGCGCCTCGATCGCGAGGAGCTCCACGGTCGTGCGGTTCGTTGACACGAACGTCCTGCTGTACGCGATCTCGCACGATCCCGACGAGCAGACGAAGGCGGCACGAGCCAAAGAGCTCCTCTCCTCGCGCGATGTGGGCCTCTCGGTCCAGGTGCTGCAGGAGTTCTACGTCCAGGCAACGCGCGACAGCCGCACTGATCGCCTGACACACGAGCAGGCCGCCGCGCTCGTCGACTCCTTCCAGCGCTTTCCCGTACAGGAGACGAGCGTCCGCGTGATGCTCGCCGCGATGTCCACACGGCAGCGATTCGGGATCTCCTACTGGGATGCCGCGATCCTCGAGGCCGCCCGCGCGCTCGGCTGCGAGGTCGTGTTCTCCGAGGACCTGAACGACGGTCAGGACTACGACGGCGTGCGCGTCGAGAACCCGTTTACTCCGTAGTTTTCACGGCCTCGACATGGGGCTGAGCGTAGAGAGAGCCGCGTCACAGCCTCGGTCCGGTACAGGCTCCCGGGCGATTCTGTGTGTCGGCCCCAGGCCTCAAAGCCCCGGACGGCGACCCCGGCGATGCCTCGTTCCGCCTCCGGCTCACGGATCTCGCCGCGGAGCATGTTCTCGACCATGCGCCACCCCGGCCTGCTGATCAGGGCGCCGATCGCAAGTCGCGGGAAGCGGTCCAGCGCGATTTTCGCGTCCAGCGCAAACCCCATCGTCAGCCCGAGCTCCGACACGAGCGATCGCGCGTAGCCCTCGACATCCGTCACGCGGCCGGCGAGCAGATCCAACGCGGCCGCGGCCGCGAGCCTCGAGCTGACGAACGCCGCGCTCATACCGTCGCCCCATAGTGGATCGACGAGCCCTGCCGCATCGCCGATCAGCAGCGCCCGCCCGCGGGCGAGCGGGGCGCCAGGGCGGCGGCCCGGCAGTCGATACCCCCGCACATCCTCCAGCTTGGAGTGGTCGAATCCTCGCCGCTCGCAAAACTCCCTCAGGTGCGTGCGCAACGTCGGACCCGCGCTTTCCCAGCCACCCACCCCCACGTTGACATGGTTGCCCTTGGGGAAGGCCCAACAGTAGCCGCCAGGAATCCTGCCGAGCTCACACGCGACCGTGCTTCGCCAGCGCTCCGGGTCGACGAGATCGTGCGCGAGGTTCCCCTCCAACGCGACAGCGTAAATACGACTGTCCGCGAGATCGAGCAACCGCGACGTCGGTCCGTTGACCCCGTCAGCCCCGATCAGCAGCTCGCTGTCGATCCAGCTGCCATCGACACGCGCGCCACGCTCGGACACCTCGCTCACGTCCACGCCGTCGCGGAACTCGGCACCCGCGAGCACCGCGTGCTCGACAAGGAAGTGGTCCAGCCGCCGACGCTGCGTCATGTACACCAGCGGGCTGCCCCCACCGCGAACGAAGCGCCGGCACCCACGGAAGCTGAACTCCATCCGGTCCACCACGTGCTCCACGACCGGCTGCGGGTCGATCGGCAGCTCGCGCAGCGCGCGGGCCGAGATCGCGCCGCCGCACGGCTTGTCACGCGGGAACCTCGCCTTGTCTAGGAGCAGCACGCGTGCACCCTCGCACGCCAATCTGTACGCCGCGGTCGAGCCCGCCGGACCCGCACCCATGACGATTGCGTCGAACTGTTCCATTTGGCACGGTTCACGCTAACCAGCCGGTCGCTTCCCGATTTGGCAACCGGACAGATAGACGATCTGGCGTCACCGCGGCGCAGGCCTGGCGTCGAGATGTGGTGAAACGGCGCCGACGACGCTCAGCGCAGCGGCACGCACGACGGGGCAGGGCCCCGGTACAGGCCGAAGTTCAGGCCGACCGCGTGGACTGGAGTCCCCGCGTGTGTGCTGTCCAGCCAGCGGGCCGTCAGCAGCAGCGTGTCGCCGCGGGGGATCCCCGCAGGGCGGATGACCATGCCGAGGCCGCTAAACCCGGGGTGCGATTTCTCAGGCCGGATCATCCCGGCGATCCATGGTTCGGGAAGGCCGTTGCGAGGGCCGCGCGGCGGGAATCGGACGCGCACGCCCTTGGCCGTGCAGCCCGCCTCGATGATCGCCGCCCTCGCTGGGACGCCCAGCGCCGCCAGGCGCGCGTTGGCGGCACGAACGCCGATCAGCTCGTGGATCGTCAGCGTCACCGAGCCATCGCGGTTGACGACCACCGCGTAGGCGGGCGCAGTGGTGTTCGCCGTCAGGGCGAGCACGCCGAGGACAACCGCTGCCGTCAACACGGCAGACACAGCCGCGAGGGGGCCGCGCCATGACCGCGGGGGCCGCGGCAAGCCCCTAGGTCTCGGCCACCGCATCGGCCGCGATGACGATCGCCAAGGCGGCGACGAAGGCCGCGCACCCTCACCTGCAAGCGCCTGGCCGTGCTCGCGTACGAGCTCTGACCACAGACGATCCTCGAAGCTAGACATCGCTACCGCTCTCCTTTCTCAGCTTCGCTCGAGCCCTGAACAACCGCACGCGTAGAGCGCCTGGGGATACGCCCAGCGCGGCCGCCGCTTCCTTCGGGGTGAGACCCGCGAGATGCACGAACTCCACGGCCGCTCGATCCAGCTCGGACAGTCCCGCGAGCGACTCCAGCAGCTCTCGACCGGGGCGCTCCGCGTCGATGCGCTCCGCGAGCTGCTCGGTCTCGTCTTCGTCGAGCGTCTGGCGCGCCAGATCGCGGCGCGCCGCCTCCCGCCTGCGCGTCGCTCGCTCGCAGTGTTTCGCGTACACGCGCCGGGCGATCGTCAACAGCCACGGCCGCTCGCTGCCCGGAGCGGGAACGGAGGACGCGAACGACCTGATCGCCTCCACGAACGTGTCCGCCGTGAGATCGGCGACGAGCTGCGGATCGCGCGCGCGTCGCGCGAAGAATGCCGTCACCGTGGCGACCTCCGAGCGGTACAGCAGCTCGAACTCGCGCAAGCGCTCGCCGCCGGCGCCATCCACACTCGGCGCACGAGCGGCGCTGGTCGAAGAGCTCACGAGTACCAGGTGGCGTGGAGCGCTCGCATCGTTACAACAGTGACGGCTTCCCGGCGACGCTACGGTGAAGGCATGCTAGGGCGGCCGCTGCGTCGAGGCTGAGGCACGTGGGCGCGATCGGCGACGCCCTGCGATTTGCGTTCGGCATGACCTGGGAGGTCCTGTGGGCGCTGATCCTCGGGTTTGCGCTCTCGGGCGCTGTGCAGGCGCTCGTCAGCAAGCAGCAGATGCGCCGCCTGTTGCCCGACGACTCGCCACGCACGCTCACGGTCGCGGCGGGGCTGGGCGCAGCCTCCTCCTCGTGCTCCTACGCCGCGGTTGCGCTCGCCCGGTCGCTGTTTCGCAAGGGCGCCAACTTCACAGCGGCGATGGCGTTCCAGTTCGCTTCCACGAACCTCGTGGTCGAGCTCGGGATCATTCTCGCCGTCTTGATCGGCTGGCAGTTCACGGCCGGAGAGCTCGTCGGCGGTCCGATCATGATCGCGCTGATGGCGCTGCTGTTCCGCCACTTCCTCAGGCCCGCACTGGTCGAGGAGGCGCGACGCCAGGCCGACCGCGGCGTGCTCGGGCGCATGGAGGGACACGCCGAGATGGACATGAGCATCACCGAGGACGGCTCGATCTGGCGGCGCCTTCGGTCCCAAAGAGGACTCACCGCCGTCAGCAACTACTTCGTCATGGACTGGGCCGCCGTCTGGATAGACATCTTTGGCGGCATCCTGATCGCCGGCGCGCTCGCCGCCTGGGTTCCCAACTCCTTCTGGCAGGGCCTGTTCCTCCAACACCACGGCGCGCTGGCAACCCTCTGGGGGCCGCTGATCGGGCCGCTCGTGGCGATGCTGTCGTTCGTCTGCTCGATCGGCAACGTGCCCCTTGCCGCCGTGCTGTGGAACGGCGGCATCAGCTACGGCGGCGTGCTCGCGTTCATCTTCGCCGACCTGATCATCCTGCCGATCCTCAACATCTACCGTAAGTACTACGGCCGGCGCATGGCCGCCTTCCTGCTCGCGACCTTCTACGCGACGATGGCCACCGCCGGGCTGATCGTCGATCTCATCTTCAAGCTACTCGGCATCGAGCCGACCGGGGCACGACACGCCAAGGTCACCGACGCGGGCGTCAGCTGGAACTACACAACGGTCCTGAACATCGCCTTTCTGCTGCTCGCCCTGGCGCTCGTCGCGCGGTACTTCCGTAAGGGCGGCGGCGTGGCGATGCTGCGCATGATGAACACGCCCGTAGGCGAGCACCATGGATTCTCACGCACGGAATGACCAATGCGGATAGCCGCGGCCGATCCGTGGATCGACCGCGGGCCATTCAGCGGGGCGCTGGTAGGCGCCCGAACTTGCTACAGCGGCTGGACGTTGGCGGCCTTGGGGCCCTTGTCGCCGGCCTCGGCCTCATATGAGACCTTTGCGCCCTCGGCGAGCGAGCGGTAGCCCTCGCCGATGATCGCGCTGTGATGGACGAACAGGTCCTTCGACTGGTCATCGGGCGTGATGAAGCCGAAGCCCTTGTCGTCGCTGAACCACTTGACGGTTCCTGTAGCCATTTCTGCATTTCCTCCTGCGTTGGTAGTGCTGCGAACGCGGAGATTGCTGAGCAAAGGCTACGAGCGCTGGCACTGCGATGCCGGGCTAAGTGCCCGACCTGATCCGTCAACGGTAGCAGCAGCCACGACGACGCGTCTTGTCAGGAGATGTGAACGAGCGTGCCGATCGGGGTGTACGGCCACACGCGGCCCGCGGTCGCCGGCAGCATCTCCACGCAGCCGAGGCTCTGCGGGAAGCCGTACTGAGCGCGTTCGAAGCCGTGCAGCGCGTCGCCGCCGTTGAAGTAGCTGATCCACGGGACCCCCGGATCTTCGTAGTGGCTGCCGTCCGGGTTGGTCCCGCTCATCGTCCCCGACGCGATGTGCTCGTACACGGGAAACGTGCCCAGTTCGGTCGGCGCGGTCGCGATGCCGGTGTTGACCGGCGTGGTCAGGCGGATCGAGCCGTCGTTCCACAGTTCGAGCCGCTCCGAGCTCTCGCTCACCATCACGTACGTGTAGCTCGCCGTCGTCCGTTCGTCAGCGATCGCGGCGTGCAGCAGCGCTCGCCACACCTGCGGGCCGACGATCCCGTCGGTGGTCAGCCCGTGGGCGTTCTCGAACGCCATCACCGCCCCGCGCATCACCACGTTGCCCGTACCCGGCTGCCACTCCGCGTTCAGCGGCGCCGGTGTGTTGCCGTAGCGCCAGGAGAAGCCGCCCGACGGCGGGTCGATCGCTGCGCGCTCCTGGGCCGCCGCCGTCGCTGCGATCCGGCGCGTCGATTCGAAGCTCAGCGGCAGGTACCCGAGCTGCGCCAGGATCTGCTGCGCGCGCAGGTCAGAGCCTTCGGGCACGCTCCAGCCAGCGACGCTCGAGGCCCCATCGCGCCCGCTGCCGAGGAGCCTGACCGCGTGCGGCAGCTCGAGCGTGACGGGCGTGTCCAGGCCAAAACCGTAGCCGCTCGGCGTGAACGCGATCGTGTGGCTGTCGAGCGTGCGCCAGCGGCCGGTCGCGGCCGGCTGCAGGCGCGGGAGCGTCCCGCCAAGTGCGCTCGACACCGGTTCCGAGAAAGTCAGATAGATGGTCGCGGTCGGTGAGATCCGCGCTCCTGGGCTCGGGCTGAGCACAGCGCTCGCCCCCGCGCCCGCCGGGAACCAGCTGACGAGCGACGGCGCCGGCAGCTTCTCCCACGCGCGCGGCGCCGCCGCGACTTCGATCGAGCCGGCTTCGCCGCTGCGCGCGAGCGTGATCTGGCTGCGCGCCCGCGAGAGCACCTGCCGCCGCACGTGTTCGGGGGAGCCATAGGCAACCGTGCGCACGGGCTGATCGAACGCCAGCCGCAACGGCGCTCCGTCCGCGAGCGTCACGTAGCGTTCGCGCAACAGCGCGCTCGGTGTGCGCAACGTCAGCCGCTCGGTGGCGCTCGCGCCCGCAAGCCATGCGATCCAGCCAGGGCGGCGAAACACGACTTCGACCGACACCGGCTCACCGGGCGCGAGCGCCACCTCCGGCCACAGGCGCCCGTCGCTCACCGACAGCGGGATCTCACGCCCGCGCGGCCCCGTCGCCTTCACGCTCACGATCGTGCCCTTCGTCAGCGGCACCTGCACGCGCGCGAGCGCCTGCGCATCGGCGACGACCCCCGGGCGCGACCACACGAACGCCAGCGCGGCGAAGGCGAGCACCGCAAACGCCAGCGCCACCCCCACGCCGGCCAGCACACGCGGCCAGAGACGACGCGGCGTCACCGTCGCCGACGGGCCGGCGCTGGGTGAGCTGCCCTCATCGCTGCGGTGGGATCTACCCAGTCTCAGACGAACCTCCAAGGTGAGCTGCGAAAGAGGTTAGTCAACTGCTCCGAACCGGCGGCGCACCGGCACACTCAACCGGCGGCGCAGCAGCGCGTCAGCCGCCGCCAGACAGCGTGAGGAGCGCCGCGCTGCCCGCCGCCATCCGCAGCGCGAGCGAGCCCGGCCTGCCCGACACATACGGCAAGCCCGCGGCGGGGCTCCACGTGCCCTCGGCGCTGACGGCGCTGCCACCGAACGTCACGCCGCTCGTCGCCCGCAGCCCGGGGCCCGTCAGCCGCAGCACCGGACCGGCCCTGAAGCTCCGCGGCAGGTCCAACCGCACGCGCAGCGGCCGCGCGCCGGACGGCGCGAAGTCAACCAGCACGAGCCGCACGCTGCCGTCGGGGGCGAGGAACGCGCCGGCCGTCAGGGTGCGCGCGCCGCCCGACACGCGCGCCTGCACCGGGCGATCGCCGAGCAGGCGCCGCGCGAGCAGCAGCGCGTACCACTCGGGGTTCGCGTGCAGCGCGCCGCTCGCCAGTTCCCCGGCGCCGTCCGCCACCAGCGGGCTGTAGCTGAGCGGTTCGGCGATCAGATCGTGGAAGTTGAGCCCGGCGATGCCGCTGGCCATCGCGCGCGCGATGTAGTCGACCGCCCACAGCGCCGACGCGAACACGTTGCTCACGCCGGGCTGTCCGCGGCAGGAGACGTTGTTCGTCTCGTCCAGGCGCAACGGGATCTTGCTCGCCACCGCCGCCGCCGACAGCTGCGTCAGGATCGCCGACTCGTTCGCGCGCAGCAGCGGGCTCACCAGGTCGCTGAGCTTTGGCGCATACGCCTCGCATTTCGTCAGCGGGTAGTAGTGGGCGGTGAGCAGCGCCGGATGCTCGGCCGCGGCCGTTTCGCCGACCCAGCCCAGCAGCGCTTCGCCGCTCGAGGCATCCGGACCGACGATCTGCACGCCCGGAGCCGCGGCCGCGATCGCCGAGCGGTAGACCGCCACTTCGGCGGCATAGTCCGCGAACGACCACGGCGACGTGCGCAGCCCGTCCGCCACGTACCTGTCGGGCTCGTTGCCGATCGCGATCCCCGCGAGGCTCGCGCCGAGCAGCGACTGCGCTACCTGCGCCTCCTGCGCGGCGGCCGCCGGTTCGTCGTGGCCGAAGGTGACACCCAGCAGCACCCGCCACCCCGTCGCGCGCGCCAACGCCGCGATGCCCTGCAGGTCCTGCGGCGTGATCGCCGTGTGCGACCACGCCGGCGCCGGCGCTTCATCGGACCAGCCCGCTTCGTTGTCGACGCTGAAGCCGCCAAAGCGCATCACGCCCGGCCCGAGCGAGCGCAGCAGGTTGACGAGATCGCCGCTCGCCGCGTAGCCGGCGATGTTCGGCAGGTTGCCCGCCTCGAACGACAGCCCGAGGAAGTCTTCGGCGACGAGCGGGCCGATCGGCGCGTACGGGTCGACCGACACGCTCGCCCGCTCGATCGCCGGGGCCTTGCGCTTGATCGCCGGGGCCTTGTGCTTGGTCACCGGGGACCTGCGCTCGGGGGTGTGCGCCCACGCCGCCGGCGTGAGCGCCAGAGCGACCGCGGTCACGAGCATGGCGGAGGCGGCGCGCACACGGCTACGGTAACGCCCCTCCTGGATCGGCGGCTCAGGTAGGCGGGATCAAGCACGTCGCGTGCACCGCACGCGTGTTCGTTGGAGAATCCCCACAACCGACCAGGAGGATCCACATGAGCAGCTCCCAGACCAGCACCCGTATCAGCCAGGTGTCGACCGTGATCGTCCCCGTGAGCGACCAGGATCGGGCGATCGAGTTCTACACCGGCAAGCTCGGCTTCGAGAAGCGTGCGGACATCCCCATGGGCGAGGCCATGCGCTGGGTCGAAGTCGCGCCCGCGGGCGCCGCGACGACGATCGCGATCGTGCCCCCGCGCGAGGGCGAACCCACCGGGGTGCAGACCCGTGTCGCCTTCGCGACCGACGACATCGACGCCGACCACGCGAGCCTCAAAGCGCAGGGAGTCGACGTCGACGACGAGGTCTCGCGCATGGGCGGCCCCGTGCCGCCGATGTTCTGGTTCCGCGACCAGGACGCCAACAGCTTCCTGATCGTCCAGACGGGCTGAGGAGCCCGGCCGCGCGCCGTCGAGCGTTGCCGTCGCTGAGCTGTTGCGCCGGGCTCAGCCGGCGCGCGACGCCGCGGCTGGCGCGCCTGGCGCGCTGAGCGCGCCCTCGCCGCTGGAGGCCTGAGCGAAGCGCTCGCGCGCCAGCCGCCACGCCGCCGTCGGGAAGTCGGCCGTGTCGATGCCGTCGTGAAAGCGCACGTGCGCGTCGAAGCCGTCACGGAACACGCCCAGCATCGCGCGGTTTTCCGGCAGCACCTCCGCGACGAAGCGCGCGATTCCCCGCTCCTGCGCGACCGCGGCCAGCCGCTCGATCAGGAGCGTGCCCAGACCAAGACCGTGGAGGTGGTCGGCGACCTCGACCGCCACTTCCGCGCGCTCCTCGTCGAGCTTCACGTACGTGGCGTGGCCGACCGTCAGGCCCTCTTCGTCGTGCGCGATCAGCCCGCAGCGATCGTCGCCCGTGGCCGCCGCCAGATGGGCGGCGTACTCGATGTCCGCCGCTCCCGTGAAGAAGCGCATGCGCCGTGCCTCCAGGCACAGCCCGGACAGGAACGACAGCAGCGCCGGCTCGTCCTCCGCAGTCGCCGCTCGCACCGTCACACGCCCGCCGTCGCGCAGTCGGACAAGCTCGGTCGCGCCTTCGGATCTCATCGCGCCCAGCTTCACAGAGACACGGACCGCGGGCATCCGATTATTACTGCCGTACCCCAGCGGAAAACTACTCTCCTCGTTTCAAAGCTCCCAGTAGCGCGAGAACTGCGCCGCGGCGCGCGAGGTCAGCAGCGCCTCCGGCGCCGCCTCGCGCGGCGGCTCATCGCCCGTGAGCGCGGCGAGCGTCTCGCGCACGCAACGCGCGAGCGCCGCCGGTTCATAGCCGCCCTCCAGCACCACCCCGAGCGGCACGTCCAAGCGTTCGGCCAGCTCGCGTACGTGGCGGGCCATCTCCGCGAACGAGGAGTCCTCGAGCCTGCAGCCCGCCAACGGGTCCTCGCGGTGAGCGTCGAAACCCGCCGACACGAGCACCAGCTGCGGCTGGAACTCGAGCGCCGCAGGGAGCGCGATGTGCTCGATCAGCGACAGCCACAGCTCCTCTTCCGAGCCCGCCGGCACCGGCAGGTTGATCGTGTAGCCCTCGCCCGCGCCCGAGCCGACGTCGCTCAGCGCGCCCGTGCCCGGGTAGATCCCCGACTGGTGGATGCTCGCGAACAGCACGTCCCGGCGGCGGCGAAACGCCTCCGCCGTGCCGTTGCCGTGGTGCACGTCCCAGTCGAGGACGAACACCCTGCCCACGCCCAGCTCGCGGATCGCGAACTCCGCCGCGAGCGCCACGTTGTTGAACAGGCAGAAGCCCATCGCGCGATCCGGTTCCGCGTGGTGACCCGATGGGCGCACCGCGCAGAACCCGAGCTTCGACTCGCCCGCCAGCAGCGCGCGCGTCATCTCACACGCCCCGCCCGCAGCGTGCAGCGCCGCGCGGAACGACGGCTCGCCCACGAACGTGTCCGCGTCGATTTCGCCGCCACCCGCCCGCGCCAGCTCCTCGATGTGTCGCACCAGCAGCGCGCTGTGGACCAGCTCGAGCTGCGCCACGCTCGCCGCCGGCGCCTCGCGGCGCTCCAGGCCCAGCCAGTCCCTCGCCGCCAGCTCCCGCTCGATCGCAAGCAGCCGCTCCGGCGTGTCCGGGTGCTCCGGCATGTGCACGCGCGGGTCGTGCTCCACGCACGCCGGGTGGCTGAAGTGCAGTCCGGGCTTCTCAGCGCTTACGAGCATCTCGCCACGATACGCGTGCCCGCCTCGCCCGCGAGGATCGTGGCTTACTGCTGTCGCTGCTCGTGGCCAGCGAGACCGCCGGTAGCCCGCGCACTGGCGCCGGCGATGTCAGGCGGGTGCTCACTGATACGCTCGAGCTCGGAGCGCTCGTGACTGCTGGGACGACGAACGTCGACGAGTTCCGGCGACGCGAACATCGGCTCCGTCTGCGGAGCCTCCATCCGTCGGTCCGTCGCCGGTTCATGCCTCAGGCTCAGGTGCAACCACCACATCTCATCGCCAATTATTGCACAAGCCCCGCCGGCCGCCGCGTCGGGCACAGTCATGATCGCGAGGATGCCAGTGACGTGCTGATCGCGCCGCGTCGACCTCGACTGGCGAATCCACCACAACGTGCGTGGCTGCTGGAGGTGAGGGTTCGGTGACGACTTGGCTTCTCTGGCGTTAGGAAGTCACTCAGGCCCGTTATCGAGATCGCGAGCTTCGGTCGTGGGAGTGCGCCAACGATCGCGATGAGTATCGAAAGCACAGCAAGCACCGCCGCGATCCACGCCGCTGTGCGACCTGCGTAACCCGCGTCTCGCGCGCTTGGAGCGATCGTCGCAGCGATCGTGAGCACACCTGCGTTCGCGGCGAGCAGCCCCGCCGCCCGAGTTGCGATCGAGCGCGCGTCCTGCACGGCCGCGTCGTAGTCGGTACCGACGTAGTCGCTCAGCAGCGCGACATTGGCGTGAACGTTGGTTGGGGGAGGCGTGCCTGAGGAAGACATGATCCGCTGGTCGGCGCACGCGATCGAGGACGTGCCCTCTCACAGGGTGTAGCTGACCGTCCAGACGGACAACCCGCTCGACTACTCGAATAGTGCCGGTCATCTGCGCAGGGCGCGTCCGCTACAACCCAGCTCGCGAGGCGGAACCGACGCCGCCAGAGGAGCACAAGCCAGCTGGTAGCCACTTCCCCGCGGGAACTCATCGAGCGTCAAACGACAATAGATGGCGATGGGCCGCCCACTCCTCGCCCTCGATGGCAGCTCCGACAGCGCGGCCATCGCGAGCTCGCTCGAGCGCCCGGAGAGCTTCGCCGTGATCTTCGACCGCCATTACCCCGCCGTACACCGATACCTGGCCCGGCGCATCCCCTCTGCGCAGGCGGACGACCTCGCGTCGATGACCTTCGTGGTCGCGTTCGAGCGGCGACGACGCTTTCGTCCAAGCAGCACGAGCGCGCGGCCATGGCTGCTGGGAATCGCCACCAACCTCCTGCACGAGCGTCATCGCCTCGAGCGCCGCGAGCGGGGGGCGCTCGCGCTGCTCAGCAGCGAGCCGCCGGCAGGCGCCGACAGCCTGCGTCCCGACGCCCGCGACGGGGCCGACACCGAGCAGCTCGCCCAGGCGCTCGCGACGCTCGACTCCGCACAGCGAGATGTCCTGTTGCTGCACGCCTGGGAGGAACTGTCCTACGAGGAGATCGCCGAGTCGCTGGAGATCCCGATCGGCACCGTCCGCTCCCGCCTTGCGCGAGCGCGCGCACACCTCAGATCGCGGCTGCAGCAACCGCCAGCGTGTCCCAACCCGACCCATGCCAGGAGCACAGATGACTGACGAGCTAGACCTGCTGCTGCGTCATCGCAGCGAACCCACACCCCCAAGCGACTACGCGCGCGCCGCGGCGAGACGATCGCTCGATCACGCCATCCGCCGCGACACGCACGCGCCCGTTGGCGCCGCCAGCCGCAGGCGCTCCCGGCCGCGACGGCGCCTGCTTGCGAGCGCCGCCCTCGCGGTGGCCCTCGCCGGCCTCGCGATCGCCTTCGGAACCTCCCTGCGGTCGGGCTCGAGCACACAGCCCGCGCTCGCCGCCGGTCCGCTGCTGCAGCGGCTCGCGCGCGTCGCCTCCACCCAGCCCTGGGCGGTTCCCGGACCCGGGCAGTACCTGTACACGGCGTCACATTCGCTCACCGAGTCCGACACCGCCCTGCGCGGAGGCGTCTACTGCCAGCTCATCTTTCAGGAATACCGCCAGAACTGGATCGCGGCCAACGGCGAAGGGCTGTTCCGCGAGATCGACGGGCCAGCTCACTACCGCTCGAGCCGCGAAGCCGCCGCGTGCAAGGGCGCTCCGGCGCAGCCAGGCGGCGCCAGCGACACCTGGGCGGCGCCCGGCTGCTTGTCGATCGACCCAATCCCGCTCGGGCGCCTGCCGCGGGATCCAGCGAGGCTGCGAGCGCGCCTGCTGACCGGCAAGGTCGAGGGTGGGCCGCCCGGGCCCGCCGAGGCGTTCACGCAGGTCGGCGACCTGCTGCGCGAGACCGACGCCCCGCCGGCGCTCCGCGCCGCGCTGTACCGCGCCGCCGCCGGCCTGTCGGGGGTCAAATCCATCGGCACGGTCACGGACAAGCTCGGGCGCCAGGGCGTCGGGCTCGCGCTCGACAGCGACGGCACGCGCCACGAGCTGATCTTCTCGGCGACGACCAGCGCGCTGCTCGCCGAACAGGATGTGTTGGTCGGTCGCGTGCGCGGACTCCACGCGCCGCGCGGGACCGTGCTCGGATGGTCGGCCTACTCCGCCGGCCGGATCGTCGATCGGCTCCCGGAAGCGTCTCCACTCGCGCTCACGCCGCCGTGCGTGCGGGGCGGGGGCACGGGGCTGTCCGTGCCGGGGCACCCGCAGGACAGCGTCATCGTCGGCTTCTCCGCGCGCTGAGCTCAGGCGCCCGGCGCGAGGCGACGACGCGCCTTCTGGATCGAGGGGACCGCGTTCTTCGCGCCGGTGAGCACGCGAGCGCGCACGTCGACGCTGGCCTTCTTCGCGGCGATCGTGATCTCCTCGCCCGTCGCCGGGTTGCGGCCCTTGCGCGCCTTCTGCGCCGGCTTCACGCGTACGTTCAGTTGCACGAGGCCGCCGATCTTGACCCGCTCGGCCTCGCCGATCTGCTCGAGGACGATTTCCTCCAGCGCCGCGAGCGCGTCCTTCGCCTCGGCTTTCGTCAGATCCGCACGCTCGGCGACGGCGGCGGCAAGTTGTGTTTGGGTCAGCATCGGGTCTCTCCTCAGCGGTTGCGTTGTCAGAGGCGCACGAGTAAAGCCGATCGAGCGGACGCGAGCCGTCACGTGTGTTCAGCGCGTGTGTCACAAACGGCCTCGTTTCGGGCAAATATAGTTCGATGAGGCTCACGCGCGACTCGGACCTGCGGCTGCTCGAGCAGGCATCGAGGACACCGGGGGCGTTTGCCGTGTTCTACCGGCGCCATGAGTCAGCGGTCGTCGCGTTCCTCGGGCGCCTCTCGGGCGACGCGCAGCTGACGGTCGATCTGACCGCCGAGACGTTCGCGCGCGCCTACCGCGCCCGCGCGCAGTTCGATCCCGCCCGCGGGGGAGCCCGCGCGTGGCTGCTCGGCATCGCCCGCAACGTGCTCGCGGCGAGCCTCGAGCGAGGGCACGCGGAGTCACAGGCGCGCGAACGACTCGGAATGGAAGCCCTGCGCGTGAGCGAGCAGACGATCGCGAGCGTCGAGCGGACCGTCGTCGAGAGCGGCGACGCGGTCGTCCTGGAGTGGCTCCACGGGCTGCCGCAGAGCGAGCGCGACGCCGTGCGCCGACGCATCCTCGACGACGCCAGCTACGCGCAGATCGCCGCCGAGCTCTCGTGCTCGCAGGCGGTCGTGCGCCAGCGCGTCAGCCGCGGCCTCTCGCGCCTGCGCCGCGCCGCGACGGAGGAGCGATGACCCTGATCCCCGAGCTCGAGCGCGAGCTCACGCGCGCGATCCGCCCGCAGGAGCCTCGCCCGGGCGCGCCGAGGCCGCGCGCCGAGTGGTGGCGGCGCGCGCCGCTGCTGGCGCCGCTGGCCGCGCTCATGCTGGGCACGGCCGTCGCGCTCGCCGCGACCGGCGTGATCGGCTTCGGCGCGCCCGAAACCGCCCCCGGCACGCCACCCACGCGACCGCCGTCGCCCACGTCCGGCTACGGCACCGTGCGGCCCGGCAGCAGCCGCCTGCTGCCGGTGCGCACCGCCGACCCCGTCGGCGGGCCGCCGTGGGGCATGCGCGTCGCCGAAACCACCCGCGGCCTCGGCTGCCTCACTGTCGGGCGCGTGCTCGACGACGAGCTCGGCACCCTCGGCATCGACGGCGCGTTCGCCAACGACGGGCGCTTTCACCCGCGGCCCGCCAACCTCACCAACGGCCCCGCCGGCTGCGCGCCGCTGGACGCGCACGGCGAGCTGTTCATCAGCGTCAGCGAAAGCGACGTGCCACGCAGCGCCTCCGTGTACCGGCGCTGCTATCCGCCCGGTATCACCGTCGGCGCACGCCCCAGCGAACTGTGCCCCGCGCAGGACGAGCGCAACATCTACTACGGACTGCTCGGGCCAGAAGCCACGGGCATCAGCTACAGCTACCGCGGCGCCACGCACACGCTCACGCCGCAGGGGCCGCAGGGCGCGTACCTGATCGTGCTGCCCGCCACCGACGGCGATGACTTCAACGGCATCACCTCGAGCCTACTGCCGAACAACTCGCCGGTCACGCAGATCAGCTACCGCGACGGGCACGTCTGCCGCTTCTCGCTGCACGAACTGCGCGCGCCGGCCGACTGCAGCACGCCGCCCGGCTACACGCCCGCGCCGAGGCCGCACCCGAGCACCGCGCAGCTACGCACGCCGATCCTCGCGACCGTCTCGCGCAGCGCCCACGCCGCCTGGAGCATCACCGTCGCGTTCCACGTCCGCGTCCCGGTCGCAAACGCGCTCAGCGCCTACACCATCGAACTGCACACGCCCGGCAGACCGGCCGCGTGGTCGATCGGCTCAACCGCATCAGACCTGCGCGCCGGCCAGCGCGCGCAGATGACCTTCTCCAACCTCACCCGCCCGGGGCTCTACGTCGGCACCGTCACGTTCAGCGCCTCCAGCAGGCCCGGCGGGCGCGGCTTCGGCGGCGTGCTCGTCGGACACTTCAGCGCGCGAATACCCTGAAACATGCCGGCGCAGTGCGGAAGCTGTAACGCTGTGCGCGATCCGGCCCACTCGGAGTCAGCGGATCCCAGCCTGGGCCGCGTCCTCGCGCGCGGGCGTGCCTAGACCTACGTCTCCGCGATCGGGGGCTACGCTGGCGATCTGGTCACCGCGATGGCGAGCCTCGCGCGAGCGGTTGGGGCTGCGCGACCCTTCTAAGCCTTAATGCAGTACCCGTCGGGGTCGGCGCGCAGCATCGAGCGCAGGCCGACGTCGAAGGTGACGCCGGCCTTGGGCGCGATCTGCATCTGCTTGATGCCGGGAATGCGCTTCTCGACGGGGTCCTCGATCGTGAGGATGCTGCGCTCGCCGTCGTTGAGCGCGGGGCAAGCACACCGTCACCGGCGCGTCGCTGTCGCCCGTCAGCGCTGCGCGCGGCGGCGGACCCACACGGGTGCGTTCTCGCGCGCCCACGCCGCGAGGAGGGGGTCGCTGATCGCCCAGCGTTGTTTCTCTGGTGAGAAGACCTGGCCGCGTGCGCGCATGCGGGTGAGCGCGTCGTTGACGCTCTTGGGGTTCAGCGGGAGCTCGTATGGCCCGATGCCGTTGGCGATCGCGCAGACGACGGTCGGGGCGGCGCGGTGCACGCTGGCGAGAAGCCGGAACTGCTGCACGGTGGATGGTTCGGTGCTCTCGCGGAGCTCGAGCCACCCAGCGAGCGCGTCACGATCGCCGCTGGCCGCCGCGGCGTCGACGGTGCGCCAGACGTACGCTGGTGCGCCGTTCGCGAGCTCGGCTGCGGCCCCGACCAGCGCGAAGAGCCTGTCTGTCCATTCGCGTCGGGTGGCCGCCAGGTCATCGACGAACCGTTGTGGCCGGGGACGCCGAAGTTGCAGGATGTCGCCCGCGCGGTAGAGCGGTTGCTCGGGATGTCGAAGCGCTGACGCTAGACGGCCGTCAACGCGTCCGACGAGTAGCTGCTGCAGGGAGTCGGCGCGTTGGTGCTCGGCGCGCAGCACGCCGAGCAGGGTTCGTGCGGCCTGTGCGCTGAGGCGCTCGAGCAGGTCGTCGAGGTGGTCGATCGCGAGCAGGCCGGCGCCTTTGCTGAGCTCGGCGACGAGCTCGAGCGCGTGGCGGAGCTGCTCGACGCCGGCCCCTGAACCGAGGCGGAGCTCGTCGAGATCGATCCCGCTACGAGACAGGGTCCGTGAGAGCCGCAGTCCCTCGACGTCAAACGTGCCAGCGCCGTTCCACCAGCTCGCCGCTTGGGGTGCCAGCCGCGTTACGCCGGCGGTCGCGATCGCCATCGCGAGGTCGAGTGCGCTCCCGGTAACGCGAGCGTCGACGAGGACGGTTGGCCGGTCGATGTCTTCGGGGGCGTGGGCCAGCAGGATGCTGGCGCCGCTGAGTGGGTCGCTCTCGATCACGAGCAGATCGGGGTGCTCAGCGAGGCGGATCGCCAGCTCCTGATGCTCGCTCATCAGGCCGATGAGCGAGCGCACCTTGCGCGGGGCTTGCGGCTCAGCTGTCTTCGGCGAGGCGGGCACGTGCCTCCTCCAGTCCCTTCTCGAGCACGAACGCGTCGATCGCCTCGCTCCCCAGCCGGCGTGCCGTCAGCCCGACGTAGAGACAGCCGGCCATCGTGTCGTACGGGCGCCCCACCCCGAAGCCCAGGATTTGGTCGAGGTGCTCGTCTGAGATGGGGAGCGTTGCCCGCTCGAAGCGAGCACGCAGAGGCCTGCGCCACTGATCGACGGGGATCGTCGGTGGGAGCGCGACGCGCTGGGCTATGCGGGCGAGGTCGTAGGGCGGGCCCATGAGCTGCTCGGTGGTGCGATCGTCGCTGCCGTCGACGAGCACGACGACGTCCTGGTTTCCCGAGTAGATATCGACGAGGTCGTGGACGAGGCCGACCCCGTCGGCGTAGTCGACGGCGCGCTGCAGCTCATCGAGGAAGAACACGACCCTGCGCCGCTGCTGGCGGGCGATCGCCAGTGGCAATTCGAGCGCCGCGCGGCGGGTCGCATCCGGGACATCGGCGCCGAACTGGGAGAGGTCCAGAGGCACGCCCTGTTCTTCCAGGAGCTTCTGGATGGTGGGGACGGCCGTCTTCAGCAGGCCGCGTGAGAGCCGCTGTAGGTCCAGGCGAGCCGCGCGGTCGATGATTAGCTGGCACACGCCTTCCGCGCTGCTCTGTTCGGGTGCTTCCAGTTCGATCGCGAGGAAGTCGTGCTCGTCGCGCAGGACTTTGCACGTGGCGCCGCAAACGCTCGTCTTGCCCGCGCGGCGCGGCCCGCTCATCACGACGTGCGCGAACTCCCGCAGGCGCCCAACGAGATCCGCCACGTCGCCCGCTCTGGCGACCATCTGCGCGGGAGCGACTCGTCCTCCAGTTGGGAAGAGGAGTCCCAGAGGCGTCGCGTCGTCGTCGCTCATTCTGCAGATATTACCAAAAGGTAAGGCTTAGCTTTCGATTTAGAAATAAGACGCTGAAGACGGGGGGCTCACAATCCCATAAATAGTGTGCGAGCGATCCCTTCCCTCATCTCATAGATCGAGGGGGTCCGGGGGGTGTCGATACACACCCTCCCGGCGCCGGGCCCGGCCATGGACGCCCGGCGTGCGAGCGATCGGCGGCTTGCCGCGATCGGCGAGCGCTATCTAGCGGCGCTGTGCGCCGGCGACGCGTCGACCGCGGAGGCGCTTGTCGCCGAGGCCGTCGGCGCGGGCTTTGAGCCGAGCGCGATCCAGGTGCGCGTGATCGCCGCCGCGATGCGGCGGATCGGGGAGATGTGGGCGCACGGGGAGCTGACCGTCGCCGACGAGCACCTCGCTAGCGCGATCAGCCAGCGGGCGCTGCTGCCGCTGCACGAGCCGCTTCAGATCGCGCCGCCGCGCTCGCGCGAGCGCGTCGTGCTCGGAGCCGTCGAAGGGCAGGCACACGTGCTCGGGCTGCGGATGGTCGCCGACGTGCTCGAGGGCGCCGGCTTTCACGTGCTCTACCTCGGCGCCGACGTCCCCACCAGCGCGCTCTCAGCGTTCGTCGCCGAGCACGTGCCCGCCATCGCCGGACTGACTTCAACGGAAACGCAGGACGCGCCGCGTCTGGCCGCCGCGATCCTCGCCGTCCACGACGCCCACCCCGCCTGCCGGATCATGCTCGGCGGCAACGGCGTCACGGACGCGTGGCGCGACGCCCCGTGCCCGTGGGTGCCTGACACGACTGCCCTGCTCGACGCGGTCGAGCGACTGCTGCACGGCCCTCCGCAAGAGCTAGCGGCGGCGATCGAGCAGCTACGCGCGAGCGCGCGCTCGGCGCCCACGACCACAACCAGCCGCGAGGGCGAGCGCCCCACGGTCGCGTCCGCCGAGCCGAGCGAGGTCGCCAGGCGCTACGCGCGGCGCGCCGCCGAGTACCGCTACCTCGCCTACCGCGACCCGCTCACAGCGCTGCCAAACCGTCGCGCGTTCGAGGATCGCCTGCTCGCGCTCAGCCTCCTCGGGAAGGGCAGCGCGCTGCTCACGATCGACGTCGACGAGTTCAAGGCGTTCAACGATAGCCACGGCCACGACGCCGGCGATCAGCTGCTGCGCCGCGTCGGGCACGCGATCCGCGGCGCCGTGCGCGCCGGGGACACCGTCGCGCGCATCGGTGGCGACGAGTTCACCGTGCTGCTGCCCCAGTGCACCCATGACGAGGCCAGCCGCGTCGCCGAGCAGATCCGCGCCGCCGTGCAGGACGCCACCGCCGGCGAGGTCAGCGTCAGCATCGGTGGCGCCGCGCTCGGGCTCGACCGGCGCGACGCACTGCTCGACGCCGACCGCGCGCTCTACGCCGCCAAGGCCGCCGGGCGCAACCGCGCAGAACTCGCCGCAGCACGGTAGGTGCCGGCGGATCCGCGCGAGAACCGATGTGAGTTTTGGGGACTGGGCGGGGGTTGTCATCAAGTCTTGAGGGATCGGCGATCGTTGTCGATGCGCTGCAACGATGTCGAACTCAACGCCCCCTCCCGCCGGCGATGATCTGCGGCGCCTGGGGCGGGCGTTGAACGACCGCAACGAGGAGATCGTCAGCGCGATGCTGCTGCGTACCGCCGAGTCCGGGTGTCAGCTGGACGCGGTCGTGGAGGAGCGCTTCGCGCGCGTCGGGACCGTCTCGACGGTCGCGGTCGCGCGGTGGATGTCCGGCGAGAGCCCAGAGGTCGCGCGCGAGGTCGGACAGGAGGCCTGGGAGATCTTCGGACAGCTCGCCTCACAGCGCGCCGCGCCGTTGAACGAGGTCATCAAGCGCTGCATGCGCTGGCGCGATGCCGCCGCCGAGGTACTGCGCGACTGCGCCCGCGAGCTCGAAGTCGGACCCCTCGTCTTGGCGCGGGCGCTCGCGATGCTGCACCGCAGCCTCGACGTCACGCTCGTGCGCATGGGCGAGTCCTTCGAGACCGAGCGCCAGCGAGCCGACGCGCAGCTCGCGCGCCGCCAGAGCGAGCTCGCGTTCCTCGCCACCCACGACGCGCTCACCCGGCTGCCCAACCGCACGCTGATCCTCGACCGCGTCGAGCAACTGCTCCGCCGCGCCCGTCGCCAGCACACACCCGTAGCGGCGCTGTTCATCGATCTCGATAACTTCAAGACGATCAACGACTCGCTCGGGCACGCCGCCGGCGACGAGCTGCTGCGCGCGGTCGCCTCGAGGCTCAACGCCGTCGTAAGAGAGACCGACGCCGTCGGACGACTCGGCGGCGATGAGTTTGTCGTGATCGCCAGCGAGGTCTCGCTCGCAGCCGGCCCCGAGCTGATCGCCGAACGGCTGCTCGCCGCGCTCGAGCAGCCGTTCAAGCTCAAAGACACCGCGCACGCGCCGCTGACGGTCACCGCGAGCATCGGCATCGCCTCCGGCGACCGCGCATCCGCCGAGGAGCTGCTGCGCGACGCCGACGTCGCCATGTACCAGTCCAAGTGGGACGGACGCCACCGCTACACGCTGTTCGAGTCAGGCATGCAGACCGCCGTGCAGACGCGCATGGAGCTCGAGATGGACCTGCGCATCGCGCTTGAGAACGACGAGTTCTTCCTCGTCTACCAGCCCACCTTCAACCTTGCCGACATGAGCGCCACCGGCATGGAGGCCCTGATCCGCTGGGACAGCCCCACCCGCGGCATCGTCCAGCCCGACAGCTTCATACCGCTCCTGGAGGAGACCGGGCTGATCGTCGAGATCGGCAGATGGGTGCTGAACGAGGCATGCCGCCAGGGCGTGCGCTGGCGCGAGGCCGGACACCCGATCGGGATCGCCGTCAACGTCTCCGCACGCCAACTCGACAGCGACGAGCTCATCGACGACGTCCAGCACGCCCTGCAAGCGGCCGGGCTCGACGCCGCGTCGCTGACGATCGAGATCACCGAGACCGCGCTGATGCGCGACACACACGCCGCCGCCATGCGCCTGAGAGCGGTCAAGGAGCTCGGCGTGCGGATCGCCATCGATGACTTCGGCACCGGCTACTCCTCGATGGCCCACCTGCAGAGCTTCCCCGTCGACGCGCTCAAGATCGACCGCTCCTTCATCGCGCAAATGGCACACAACCAGGAGGGCGAGACGATCCTGCAAACCCTCGTCCAACTCGGCAAGGCGCTATCCATCGAGACGCTCGCCGAGGGCATCGAGCAGCAACACGAGCTCACCCACCTACAGGGCGAGGAATGCGACAGCGGACAGGGGTTCCTGTTCGCGAGGCCACTGCACGCAGAGGACACCGAAGCGTTCCTCGAGCGCTGGGCCGCGGACAACGCGCTCGTGTGAGCGGCGCACACGGCCGCTTGGAGATCTATGACGGCGGCTGTAGCGAGGGCGAGCGCCCGACAGTCGCCTACGACGAGCCGAGAGCCCAGCGAGGGCTTGCCACGCTACACGCAGCGCGCCCTCGGGGACCGCTACCCCGTCAAGTACTACAGCGCCCCGCCGCTCCAGGCTGCTCCGTTGTCGAACCAGTTGTAGATCTGGCTGTTGAGGCCCACGTAATAGACGTTCTGCTCCTCGCCCGTGCCCGCATATTGAACGTCAGCCAGCCCCGAGCCGGCTATTGCGGCTTCGCCGCTTCCCAGAGCGGCGTTCATCGACCAGGCCGAGACCCCGTTGTAGAACCAGTTGTAGACCTGACCGTTCGCGGCCACGTAGTACACGTTTTGTTCGCCGGTATTCAGATTACGCACAGAGGCCAACCCCGTTCCCGGTGCCGCTGCTTCGCCGTGGCCCAGCCCGCTATCCAGCGCGCCATTGGTCCAACTGACTCCGCTGTAGAACCAGTTGTAGATCTGCTCGTTCGCGCCGACGTAGTACACGTTCTGTTCGCCGGTACTCGGATTACGCACAACACTCAATTCCGTGTTTGGCGCTGCTGCCTCGCCCTCGCCGCTACCCAGAGCGGCGTTCATCGACCAGGATGAGCCGTCGAAGAACCAGTTGTAGACCTGGCCGTTGGCGCCCACGTAGTACAGATTCTGCTTCACGACGCCGCCGCTGGAGTATTCCACGTCGGCCAGGCCGGTTCCCGCTGCTGCTGCCTCGCCGCTACCCAGCGGGCCGTTGCTCCAACTGGATCCGTTGTAGAACCAGTCGTAGATCTGGCCGTTGGCGCCCACGTAGAACATGTTCTGGGTGCCGGTAGTAGGACTACGATCAACAGCCATACTCGTGTTTGGCGCTGCCGCCTCGCCGTTACCGAGAGCGGCGTTCATCGACCAGACCGATCCGTCGTAGAACCAGTTGTAGATCTGGCCGTTGGCGCCCACATAGTACAGGTTCTGCTCGCCGCCATATTCCACGTCGGTGAGGCCGGTTCCCGGTGCTGCCGCCGCGCCGTTGCCCAGCGCACTGTTTTTCCAACTGGATCCGTTATCGAGCCAGTCGTAGATCTGACCGTTCGCTGCCACGTAGTACACGTTCTGGTCGCCGGTACTCGGATTACGCACGGCCGCGACGGGCCGTCTTGCCGGTGGTAGCGGTGTGTATTCGGTCCATGCCTGCAGATGGGCGGTACTGCCGCCCATCATTGTCAGGCCACCGCCCTCGATGCCCTGCTCGATGCCGACAAGGGCGTATTCTCTGAAGCTGTGTGATTGCGAGCCACAGGCATGTTTTTCGATGGCCGCGACAGCGGCTTCGAGATCACCTAGGGTGATGCGGGCCGTCATCGTCCGTTTGGTCGGGTTGCCTTTGACTTCGAAGGTTTCGCTGGACCCCGACACGAGTTCGGCAAATTTCGTGCCCGACGCGAACCCGGTGAACACCTGCCCACCGCCAAAATTGCACGGACCCGCTTCGTCGAAGTGTTTGTAAGCCGGGAACGACCCCGACCCCACATGCCACTGCTCCAGGCAGTACTCAATGATCGCTCCTGACGGTGACTTCAGAAGCGGACACAGATAGCCCCACGAGTTCGGCGCTTCCAGCACTTGCTCGCCCTCTTCGCCTGAAACCACCAGCGAGGACTGGTTCAGACTCCACGGCTGGTCTTTGGTGCCCTGGGCCCCGAGCGAGACGAAGTGCTGCATGCCGCATGGGGCGTATGACCCTTCGCATTTACTATTGGAGCTGTTGCCCCGAACAACCTGTCCCCACGTCGTGCCATCCGCCTGACATACATCTGGCGGGTCGTAGTGGTTGCCCTCCTGGTAGGAGCCATACGGCGTCGGTGGGTTGAAGCCGGTAAACCGGCCCTGTTCGTTTTCGTTGGTCGTGTCGAGACCTTCGTTGAGATGGTAGTAATTGCAGTAGTCGCCACTCACGCCTTCGTTGACCAGAGCGACGTCCGCCGCGAGCGCGCCGTTGAGCAAATGGCTCGGGAGATAGCCTGCCCCGACTGTTTCGCATTTTTGAGCCGGATTCCCCGGGAACCCGATCTGCCAGCAGGTCGAGTTGTTTTCGCCGTACCAATAGAGGTTTGTGGCGCTCGCCACAGACGCAACACCGAACAGAACTGCGACCATGGAGAGTCCCACCAGCCAGTACCGGAGGGTCGTCCTCTGGCACACGATGCCTATCCGGCGGCCATCGTTCAGCTCGTACCCGTCAGCTTGTGACGTCACACTCGGAACCTCGTTCGACATCCCTGCCTCCCCCTGGTATCGGTCCGGCACCGCACAAGGGCGCTCCGGCTGGTTGGTGATCGGCGAGCGTCCTCGCCCGGAGGAAAGGCTACGGCTCGGCGGGCGGGTCGTCAACGGTTCATCGGCAGAAAATATCACCACACAAAGGTGAACCCCTCGTGGCTTGAGCCCCTCATGGCGTCACGCACGCGAAGTAGCCAGCGCCCGGGCGATCGCTTCGCCGTGGGGTGTGAGCTGCCATTGGTTTGGCCCACCGGGTCCCATAGAGTGCTTGTTAGCGAGAGCGTCGGCTTGCAACCGTGAGAGCAGTTTTGATATCTGCGACTTGTGGGCGACGCCGATCGCCGCGCCGATCTCGCGGTTGCTCGGATGGATCCCCCGCCGGCCTTGCTCGTAGAGCAACAGCAAGCATTCGCGTGCGCGACGGGCGTTCAGCACACCCAAACCCGCGGCCGGCGTCCCGTCGATCGGCGCGGTGTCCTGTCCGTTGGGCTCGGCCCGGCGTTCGGCCAACCGCACGCGAGCGTGCTCGCCACCGCGCTGCATCTCGCGCGCCGCCCGCCCTGGATACACGCGCATTCCACCGATCACGCCCATGAGCGGTCCCAGCAGCTCGAGCATCGAACCGTGCTCCTCGAGGACCAGCTGCGCGTGGATCTCGCCAAACACGAGCGCCACGACGCTTCGCAGCGTAAACGGCGGCGGCTGCGAATCCGGCGCTCCCAGCTTTGCCGCTACGGTGCTGGCGATCGCCAGCACGCGGCGTTCGCGATGCTCCACGACCACCCGGCCGGCCGCGAGCGCGTCGACGAAGCAAACGCGCGCCATCTCCGGCTCACGGTGAAAGAACGCGAGCATCCCAGCCAACCCCGCCCTCACGCCATCAAGCCAATACTCCTCACGCTCCAGCTCCTGCGCCATCGAGCTCTCGATCTGCTCGAATCCCAGATCCACGACCGTGGTCAAACAGACCGTGAGATTGTCGAACTGCTCGTAGAACCTTCTCGTCGAGACCCCCGCTCGCCTCACCACCAGCCCCACCGTGGCGCCCGCGAACCCACGCTCGGCGACCACCTCGATCACGGCCTGCACGATCCGCGCGTGCTGGGACGCGGGTGCACCTCGACCGCCTTGCGTCATACCCGCGAGTCGCAGCGCAACGGCGGGCAGCGCGGGGTGCGCTGGGTGTGCCGGGGCACGCTGAACGGCCACGCGCCAATCCCCGTCATGCGCAGATCTGCCGGCGCGCTTCGACACGCACGCGCGGCGTGGGGGCTCGCGCCGGCGGCAAACGGGCGCGCGTAGGGGTCACCCGACGCGGAGGCATCGGGCCGCACCGCCCTGGTCTCGTTCGGCCCCGCGCGTGAGCTGTCGTTCTCAGCCCGCATTCGCGAGCCTGTACTTGCGCGTGCGCGGGTTGCGCTCGAGCAGCCCCGCCGCGACGAGCGTCGAGATGTAGCGGTGCGCCGTGCTCGGCGTCATGCCCAGCGCGTGGGCGACCTCCGCGTTACTCACATAACTGCCGTCGGTCGGGAACACCGAGAGCAGCATCAGGCCCCACAGCAACGACCCCGACAGGCGCCCATCCTCCCCCCGCCGCGCGACGCCCGCGAGCATCGCGCGCGCCTGCGGCAGCCCTGAGAGCGCCAGTGTCATGCTGCCCGTGCCGGCGGCGTCGGCGAGCACCCGCTCGACCTGCTCCTTCGAGAGCTCGATCGACAGCGACTCGCCCTGCTCAGCCACCGCGCCGCCTCCCGCGCGCGGGCGCGGCGGTGGCGAACCTGCGGGTCAGCTCCGCAACGACCTCGCCGCCCCTCGTCGTCAGGCACCACGCGTTCGTGGCACCAAGCGAGTGCGCGCCGGTGTTCTCGGCCAGCCCGAGGCCGGCCAGGCGCGCGAGCAGCTTCGAGATCTGGCCCTGGTCTGAGACGCCGGCGCGGGCGGCGACCTCGAAGTTGCTCGCGCCCGGCTGCTCAGCGATCGCCTGCAGCACCATCGAGGTGCGGTAGGTCACGCGCATGCCGAGACCCTCCAACGCGCCCCGCGCCGGCTTGGGCCGCGCCACGGCGCGGCGCGGCGGCGGGCGGCGCAGCTCCCTGGCGGCCGCCGCCGGGCCGAGATACGGCAGCACGATCGTCCACATCAGCGGGTTCAGCAGCTCGCCAAGACGAGGGCTTCGAGCGCGCAGCCGCGCGTGCACGACCGCCAGCACCCCCGCCACGACGAGCTCCGCCGTCAGCGACCAGGGCTCGCCGCGCGGCCCCATATCGCGACGCCCATTTTCAATCACGCCGCGCAGCTGCTCGAGCACCCGCGCACGCAGCCGCGGATCGATCGAGCCCTCGCCCACCAGACACGCGAGCGCGAACGCACCGAGGTCGCGCTCGCTTTCCAGGAACGCCAGCAGCGCCTCGAGCGCGCGCCGCAACCGCTGCGCCCAGCTGCCCTCGCTCGCATACGCCGCCACCGCCACACGGCCAAGGCGGCTCACGGCCTCCTCGAACAGCGCCGCCAGGCAGTCGTCGCGGTCGTCGAAGATCTCGTAGAAGGTCGTGCGCGACACGCGCGCGCGGGCGACGACGTGCGAGGCCGTGGTCTGCGCGATTCCGCGCTGTGAGACCTCCTGCAGCGCGGCCGCCAACAGGCGCGAGCGCTGGAACTCGCCCAGCACCGCCCGCCCGAGGCGGGAGCGCCTAACGGGAAGAATGGAGGTCGCACGCGCCGCGGCCATCAGCTTCGCGCGGTGGCCGCGCTGCGCCTGATCGCCGCCTCGAGCTCCGCGCCGGCGCTCGTCAGATGCCACGCGTTCGCGCCACCGCGGGCCTGCCCCGCGCCGGTGTTCTCCACCAGCCCGAGATGCGCCAGGCGGGCAAGCAGCTTCGAGATCTGCCCCGGGTCCGTGACGCTCGCGTGCTCGCGGATCGCCGCGTTGCTGGCACCGGGCAACGCCGCGATCGCTTCCAGCACCCGGCCGGTGCGATAGGTCAGGCGCATATCGAGACGACGCAGCGGATCGCTCGCCGGGGTCGGCGGCAGCGCGGGACGCGCCGGCGCCGCCCGCTCGAGCTCCCTGCCCGCCGCCGCCGGGCCGAGATACGGCAGCACGATCATCCACATCAGCGGGTTCACGAGCGCTGTCAAGCGCCGCGGACTGTCCCGCATGCGCGCATGGATGACGGCGAGCACACCGCCAAGCACGAGTTCTGCTGCGAGCGGCGAGAGCTCCCGGCGCGCCCCGGCCTGTGCGCGCCCCTCATCCACGAGCGCTCGCCCACGCTCCAGCACCCGTGCACGCAGATCGTTGGCGCTCGGCCCGTGGCCCACGAGATACGAAACAGCAAGCACGCCTGCATCGGACTCCCCCTCCAGAAACGCCAGCAGCACGCCGAGCGCGGCCCTGAGCCGCCCCGACCAGCTCGACTGCGTTTCATACGCCGGCACGAGCGACACCGCGAGCTTCGCGAGCGTGTCCTCAACCACAGCCAGGAAGCAGTCCTCGCGACCCGCGAAGAGGTCATAGAAGGTCTTGCGCGAAACGCCCGCGCGGGCGGCTATCGCCGTAGAGGACATCCCGTCATAGCCATGCTCCGTTGCAACCACCACGGCCGCCTGCAACAGTCGCCGGCGCTGAAACTCCGCGACCCGCGCGGAGCGATCGCGCGCGATCCGTGGGGCACCCGGACGCCGCGAAGGACGCCGCCTACCAACATGCAAGGAGTCACTGCGCGAGTCTCTAGCGGCCATTGACGATTCGACCATCCTTGTTCAGCGCGCCCGGCCGCCGCAAGACCTCGCCTATAAGGTTCTAGTTTGTGAGTTCGTCGCGCCAGTGTTTCCGACGAATCGTCCCGTTCTAGGTGTCAGTCTCGCAAGGCGACCGCCGGCGGCACGCCCGCGGCGAGGTAGCCGGGGATGGCGATAATCACCAGTGCCGAGGAGGTGACGATCGCGAGGCTGAGGATGGCGGAGGGGAATGCGACGGAGTAGACGACTGGGAAGTTGATGACGTTGGCGAGCGCGCGGTCGAGGAGCTGCTGGCCGTAGAGCCCGAGGACGGCGCCGGTGAGGCAGCCGACGGCGAGCAGGAGCAGGCTCTCGAGCAGGATCGTGCACCAGAGCTCTGTGCGGGGGAAGCCCTCGAGCTTGAGCTTGGCAAGGCGCGGGCGGCGCTGCCACACCATGTTGCCGATCGCGGCCGCCATCGCGAGCACGGCGACGACGAGGATCAGCGTGGCGATCTGGCTGAGGCGCTGCAGGCCCTGGCGGCTGAGCGCGTTCTGTTCGCCGGCGTGCGCCTGGGCGCTCTGGATGGACAGGCCCGAGGCGGGCCCGAGCGCACGTGTGACCTCCCCCGCGATCTGCCCGAGACCGATATGGGGGTCGAGCAGGATGTCGTAGGCGCTGGCGTCAGTGCTGCCCCACGCTTGCGCGTAGCCGCTGGCGCTCATGATGATCGCGCCGGGCGCCCAGCCGATGTTCGTCGAGAGCGCCGCCACCCTGAAGCTCGTGGGGATCGGAGTGGGCAGGCTCACGCGCGAGCCGATGCGCAGGTGGTGTTCGGAGGCGAGCGCCTGCGAGAGCACCAGCCAGCCGCCCGCGCGCACCCGCGCCGTGGCCCGTGCCAGCGACCCTTCGAGGATCTGCGAGGGCGGCAGCAGCGGCACGGCTTCGCTCGGCGGGGCTATCGCCCAGACCTTGCGGTCGCCCCAGTCCAGCAGGCCGCCGCGGTAGACGCGCACCGCGCGGACGCCGGGGAGAGCTTCGAGCTTGGCCTGTTGGGTCGGAGTGAACGGCGCGGTTCGCAGCAGGTTGTACGCGCCGGAGGGCGAGACCCAGGCGTCGGTGAACGCGTTCTCATCGCGCGCGGCGTTCTCCAGGCCCTTGAGCAGGTCGGCGTGCGCGCCCTGGATCGCGACGGCGCCGAACACGGCGATCGCGCCTGTCGCAGCGACGCCGATCGCCCGGGCGCGCGCGGCCCTGAGCTCCATCGCCGCGACATGCGGCACAGCCCCGGTCATCGTGCGCGCGAGGCGGCTCAGCAGCGTCAGCGCCGCGTCGAGCGCGAGCGGCAGCACGAGCAGCAGCGCAGCGATCAACAGGACCATCCCCACGATCGCGAGCTTGGAGGCCACGAGCAGGATCGTCGTCGCAGCCCCAAGACACACGACCCCCGCGAGCGCGCTCGCAACGTTCGTACGACCGGCAGCAGAGCCCTCCTTGACCGTGATCGCCGCCAGCGGATCGCGAGAGACGATGTCGCGCAGCGGGCTCAACACAGCCACCACCGCCGCGAGCATCCCACCCCCGGCGGCAACCACGATGCTCTGCCAGCCGACCACCCGCTGCGTGCCGACCGCGAACGCCGAGCCCAGGTAGCCGGGGTTGGAGTGGAACAGGTGGATCGAGAGCTGATCCCCGAACACGAGCCCGAGCACGCACGCGAGCACACCCAGCACGACCGCGTCGAACAACAGCACGGCGATGACCGTCCCCGGCGTGTAGCCGTCGCGGCGCAGATCCGCGATCAGCCGCCGGCGCTGCGGGACCGTCAAGAGCATCGCGTTGAACGCGAACAGGAACCCCACCAGGGCGCTGATGACCGCGAACAGCGCGGTCGACTGGTTGCTCGCGGACGCAGCCTTGGCGAACAGCCGTTCGTCATAGCTCGTGGACTCGACGTTCAGACGTCCGCCGGCCAGACGCACGAGCGCCTCACGGACCCCGCCTTCCATGCCAGGAGCGGGCTCGACGAGGATGCGCGAGACGCTGCCCTCCAAGCCGGTCATTTCCTGGGCGAAGAACAACGGCGCGACGACGATCGGGCTGGCCGCGAGGCCCCCGATCTGCCTTTCGTGCAGTTGCTCATACAAAGGCGCATGTTCGACCCTGCCATACAGCCGCAGCGTCACTTCCTTGCCGAACTTGGTGACTCCCAGATGCGCTGCCAGCGGCGCCGGCAAGAGCACCGCGCCGATACCCGCGAACGGTTCGAGTTCGGTACGACGTACGAGCGCACCGCCGAGCCCACGCAGACTCGAGTCCGCGCCCACGAGCTCGACCGACTGGCTGCCCTTCGGCCCGCTCGCCTGCGCGCTCGCTTCCAACAGCGGCGCGGCGACGCGCACACCATCGATCGCCCTGACCTGGGCGAGCAGGCCTTCAGGCATGCCCTGCGGGTCGCGCGCCAAGAGCTGCAGCGTGGCTTTCCCGACGATCCCATGCGAGAGCTGCGCGACCGAGCTCGACAAGCTCTCACTCGCGACCTGAGAGGCGAACAGCAAAGCCACCCCGGCGGCGATCCCTACCACCGCAAAACACTCCTGCACCAGCCGCGCGCGCACACGCACGCGGTACAGATGCAGGAGATTCCCCGGCTTCACGCTGCGTAGTCGGCCAGCTTGCCGTCGCGCAGCGCGAACACGCGATCGGCGTAGCCCGCGGCCAGCGGATCGTGGCTGACGAGCACCACCGCGACGTTGCGCTCGCGGCACAGCTCACGCAACAGCTCCAGCACTTCGCGGCTGCGCTGGGAATCGAGGCTGCCCGTCGGCTCGTCCGCCAGCAGCAGACTTGGCTCCGTGGACAGAGCGCGCGCGATCATCACCCGCTGGCGCTCCCCCATCGACAGCGTCTCCGCCCGATGCGCCAGACGCTCCCCAAGGCCGAGACGCTCGAGCAGCGGCGTGATCTGCCGATGCGCCTCACGCCAGCGCACCGACTTCAGGAGCTTCAGCACCGCGTTGTCGATCGCACTCACACCAGGCAGCAGGTCGAAGTTCTGACGGATGAAGCCCAGCTCGGAGAGACGGAAATACGACGCCTCGCGCTCTGAAAGCGAGGAGACGTCCCGATCGTCGATCGTCACGGTGCCGCTCGTCGGCAACAGCAGCGTCGCGATCATCAACAGCAGCGTCGTCTTGCCGGAGCCACTCGGACCGTACAGGGCGACCATTTCGCCCGGGCGCACGTGCAGCGAGACGCCGTCGACGGCGCGCACCGTCTCGCCACCGACAGCGGGGTAGTGCTTGACCAGGTCGCGCAGCTGGAGCATCTACCGACGCTCGCCGCCTGCCAGGCGGGTGAGGGCGCGCCGCGCTTTGAACAGCACGAGCACCGGCCCCAGCAGAGGCCCGACGGCAGCGGCGACATCGGCGGCGATGGGACCGGCATACGGCGTGGCGGCCTCGGGGCCCGACAGGTAGTAGCCAGCCATCGCGGTCAGGATCACGCGGTGGTGGCGCTCGTCGGGCAGGGCATCGAGCGCTTCGCTGGCGCGCCGCGCGAGGGTCCTCATCGCGAACGTGGCCTGCTGTGGGGAGGCGTGGTAGCCGAGCAGGTTGCGCTGGCCCGCGCGCTCGTCCTCGGCGACGTCGACGAGGCTGTCCAGCAGCGAGTGAAACGCACAGATCCAGGGGAAGTAGGCGCCCCCGATCGTCTCTACTTCGCGCCCGGTCACGTCGGGCCGGGCGGCGGTCGCGATCAGCGCGTGCACCGCCAGCGAGGAGCCTGCCGCGCCGGCCGTCTGCCACCAGGCCAGGCCGTGGCGGCTCGGGGCCTGGAGGCGAGCCCAGCGCTCGAGCGCCTCGTGGCCGCCCTGGCGCTCGGTCAGGTTGAGGCTCTGGAAACTGACGATCCGCTCGGCCGCGGCCACCGCACCTGTGGCCACGGCGGCGTAAGAGGGCAGCGTCGCCAGCGCCGTGCGGCAGCTGTCCACGAGCGCCACCAGGAAGCCGCCGTCCTCGCGCTGGGGACAAAACGCGTAGTAGTCGGGGTGGCCGGCGGCGGGGTCAAGCGCGACCAGCAGCGCGCGATGCAGCTCACGGCCGTTGGCGACGGGATCGGCGCTCGGCTGCTCGCACAGCGTGTCGAGGTAGTTATAGGCCGTCTGGAAGGCAACGAGCGCGCGCACCGTCTCGCGGCGGCGGCCGGCGGGGGCGAGCACCGCGAACAGGGCCGCTCCCTCGATGTTGCCACGCTTGGACAGGCTCGCGCGCGCGTGTGCGCCAAGCCTCGGGTCGGGGATCGCGCGCGCCCGCTCTCGCCAGTGCGCCAGCTCGCGCCCGGCGGGCCCAAGCACGCTCGTCAGGTAACGCGCGACGGTCGCCCCGAGCGCCAACCGCGCGGCGAGATCCCCAGGCTCGCGCGCACACCTTGACACGGGCACGACAGGGGCAGGAAACGATCGCTGCGCGGCCTGCTCACGCATGGCGCTCAGCGGTGACGAGCCGGCGGGCAGGGTCCCTGGGTCGCCGTACACTTTGGGGCATGTTCAGCGACGCCGTGATCCAGGAGGCCGGTCGCCGCATTCTGCGGGCCGCCCCGCCCGGAAGCCGGGTGATCCTGTTCGGATCCCACGCCCGCGGCCAAGCCGGCGAGCACAGCGACCTGGACTTCCTGGTGATCGAGCCGGTGGTGCAGGACGTGGTCAAGGAGTCCGTCCGGCTGCACCGCGCGCTGAACGGGCTCGGGGTGTGGGCGGACGTCATCGTCAGAAGCGAGGAGACCGTGCGCGAGTGGCGCGACGTGTACGGCACGGTAATCCACTCAGCCCTCACCGAGGGCCGCGAGCTCGCCGCGTAATGGCCACGAACGGCGACCTCGCCCGCCGGCTGCTCGCCGCCGCCGAGAACGACGAGCTGATGGCGAAGTCCGTGTTGCCCGTGCCGGGGGTGACCGACGCCGGACTCGGCATGCTCTGCCACCAAGCCGTCGAGAAGGCGATCAAGGCCGTGCTCGCGGCCAAGGGGACCGAATTCCCCTTCACCCATGACCTCGAACGCCTCAGAGGCTTCTCCGACAAATCCGGGATCGAGCTGCCTTCCACGCTCGACGACGTCGAAGCCCTGACCCCATTCGCTCGCGACGAGCGCTACGGCTCCGAAATCCCGATCGGTCTCGACCGCGAACAAGCGCTGAAGTGGGCCGCCGCAGCCATCGCGTGGGCCCAGGGCCTCGTTCCAGAGCCCGAACCCGAAGAGCTCTGAGAAGGCGTCGCGTCGGATCTTGATCGCGAACGCGGCCTGCTGTGGGCAAAGCGATCGCTGCACGGCCTGCCCACGCATGACACTCAGCGGTGGCGTGCCGGAGGGCAGGGGACGGTCGTAGTGGCGCTCGCGCTGCCGCCTTCCTCGAAGCGGAACTGGGCGGCGAACGGGAAGCCGCCGCGCGGGCAGCGTTCCGGGACGGACACGCCCCGCGGGTGAAACGCGACGAGCTGGCCGTGCACGTGCCTGTAGTAGGTCAGATGGCTCGGGCCGATCGTGCTGGTCACGCTCACGATCGAGATATCCGGGCCACCCGGAACGCTCGTGACCAGCGGTACGTTGGTCGCCAGCTGCGAGCCGAAGCGGCCGTAGGCGGGCAGCACTTCGCCAGCGAACGTCAGCTGCGCGGACACCGGGAACAGGCCGTTGGCGTAGAACAGGACGGTCAGGTTGCCACTCGGGGAGGGACCGGCAACCGCCTGGATTTCTGGGATCTCGTGCCCGGAGCCGGTGCCGAACGGGACTTCGACATAGGCGGAGCCAAAGCCCAGCCGCGAGTTGGGCGGGCAGCCCGCCAGACCCCCCGCGAGCAGAGCTGCCGGCTGGCAGATCGCCAGGCCCAGCGTCGTGGTCGTGTAGTTCAAGCCGGCGGGCATCTTCAGGTCAAGGCTCGTCAACGGCGGCGGCGCGGTACCTTCGCTCGTGGACAGGTGAAAGCCGAACGTGATCGTGGTGGACGTGCCCAGCCGGTCGGGGCTGAAGGACGCGTCGAGCGTGGCGTGCTCGGTGACGGCCAGCGCGCTCCCCGGCGCCAGCACGCAGACAAGCGCCACCGTCAGTGCCGCGAGGACCGCGGGCCGCGAGAGCATCGTGGGCTCAGCCCGTGGCCCGCGTCAAGTCGACATCCTGCCACTGACGCGCACCATAACTGCGTCGTTGGAGCGCTGCACGGTGCCGCTGAAGCCAAGGCCAGACCCATGCGCGCCGCTGTAGCGGCCTGTGCCCCGCTCGATCGTCATCGTGCCGCTGAACGACGCGACAGCGCCGGAGGGACGATAGTCCGCGGTCGCGTAGCCGGTGATCGAGGAGCCGCTCGCGTAGATGCTGACTTCCGCGGTGACGCGGTTGGTGGAGACGATCTTCAGGTGGATGTAGATCGTGCCCGCGATCGTCCCCGAGGCAGACCCTTCCTCGTTGAGCGTGAAGCCGTGATGGCTCGTCCGATGGAGATGCCCCGTGTCACTCAACGAGAGCGTGCCCGCCATCCGCGCCGTGGCCGCTTCGGAAGTCGACGCGTCGAAAGGCACCACGCCGAGGAGCGCGGCAGCAAGGACGGCAGCGGCCAAGAGCAACGCGCCGGCATGAAAGCGAGCGTGCTCGAGTCCGGGTCGACGCTGCGCGACCGCTCGGTCCAACCGATGTGTCGTATTCATTCCAACACTCCTCTCACGAGCAGGCCCACACAACTCGATACCACAGCGTCTCGATGAGCATAGCGTTGCGATGAGCGCCTGGCTCTCGTGGACTCGGTGACGAGACAGATCCCTCAGCCCCGCCCGGGGCTTCGTCGAGGAGTCTCTCTGAGCGGCCCATCCACCGCAAGACTCGGCCTAGAAGGTTCTAGTTTGTGAGTCCGTGCCGCCATTGCCTCGCTGGCTCGCTCGGTCCACCCCGATAACACGGGGCCTGGCGTCGAAAACCTGGCGCGTCCACCTGCTCGCGCCTGATACGTCAGCCGATCAGGACCGTCGTCGTGGTTTTCAGCTGCCCGCCCTTCTTCGGGGTGAAGGTCAGGTTGATCTTGGCCTTGAGCTTGCGGCCCTTGTGCTTGGACAGGGCCGCCGCCTCGCCGTTTGTGAGGGTTAGCCTGACCGTCAGCGTGGCCGCGCCCGTGGCCGTCCTGCTCGCTTTCGAGAGCCCCTTGCCCGTCGCGACGAGCTTGCCAGCTGCCGGGACGCTGACCTGGATCGTGGCGGTCTCACCCTTGACCTTGTGGCTGAGGACGGTGATCGCCGGGGCGCAGCCGGTGATGGCGATGTGGGTGTTCTGGCTTATTTCGAGGCCGTTTGAGGCTTTGAAGAGGGTCGGCATCACGAGGTTCTGGCCGCAGAGATCGTAGTTGTCCTTGGCTGGGATGTTGGTGCCGAACTCGCTGTACGGGCCGGTCGGGATCGAGACTTCGATGTTTTCGAACGGGACATCCGGGGTGTTGCTGAACGTCGCGGACGTGCGCCCGTTTTTCGCGATGAACGTTTCGCCGTGCAGGTCGATCGTGACGCCATCCCCTTTGAGGACGAGAACGGCTTCGGGGAACTTCGCTCCACCGTAGGACACGAAGTAGACAGGGCCTTCTAGCGGGACTGGCAAAACCTGTGTGTGGACGACCGCGTTACCGACTTTCGACGCAGTGGGGCAGGATTCGGGGTTGGCCTTGAAGGTGGCCTCAAGGCACGCCTTCTGGAGTGTCGTAAGCCGGGCGGGGAGCTGGATCGGGAGCGTGAACTTCGCCTCGTCGAACCACGCATCGCTTCCCAGCGCCCCCTTCGGGTAGGCAATCTTGAACGACAAGGAAGCACCGTCCGCTTTGCTTGCCTTCCCCGCCGTCGCAACAGAGATACTCGGTTCGAACTTCAACGCCTGGCAGTTCGTCACCTGGAACGGCACGCCGATCGTGTCCGTACCGCCTTCACTCGAGTCGATCGTCCCGGTGACTGCCATTTTCGAGCAGTGCGTCGGGTTGAACTGGAAGTTGGAGCGGGTCGTCGTGGCGTTGATGTGCTGGATTTCCAGGGGGACACCTTCGATCGACGTGGGAATCGCATCAGGTGTCCCCGGCGGGTTGCTCGTGACCGTCAGCGCGGCCGTGATCGGGTTCACTTCGATCTTGCCGCGCACGACGATGCAGTCACACGGGGGGCTGAAGCTCTTCGTGTGCGCGAGATCGAACGGCCCGGCCTTCGCGGGAATCGCGAACGTGACGCCGAACGGCGCACAGCCGGCCTGTCCGACCGTACAAGCACCCGTGCCGTTGTAGGGGCCGGTGAGGTAGAACTTGCCGCCCGTGACCGTGTACGGGTCACCACCGACGCCCACGGAGATGGTCGTTTCGCCGATCAGGCTGTTCGGACCGCACTCGCCGAGGTTGGCCTGCGGTTCGGGGCACAGTTCGATGTTCGCGAGGATCCCCGAGAGGCCCGGCGGCAGGTGCGCTTCGACGGACTGCATGTTCTGTTCCCCGTCGGAGCGGTTCATCGTCAGCGTGAATGGGCTGAACGCGCCGGCGTCGACGTTCAGCGCGCCACCCGTCAACCCCGGGCTGAACGGCAACGAGGAGCCGGGACATGCCCCGCCGTTCGGGCCGTTTGTGATTTCCATCGACGCGGAGGGGTGCTTTGTTTCCCCGCCCCACGATACGAGCGACGAGTTCGTCGTATACGTCCCACAATGGGCGGGCGTCGCCAGCGGCGCTTTTTCGCCGCCGAAGAAGTGCGCTTCGAATTCTTCGAAGGGCGCCTGCGGGGTATTCAGCAGCGTCGTGACGACCTGCCCCACCGCCTGACAGGTAACGCCCGGAATGGGTTCGCCCGTGGCGTTGACGGGATCTTCGCCGACACTCTTGCACAACGTCACTTCCCCGGGAAGCTTCACCAAGACACCCGAGACGGGGTCTTCGGCCACCAGATAGATCGCCATCACCGACCCAAACGGGTTGGCTTCTTGCGCGGCGAGATAGATGGCGCCTTCCAGCGGGTGTTCGAGCACCGCGAGCTTGATCCGCACCGTGCCGATCTTCGACGCGTTCGGACAGAAGTTCACACCCGCTTCAAACAGCGCCGTTTCGCCGGAAAAGAGCGCGATCGAGCCGCCCGGCAGCGTCGGTGAGAAGACGGGGACGCTCACACCGGGCTCGAGCGGGGGTTCTTCAAAGCCGTTCGCGTTCGGGCCGCGGCTGGCCTCGAACCCGACGAGTGCCTCTGAGCACGCTTCCAGCCCGTTTGCGCTGGAGGGGTTGAGCGCGACACCCGGCGGCAGCACCACGGTCGTGTCGCGCACATCGGCCTCGGACAGACCGTCGGCGCTGAGCGTGCCCTCCTGGGGAACCTTGACATTGACCGCCAACCCCGAGGACAGGCTCGCGTCCGGCTTATCGGGTGTGACCGTCAACTTGGGATCCAACGCCAGGCTTTCGCAACCCATCATCTCCGGCAATTCCAGCTTCGCCTTATGGAACTTGCCCTGTTCCTCCCAAGAGTCCGCCGAAACCGCTGCTGACAACGGCCGCCCACACGACGTCGGCATCGTCAACAACGGCGCCACGGGTGCACTCGACGGACAAACACCCGTCGATGTCGGTGCCCCCTCGAGCGGGCTGCTTTCGCCCTGCTTGTACAACGGCCCTTCCTGTTCAGCTTCACCGCCATCGAGCCCCTGGCCCGGGTATTCGATGTTCGGTTCCGCTCCCCCAAGCACCGGCGACAAGCAGCTGCCGCGCCAGGGATTGTGGCTCGGATCGGCGGGCACGCCCCAGATCGTCACCTTGCTAGCGGCGAGCACGGCGGTCTCGGGAATGCTCGGCGCATCGACGGTGACGCCATAGTCCGAACCAGTGCGAACCGTCGAGCCCAGCAGAATCGGGATGTCCCCGGTAGCCAGGTAGCCGAACTGCGCGGCCTCGCCGGGCGCAGGCGTCAGGTTGTAGACGGGGTTTGACGTGGCGCCGTATTCCTCGTGGAGTTGTGTCGTGACGTACGTCATCGCGATGCCGATAACGGTGTCGTTCGAGCATTTGCTTCCGGCATTCTTCGCGACAAAAGTCGCATAGGAGCAGCGCGGTGTCGCCGTGGGATTGCCGATGAGCCCGGGAGGCAGTTCGACGATGACGTCCTTGGCGTTTCCTTCGACGGTTTCGGGACGCGAGGGCTCGTTGAATATCACCGTCGTGGTCAAACTGTAGGGATGAGACCCGGCCTGCACGGCGGGTGTGCCCTCCTGGGTCCTCGCCGAGACCGCAGCGCGCTGGACGCCGAATTCGGCAAAAGCGGGGGAGGCACTGAAGGCAAGCCCCGAAAGGACCACTAGAGCCAGGAGCGGAGTGAGGGTCAAGCTGAGTAGTTTTGTGGGCTTGGCGGCTCTCATTACTTGCCCCTCCGGTCGTTGGTGGCTTTCTTTGCGGACTGCTTGGCGCCGTATTTCTGTTTTGCCTGCTTCTGGCACTTAGCTCGCCTCGACTTCTGCTTGTCTTTGGCACATGCCTTCAGCGCCTTCGCAAGCTTCTGCGCGCGGGTGAGCGGCTTGGACCTGGGCTTGACGACGGCAGGTTGATTAGATGCCCCCCCCACCTGTGAAGTTGCCGGGGCCCGAGAAGGTTGCGCTTGGGGGCGGCCCGAACACGGCCGGCGTGGGCGGCGAGGCGTTGCGGCAGGCTTCCGCGGTCGTGCAGACCGGGGCGGCCATGGGGAATCCGCCGTCGATCCGCGCGTCATACACCGCTTGAGTCTCGCCTTGCGCCTGGGGCAGCAGCTTGTTTGGCGAGGCGAAGAACACGTCTTCTCCGTTCGCGCCGGCGTCAAGGAAGCTCGATGGCAGGCCGCCCGTCACATCAGAGATCGGGTAGATCCGTCCGTCCTCGAGCTCAAACACGTTTTCCACCCCGCCGGCGGCCCCAGCCAACGCATCAGAGCTATCGAAGAAGACCGCGCCGTCCGCGACGATGTTGCGCGGACGCCACTGCGAGGCATAGCTGCCCGATACGCCGGCCCCTCCGTTAGCGAGTGTCGCCGCCCCGACGGGCCGTGCGCCGCTGGGGTTACACGACGCGCACACGAGTGCGCCCGTGCCCGCGTCGTAGAGATACACCTCCCGGCAATGTCCCGTCTCACTTCCCCCGGTCCCGAGGTCTTCTTCGCACTCTCCCGGCGCAGCCGCTTCATTGTCATAAGACGTCAGGCGCGCCCCGGAGAGGAAAGCAAGCAACGATCCCCCGGGCGAAACCGTGGCGGTGTTGGTCGCGGGGCCCCCGTCGCTCGTCTGCAGTTCGTTCCTCGTATACGTTGTATTGTTAGCTGACCAGTCGGTCTGATCGTTAGCGTCGAGCGTGGCGATGAACGTGGGCGCGCCGCCTTCGCGGGAGACGTACAGGTTGCACGGCGAGCCTTGTGCTTCATGAACTGTGGGGATTTCGCAGGGCTCGGATGTGGCTTTGGCGCCCTCGCTGTTCGCGTTGCTCGCAAGCACCCCACCGGCGGCGAAATAGACGTAGCGTCCGTCTGCGGATGTCTGCACGACGCCCCCAACAGCGGCGCCCTCACCGGAGTGATCGACTGAGAGGTCCTTCAAGCTCCCGGGCCGACCCGGTTCGGCGGCTTCGTACTCGTAGAGGTTCGCTGCGTTGTCTTCCGGGCCCGTGTAGGAATCGTTCGTGAGCTCCTGAGTGCTGGTGAAGAAGATCCTGTCGCCGTCGGTGCTGGCCGACCAGTAACGCACCGGTTTCGGACCCTTCGGGTCCGGTTCGGTGCGCTGTGAAGCCGACACATCGATCGTGCATGCGTCCGCGGAGTTCGCACACACTTCTTCGCCTTTTGCGTTCGTTTCCATAGGGCTCTGCGGTTCGCCGGTGTTGATGCGCTGGTAGAGCGATCCCGAGGCGACCGGCTTGGTGCCGTTGATGTTGCTTTCTAGCCAGACGGCAGGGCTCGTGAAGATGACACGCGACCCATCTTCGGAGACCGCATGCCAATCGTCACTCTTTTCGCCCCCGCTGGCGCTGCCCTCCTGCGAGCCGACACTGCCGTTGAGAGCTTCACCAGGTTTGTTGGTGACCGTGACCGGGACCCTGCGCCCGGCGAACCACTCCGTCACCGCGCCCGCTTTACCGTAAACGACGTCTTCCAGATTCGCCGACTCCCCCAGCGGGGCCTGTTCCTCGCCGACAAACTGGTAGGGGCCGCCACCGAACCGGTGACGGTAAATGCCGAACGACAGTTCTTCCGCTGGGGGTGCTTCGGCCGACAGTGACGCGCTCGTGCCGATGATGCCTTCGGTCAGTTCCGACGTGAGAGCGTCTGTCTGGTCAGGGCCAAGACCGGAGAAGGACTTGGGGTACGCCAGCGGGGTTATGTTTTCGGTCGCCCAACCATCGGCCCCACGGCGCGAAATGTACTCGGGGAAGTCAGCCGAGCCTTCCGCTGCGCCGAAGTTCCCGCGGCTGGTGTAGGCGATCGCGTCTCCAGAGACCGCGGCGCGCGGATTTTGAGACGAATCACTCGCTTCGACGGCGTCCTGGCCGTTTGTGTCGACAGGCGAGACGAGCTCGTATGCGCGGCAGTCCGGGAGGGAACTCCCGAAGAACTGTTCGGCGCGGCGCGCTTCGTTCGGGCAGGGTTCTGAGGCCCCCCCACCCGCGCTGCCTTTGGCGGGGTTCGTCGTGAAGCTCTTGTTGGGGCCGTAGAAGCTTTCCGGGGCGCCCAGCGGTTCGCCTTCCGCGACGGCACGGTAGTAGTAGGTGGCGCCGGGCTGCAGGCCCTGCACCGTCACGCTGACAGGCACAGCGCTCGTGCCCGAGCCGATCGCGGCACTCGGCACAGGCAGACTCGTGCCATGCAGGCCTTCTCCTTCGGCATACGGCCGCGTGTCGTATTCGAAGTGGTAGCTCGTCGCGCCGCCCTCGGGATCGACCTGCGCGTTCAGCGTCGCGGTCGTCGACTCCACGTAGGTGACCTGCTCTTCGGTGACGCTCGGCCCGGGGGTTTTCACTTCATGATCGGAGCTGCGGTTCGTCCCGACATGGTCGCCCGCGACGAGGCGATAGTGATAGGTCGTACCCGACGGGAGACCGCTCAGCTTCGCGCCGACGAGCACGGGTTCCTTGCCTTCGCCGAGCGAGCCCGACGCCGGTTCGCATTCGGCAGTCTGCCCGTAGGACGTCGTCGTCCCGTATTCGAACTCGCACGAGCTGACCTTCGCGCCTTCGGGATTGACTGAGCCCTGCAGCGTGACGCTCGTCGGCCTCAGGCTGGCGACAGCGCCAACGGCCACCTGCGCAAGCGGGTATTCGTCGAAGGCCTTCACGTCGTCCGCCGCACGCTCGGTCGCATAGACCGTGCCCGCGGGACTGACCGCGATCCCTTGAGATTCCTGGAGACCCGTGCTGGGGAACGTTTCCAACAGGCCAGTGGGAGATTCTTCGCCAGACGCGTACCTGTCGATGCTGCTTTTCTTGTCGACAAACAACTCGCCCGTAGACGGGTCGAGCGCACTGGAGCCATCAACGATAGCCGGCCCCGCCGATCCCAACGAGGCCGGGCGTTCGAATGATTCTATGTAGGTGCCGGTGGTACTGAACTCATTGAAAGCTTCGAAGGAATAGCCAGTGCCCACCCACACGTTGCCTTCAGGGTCCACCGCCACGCCTGCCAAGGAAAGATCGAAACCCGCGGTCGGCTGCCCCACGAATTCGCATCGCTCGCCATTGGCGCGTTCTTCTTCGGGGCACCGCCGCAGCTGACCTTCATACGCGCCGGTAGAGCTAAACTTGTCGACCGCCGAGTCGCCTTGCGGAAGATGGTCGGTGACGTAGACATCCCCGACGGACGGATCTTCCGCCGTCGAGCAGGGTTCACCCATAGCGTTTTTGCAATTATCGACCGCGATCGAGTCCGGTTCATTGAAGCCACCGGGAGGCGCGAATTCGGCTTCGACTTCTGTTCCCGTGGAGTTGAACTGCTCGACGCGCTTGTTGCCCTTGTCGACGACGTAGACGTCACCCGCGGCCGGTTCGGTCAAGCTCTTGGAGTCATTCACGGCGATGCCCAGGGGTTCGATGAGCTTGCCTGAACCGCTGCCTTCGCCGCCGAACGAGAAGCTTTCGACATAGGCCGTGGCCTTTGCAGGCGTGAAGATGTCGACCTTGCCGGCCGTGGAGTCGGCGACATAGACATCTCCGCTGGAGATGTCCGCGTAGCTCACCGCAATCCCTGTGCCGCCGTGGTCGGCCAGCTGCGCTTCACCGAAGGTTTCGATTTCCGTACCGTTCGGGGTGAGCACACGAATCTCTGGCGCGCCTTCTTCGGGGTTCCCGGTGTCGATATAGACATCGTTGTTCGACGAGACGTCATCGCTCGACGGTTCCACCGCTACCCCCGTATTGCCCTTTGTTTCATATGCTTGGATGGATTCACCCTTGCTGTTCAGCTTCGCGATGCGGAGCTGTTCTTGATGGGCGACATAGAAGTCATCTTCGGAGTTGACCGCAAACCCAGGCTCCGGAGTGCCAGGCTTCGATTTGCGGCTGGAGAGAAACGTGTTCGGTTGAGCATCGCTATAAGCATCGATATAACCGACTTCTTCTTCTATTTCCTGGTAGACCCAGACCCGCCCCTTCGGATCCACCGCAACACCCTTGAGCGGCCCAAACGCGGTGACCGCGGCTTTAGCGGGCAAGCATTCACCGCCAGCCTGTGTTTCCCCTTCAGCGGGACACGTCCCCGTGATCTGCCCGAGATATGTTCCGCTCGCGCTGAACTTGTCGACCGCGTTGTGGTCGGTGACGTACAGATCGCCGACGGACGGATCCCCGGAGACCGCCTCACCCGAGTTGTCGATCGCGATCGCTTCGGGTTCGGACAGTTCGCCCGCGGTGCCGCTGCCGTTGAATTCCGCGACAAACACGCCTTTGGAGCTGAGCTCCTCAACTCGATTGTTGCCCTTATCGACCACGTAGACATCGCCGGTCGCGTTGTTGACGGCCACGCCCGTCGGGTCGTCGAACTTCCCTTCACAAGGTTCCCCTGGGACCACAGCACATGTTTCGCCGAAGGAGGAGCTGAAGACATGGCCGCCGGCGCCGAGAGCAGGAGCGGTCGTGAAGGCCAGGGCGCCAAGCGAAACCAGGACACCCAAAGATCCGGTCATGGAAAACAGCCTAAAAAAGGGCGCACCGGTCCCTTTGACACCGAGCAGATCCGAGAGCAGCGCGAAGAGACCGGTCGCGCTGCGCGGCGTCTTCGATGTGTGCTCGGTATCAGTCACTGTCGTGCCTTTCCTCGGTATGTGGTGTTGATGCGTATCTCCGGGCCGGCGCGTTATCCCGACAAGAGAAGCGCTCCGGGTCCGGTCTCGTTGGACAGCGCGCCGCACCCGGCCAACGCCTGGGCTCGAGCGCACACTTGAGCGCGAGAGAACACCCAGGCAGCGGATCGCGAGCGAGGTTGGCGCCGCGACCATCCGGGGAGATGGCCACGGCGCCAGGGATGAGACTGGGCGCCGACGACGCGGTGCCTGCTGTCCCTGAGTACCACTCGGAGAGGTTGAGCGGTACCCAAGCTGTTGCGGGTTGGGGTGGGAGCTCGCGCCGGACGGGTGCGCGCGCCGAGCTGCCTGTCTCCCGACACGCCGACCATCTGGCCCTCATAGGCAAAGTCACTCTTTGACCCTCATCCCGACGCACATCTTTGCCGCGATCCCTCCAGGCTGCAAGCTAGCGGTATAAGGTTCTAGTTTGTGAGTCCTCCCGCAGCGCGGTGGCAGCGTGGGATTGGCTAGTATCGCCGCCTGCATGTGCGCCATCACGCCAGTTTTGGCGCGCCTCGGTCCGTAGTTAAGCACGCGCGCCGACGCGGTGAGCGGGACAGCCGGCGCAGACACTCTAGAAGTTGAAGATTCTACTTTGTGAATAGGAGCTTGGCCCCTGTGAACCGGCCTGTTTTCGGTGTATCGTTCCGCTACCGATGCTTGGGAGGGCGGTCAGGGACGCGGATTCCGGGGCGATGCGCTCGCCGGTGAACTGGGCCGTGCTCGGCCTCACGATCGAGCGGCCCAGCTATGGCTATGAGATCCTGCAGCGCTTCGAACGCAACTACGGCGAGCTGCTGAAACTGAGCAGCCCGTCGCAGATCTACAAAGCGCTGGACAGCCTGATGGAGCGAAGGATGATCGAGGCCAGCAGCGCGCCCTCCCCCGGTGTCGCCGCCCGCCAGCCGCGGCTGCATTACCGAGCCACCGAGGAGGGCGTCTCCCGCTATCAGGAGCACCTGATGGCGCAGGCTGAAGAGGACCGGCGGCGCTCCAGCCTGTTCGCACGCGAACTCGCGGCGCTCGCACCCGCGGCCGCGCTCGCCGTCCTCGATCGCTACGAGCAGATGTGCCTCGCACAGGCGACGAAGGCGCGACCGGGCGAGGGAGATGCACAGCCGGCCGCACCCGACCCCTCCACGACACTGGCCGATCGCCTCGCCGCCGAGGAGGAACGGCTGGCCACGGAAGCCAAGCTGCCATGGGTCGACTACGCGCGCAGGGAGCTTCGCGCGATCGCGGATCGGGACGGCCGGCATGGCCCTGCTTGAGCTCACCGGCGTCGGCAAGCGCTACGGTCGCGGACGGCTCGAACGCATCGCGCTGCGCGACGTGTCCTTCGAGCTGAGCACCGGGGAACTGGTCGCCGTCTGGGGTCGGCGCAACTCCGGGCGCTCGACGCTGCTGCGGGTCGCCGCCGGCCTCGAGCCACCCGACGAGGGAGTCGTATCGCTGCGCGGACGCAGCCTGAGCGGTCGCGGCTGCGAGGAGCTGCGCGAGCAGATTCGCTATTGCCGCAAGACGTTCCGTGCGACCGAAGGACAGCTCGTGATCGACCGGCTGATCACCGCCCAGCTGACGCGCGGCATACACGGGCCGTCGGCGCGCGGCCGCGCGCACGAGGCGCTCAAGCGAGTGGGCGCGTCGCACTGCGCGACCCTCAAGCCGAGCGAGCTCGACATCATCGAGACGGTGCTCGTCGCGATCGCGCGCTCACTCGTGCACCAGCCAAAGCTGCTCGTGATCGACGAGCCCACCCTCGGCGTTGACGTGTTCGAGCGCGATCGCATCCTCTCGCTGCTCCGCGGCCTCGCCGACGAGGGCATCTCCGTGCTGATGAGCGTCGGCGAGACGACCTGCCTGGCGGGCGCCGACCGTGGGCTGTCTCTCGCGGGCGGCGAACTGCACGGCGAGCTGCAACCCCCGGAGCTCGCCCCCGTCGTCCAGCTGCGCGAAGCGGCAAGATAGCCACAGCGTTGCTGGAGCTCGCGGACGTCTTCAAGCGCTACCGCGGCGCAGGCGAAGAGGTCCACGCGGTGGACGGCTTGACGCTGCAGGTCAACGCGGGCGAAATGGTCGCCCTGCATGGCCCGAGCGGCTCCGGGAAGACGACGCTGCTGCTGATGATCGCGGCGCTCATGCAACCCGACAGCGGCAGCATCCGCTACGACGGGCGCGACCTCGCCTCCCTGTCCGAGCGGCAGATCAGCGAATACCAACTGCGCGAGATCGGCTTCGTCTACCAGCGATTCCGGCTGATGCCGAGGGCCTCCGCGCTGGAGAACGCCGCGCGCAAGCTGCTCGTCGGCGGCATGCGGATGCGCGAGGCGCAGGCGCGCGCGAAGCCGTGGCTGGAGCGCGTCGGGCTCGGCGAGCGGCTCGGCCACACACCGTCGGAAATGTCAGGCGGCGAGTGCCAGCGGGTCGCGATCGCGCGGGTACTCGCGTGCGAGCCACGGCTGATCCTCGCCGACGAGCCGACCGGGAACCTCGACAGCGCGCGCGGCGCCGAGATCGTGCAGCTGCTCAGCTCGATCGCGCACGAGCGAAGCGCCGCGGTGCTGCTGGTCACCCACGACCTCGCCGCGCTGGAGATCGCCGACCGCAGCTGCGCGCTGCGCGACGGCAGGCTCCAGGACCTCGCGAGCGCACGCAGGTAGCTCACGTGCCGGCAGCCGATCGACCCGCCATCCGCTCCCGCGCCTTCATGGGCCCGTACGCGCTGATCTACCTGTACCGCAACCGCCTGCGCGTCCACGCCGCGCAGGAGCTGCTCGCCGGCCTTGGCGTAGCCGTCGCCGTGGCGCTCGTGTCGGCGACGCTGATCGCCAACGGCAGCATCGCCGGCTCGGCCAGCGAAGTCGTGCACAAGGTCATCGGCCCGGCGAACCTGCAGGTGCGAGCCCGAGGCCCCGAAGGCTTCAGCGAATCGCTGCTGGCGCGGGTCGAACGCCTGCCGGGCGTCAAGCAGGCGGCACCCCTGCTCGAAGAGACCGCAACCCTCGTCGGCCCCAGCGGCCGGCGTGTGGCCGTGTATCTCGCGGGGACGGATCTCAGCCTCGCCACGCTCGACGGGCTCGCCCACACGATTCCGCGTCAGTCCCTCTCCGCCGACGGCATCAGCCTCAGCACAGCCACCGCCAAGGCACTCGAGCTGCCCGCAGCAGCCGGCACAAGCGAGAACGAGCCACAGCTGTCGCTACTGCTCCGTGGCCGAGCCCATCCCCGCAAGATCTCCGCGATACTCGGCAAGGAAGCCGCCGGTGCGCTCGCCGGCGCGCGCATTGCCGTCATCCCGCTCGCCGACCTGCAGACGCTCGCGGGCCAGTCAGGGCGCATCTCGAGGATCCTGATCGAGACCAAGCCCGGCGCCGAAGCATCGGTGCGCAAGGCGCTCGTCGGCCTGACGAGTGGGCGTCTGACGGTCGCCCGGGCAGATCAGGATCTCGCGCTGCTTCACCAGGCGCTCGGGCCGAGCGACCAGGCGAGTGGGCTGTTCGCGGCCATCAGCGCGCTGCTCGGGTTCCTGTTCGCGTTCAACGCGATGCTCCTGACCGCACCCGAGCGCCGCCAGACGATCGCCGATCTCAGGGTCGACGGGACGAGACGCGGCGCGGTCGCCCAGATGGTCATATTCCAGGCGCTGTGCCTGGGGCTGGTCGCGTCCGCGGTGGGGCTGCTCGCCGGGTACGCGCTCGCGGTCGGGCTGTTCCACCAGTCGACCGGCTACCTCTCCCAGGCGTTCACGCTCGGCTCCGCCACCGTCGTCGGAACGACGCCGATGCTGATCGCGCTGGCCTGCGGCCTCGTCGCGACGTGCCTCGGCGCGTGCACACCGCTGCTCGACCTGCGGCGGGGGCGGGCCAGCGACGCCGTCTACGACGACGACATGAGCCCCGGCAACCAGCTCGGCGGCGACACCCGCAACAGGCTCGCGGCCGCCGCCCTCGCCCTGCTGCTCGTGGCCAGCGCGCTGTTCGCGTTCGTGCCATCCGCGGCGCTGGCCGCGTGCGTGCTGCTCGCGCTCGCGACGATGCTCGCCGTGCCGATGGCGCTGGCCGGCGTCATGCTTCTCACCGATCTGATCGGCGAGCGCTACCAGCGGCTCACGCTGCTGCCGGTCGCGCTGACCGGGCTGCGGGCGACCTCGCTTCGCTCGATGGCGCTCGCCGCGACCGGGGCCGTCGCGCTGTTCGGGAGCATGGCGCTCGGCGGAGCCCGCGACGATCTTCTGCGCGGCATCGGGCAGGTCGCCCACCGCTTCTCCGGCGGCGCGCAACTTTGGGTGATCAGCCCGCTCGACAACCAGGCGACCGTCCCGTTCCCGGCGCGCGACCACGCCGCGCGCGTGGCGGCGCTGCCGGGCGTGTCCGCGGTGGGCGCCTACCAGGGGAGCTTCCTCGATTGGGGCGAGCGCCGGCCGTGGATCATCGCCCGCCCAGCCGACGCGACGGCATCGGTGCTCGAAGGCCAGATCCTCCAGGGACAGGCCACCACGGCGGCTCTGCGACTGCAGGAAGGTGGCTGGATCGTACTCTCCAAGCAGATCGCGAGCGAACACCACCTGGAGCTCGGGGAGGTCGTGCGGCTCCCCACCCCGACGGGCTTCACGGAGCTGCGGCTCGCGGCCACGAGCACCAACTTCGGCTGGCCAACCGGCGTGATCTTCATGGACACGCGCGACTACACGCGAGCCTTCGCCACCGCTGCGCTCACCGCCCTCGGCGTCGACCTCAGACCGAGCTCGAATATTAATAATATTAATAGATATAAAATGGAGATCGAACGTCGGCTCGGTCCATACAGCGGGCTCGAAGTCATCACCCCGGGCACGCGTGCGGCGAGGATCGAAGCCTCTGGCGGCGAAGGCCTGGGCCAGCTCGGGGAGATCGCGAAGCTGCTGCTGGCGGCGACGATCATCGCCCTCGTCGCCGCGCTCGGCTCGAGCATCTGGCAGCAGCGGATATCGCTCGCCTCGCTGCGCCTGGAAGGCACACGACCCGGCCAGCTGCGGCGCCTGCTGCTGGTCGAAGCGCTCGTGATGCTGTGTGCGGGCTGCATCACCGGAGCGCTCGCCGGCGTCTACGGGCAGCTGATCATCGACGGCTACCTCAAACACGTCACCGGGTTCCCGGTCGCGAGCCTCGTGACCGCAGGACGCCCACTCGAGATCTTCGTGCTGGTGGTGCTCGTCGTGCTGGCGCTCGCGGCTATACCCGGATGGGCCGCCTCGCGCGTAGCGCCCACGCTCGCCTTCGGGGAGGAGTAGCAGCGAGATGATCAGCGTCGAGAACTCCACGAAAGCGCGCGCCGCCCACAGCTCGCGCGAGCAGCCCGCGGTCTTCGCCGACCGCCGGCTGTTGGCGCACGCGGGCGTGGCGCTCGTGCTCGCCAACGCCCGCTACTGGACGACCGTCGCGCCGGAGGTGCGCGCCCAGCTCGCGCGCTGGAGAGCGCGGGCCATGGAAATCGAGAATCCCGAGCTGCGCGCGCTGGCGCTGCACACGCTGCAGGCGGAGGGCTTCGCCGCCGAGGTCGCCGCGACACTCGCCACCCTCACCCCGCGCCGGCACCGCACAGCAGCGATCCGCGGGATCGTCGCGCTCGAGGTGATGTACGACTACCTGGACGCCCTCACCGAGCAGCCCACACCAGACCCGCTCGCCAACGGCCGCCAGCTGTTCAAGGCCTTCACAGACGCGCTCGATCCCAGCGCAGCGCTCGAGGAGGACTACCACCGCCAGCTTCCCCGCGGATCCGACGGCGGCTACCTGCGGGAGCTCGCGGCGAGCGTCTCCGAGACGCTCGCCCGCCTTCCGCGGGCGCAGGCGCTCGCACCGACGATGCTCGGCGCAGCCGCGCGCTGTGCGGAGGCGGAGGTGCTGACGCACGCCGCCACCCTCAGCTCCCACTCCGCCAGGCTCGGCAACACGTCGATAGCCGAGCGATGGGCCAGAGAAGCGACGAACGGCTCGGGCCTCGATTGGCGCGAGTACCTCGCGGGCGCCCTGTCCTCGGTGCTCGCCGTGCACGCGCTGATCGCGCTCGCGGGGGACGAGCGCACCACGGCCGCGCACGCCGCGCCAATCGACGACGTCTACCTGGCTCTGGGGGCTCTGAGCACAATGCTCGACAGCCTCGTCGACCACGAGCAGGACGCGGCGGATGGCACGCTCGCCCACATCGACTGCTACGACGATCGCTCGCTCCTTGGAGAGCGCCTGGTCGGAGTCGCTCAGCAGGCCGCCACGCGGGCGCGCGACGCGCCAGCCAGCGCGCATCACCTGATGACCATCGCCGGCATCGCCGCCTACTACACCTCCGCGCCAAGCGCCACCAGCGAGCTGGCCGCGCCCGTGATGAGCCGGATCGAACGCGAGCTGCGGCCGCTGATCACGCCGACGCTCGCGGTAATGCGCGCCTGGCGGCTCGCCAAGCGAGTACGAGCACGCTGATGCCCGGCCGCCCTGGAAACTCGCCGCCGCCCGCGCGTCATGTCGCGCTCATCGCCGACGGCAACCGCCGCTGGGCACGCGCGCGCGGGCTGCCGGTGTCCGCGGGCTACGAGGCCGGCGCCGACACGCTCAAGGCGCGCCTGGCGGACGCGATCGAGCTGGGCGTCGAGGAGCTGAGCGTCTACTCGTTCTCGACCGAGAACTGGTCGCGCCCCGCCGAGGAGATCCGCGAACTGATCGCCACGCTCGCGGCGCGTATCGAGAACGAGACCCCCGAGCTGGACGCTCAGGGCGTTCGCATGCGCTTCATCGGCAGACGCGACGACACCTCCGGGGAGCTGGGCGCGCTGATGGACTGGGCCGAGTCGCTGACCGAGGGCAACCGCCTCATCACGCTCTGCATCGCCTTCAACTACGGCGGGCGCGCGGAGATCCTCGATGCCGCCAAGCGCTTTCAGGGAGGCACCGAGGAGGACTTCCGCCGCTGCCTCTACGCGCCCGACCTGCACGATCCCGACGTGATCATTCGCACCGGCGGCGAGCAGCGCCTGTCCAACTACCTGCTCTGGCAGGCGGCCTACTCAGAGCTCGTGTTCCGCGAGGAGATGTGGCCCGACTTCTCCCGCGCGGACTTCGAGGACTCGCTCTCGCGCTTCAGCACCCGCTCGAGACGGTTCGGCGGCAGGGCAGCCGACGCTCCGCCGGGCGAGGCCCCCGGCGCAGCGCACGCGAGCGGAGCGCACCCAGGCGTAGCGCATCGACTCGCGCCGCGACGCGTTACAGCAACAGTCGACGATCGGAGCATCAGATGACCCCTCACGTACGGCGCAGGGCCGCCGCCGCGCTTTGCGGCGCGCTTGCCGCCGGCTGGCTTGCCACAGCCACGCGATCCGTATACGGCGCCGCTTACACGGCGAAGCCCCCGGTACGCGCCCACGCCGCACGCGTACTGAAAGCGACCGACACGGCTCATCTGCACTACGTGTCCTCCTCGGGGTCGCTGCTGTTCGACGAAGGCAAGGCCACCGGCACGCTGCCCGGGAGCATGCGCGTGCACCTCGATCTGGGAACGACCTTCACCGGCACGTTCACGATCTATGCGAGCGGCGGCTCGATAGAGGGCCACGGCATCGCCACGCCGCACGGGTCCGGCACCTACGAAAGCTTCTCCGGCACCCTCACCGTGACCGGCGGCAGCGGCCGATACGCTCACGCACACGGCCATGGAGGGCTGTACGGCACCTTCGACCGGGACAACTATGCGCTCGTCATCAAGACGACGGGCAGCCTCAGCTACTGACGCCCCGGTGCGCGCTCGTGCAGGCCCACCCGCCCACGTCGCCCTGGTCGCGGTGGTCACACTCCTGCTCTGTCTGTACGCGGCAACGACCGCGGGCGCCACTCAATCGGTCGCGCTCGGCGCCTCGTTCGCGCCGTATCGGCTCGGCGCATCGACGACGATCGAGCTCAACCTGCAAATACAGGCCCCCGCGGGCCAGATCCCGTCCGCGCTGAGCGAAGTCGAAGTGCGATACCCCGAAAACCTCGGCTTCGACTTCAGCGGGCTCGGCCTGGCCGTCTGCTCGGCCGCGACCGTCGAGGCGGCCGGCACGAGCGGCTGCCCAGCGGACTCGATCATGGGCCGCGGCGACGCGCTCGCGGAGCTGCGCTTCGGCGCCCAGCTCGTCAGCGAGAACGCATCGATCTCGATCGCCCGCGCACCGGACGAAGAAGGCCACATCGCGCTGCTGCTCTACGCGTCCGGGCCCAGCCCCGTCGACACGCAGATCCTCTCGCCCGCACAACTCCTACCCACCGGTCCACCGTTCGGTGGTCGCCTGAACATGGAGCTGCCCATCATCCCCAGCGTCCCCGGGGCACCCGATGTCGCGATCGTCTCGCTGCGGGTGAGCATTGGGCCGCAGGGCCTCACCTACTACGAACAGGCGGAAGGCAACACGCTCGCCTACACGCCCAAGGGCATCCCGCTGCCCGACACGTGCCCACGCGGCGGCTTCCCGTTCGCGGCCACCTTCTCGTTTCTGGACGGCTCTCACCCGGTCGCGAAGGCGACCGTGCCCTGCCCGGACCCGCGGCGTCGTCCGCATCGTCACCGCAAGGCGCGAGTAGCCTCACCGGCGACGCCGGCCGACCGCCGCTGAGGCCCCCTCATAAAAAAGGACGTCTCCCAGCGCGCCCGGAAAGATTCGAACTCCCGACCTTCGGTTCCGTAGTTAGGTGACGCTGGCGCTACTAGGCAGCAGATGCCCTGTATATAAGCCATTTTGGCGTAGTAGGTCGAGCTGAGCAAGACTGTTTGGGGAGGAACTTCGGGAGGAAATTCTGTCCGCGCGAGGCGCTACGGTTCTTGAGTCCGCAGCGCTCGCCCCCGCGGAAGGAGTCCCGTCGTGCCACCCGCAACGCTCGATCAGCACGCCTCGATCAGCGGCCATGTCTGGCTCTACAAGGGCAAGCGCCGCAGCACCTGGTGCGCGAAGTGGCGCGACCAACACGGCCAGCACGAGAAGCGCCTCGGCCCTGCGTGGACCGGCAAGGGGCCGCCGCCGCCTGGCTTCCTGCGCGAGCGCGAGGCGCAGGCGCTACTCGATGCGCTGATAGTCGACGCGCGCCGCGGGCAACTGCGCCAGCGGCGGACCGGCGTCACCTTCGCCGGTGTCGCCGAGGATTGGTTCACGCGCGGCTGCTACGAGCGCGACTGGTCTGCCAGCACGCGGGTGGACTACCGCTCGGTGCTCGACGCGCACCTACTGCCCGAGTTCGCCCCCAAGCGAATCGAGACGATCACCACCGAGCAGATAGAACGCTGGCGCAGCTCGCTTGCCGATGAGGAAATCCGTAGCCGGCGGACGGTCAACAAGATCGTGACCAACCTACACGGCATCTTCGAGCACGCCGTCGAGCACCACGGCCTGAGCGTCAATCCGGCTGGGAAGGTCAAGCGCCTACGAGAGTCCGACGGCGCGGCGCGCTTCGACTTCTACTCGCCTGAAGAGATCGACCTACTAGTGGCTACGGCGGCAAAGGGCGCGCACCGCAATCCTAACCGCCCCGCCGTCAGCGCGACGGAGCGCACGCTTCGCAGCGAAGAGGACGAGCAGGACGCCGCGATTTACCTGACGGCAGCCTTGGAGGGGCTGCGCCGTAGCGAACTGTTGGCGCTGCATTGGGAGGACGTCGACTTCGAGCAGTCCTCGATCCGCGTTTACGAAGGCTATAGAGCCAAAACGAAGGGCAAGCCGAAGTCACGCACAGTCCCAATGGTCGACAACGTCGCTCAAACGCTTGGGAAGCTCAAGGAGCGCGGCCACCACACCGGCAAAGGCGACCTCGTCTTCGCAAGTCGCGAGGGCACTCCACTCGACGGTTCGGCGCTGCGTCGACGCTACCTTGCCACGCTCGCCGCCGCCGGGTTGCGGCGTCTGCGCTTCCACGATCTGCGCCATACCTTCGGCTCGCTCGCCATCAACGTCGCGAGCATCGTCCAGGTGCAGGCTTGGATGGGCCACGCCGACATCCAGACAACGATGCGCTACCTGCACCACAAGAGCCGCGCCGACGATGCGCAGTTGCTCTCTGCGGCGTTCCGCCCGCGGGAGCGCAAGCCCGCCGCCGCCGAGCGCTCAAGGACCAGGAAGGGAGACGGAGCTCGCGCCACAGCCTAACGGGCGCCGCGAGCCTCGACCGCTTCGATTACGTTCAGCTGGTGGTGAGGGTCTTGTCTTCGGTGTGGCTTGTGCCTGCGCTGTTTTTGGCGGTGAGCCTGTAGTGGTACAGGGTGTTTGCTTTCAGGCCGGTGATGGGTTGGGCTGCTTCGATGCGGGTGCGTCCTTCGCCGGCTTTGGCTTCGGTGGCTGGGGCCTTCGTGCCGTAGCTTGTGGTGGTGCCGTATTCGAACTGGTAGGTGGTGGCAATGCCCTTGGCGGCGACCGTGCCGTTGAGGGTGGCGCCAGTGCTTTCGATGCTGGTGGCTTCTCGTGCTGCGACTGTTGGTGGTAGCGGCCCGGTCTTGGCGCCGCTGGCGGTGAGCGTTCCTTTGGTGCTTGTGCTGAGCAGTGCGCCTTCGATCGCGAGCGTGCCCAGGCCGCTACCCGTGCACGTTAGCGGCGTTGCTTTGGCGTCGAATTCGATCGGTACTCCAGCGCTGACGTTTTCGACGTTGCCGCTGGTTTCGCCTGTGCATGCCTCGGACGCGGTGCTTTCGAAGATCCCGCATTTCAGGAGCCACTCGGGTTCGCTGCCGGTGTGGCGGTAGTAGCGTTGGCGTACTTCCTCATGTTGTTCGCCTTTTTCGTTGGTTACTGCCTCACCGATGAGTTCTGTGTTCCACGGTAGCTCTGCGGGTTCGGCTTCGATCGTGGCTTCGCCGCACCAGCCGTGTTTGATCGCGTGGCACGTGAGCGTGCCGCCGCCTACTCCGGTGATTTTTGTGATGGTGCCCCAGGCGTCTTCGACTTCGCCGCTCTCGACGATGGTGCATTCGGCGGTGACTTGTAGTCCGCCGTGTTCTTCGAGGATGAGGGTGCCTTCGCTTTTGATCGGGGCGTATTCGGTCTGTTTGCCGTTGAGATCCCATGTCGCGGGGTAGCCGGGGGTGAAGGTCTTGTCTTCGCCGTAGCTCGTGCCGGCGCTGTTCGTTGCGGCGAGCCGGTAGTGGTAGAGCTGGCTCGTTTCAAGGCCGGTCAGTAGCTGCGTGACTTCGACCCGTGTCCTGCCCGAACCCGCTGACGCCGCCGGCACCGGCACGCTTGACCCATAAGCCGTCGTCGGACCGTATTCAAACCGATAGGTCGTTTCCACGCCCTTCGCGGCGACCGTCCCGTGCAGCGTCGCTTCGGTCGTATGCACAGCCGACGCGGTACCCGTGACCGCGACCGGCGGCAACGGCCCCGCCGAAGCCCCAGACACGCTCAGGACTTTGGTGCCTTCGGTTGGGGCTGTGAGGAGCGCGCCTTCCACGGTCGTCGTCCCGGACCCGTCGCCAGAGCACGTCAGCGACCCAGACTTCGCGTCGAATTCGAACGGCACGCCCGCGGACACGTTTTCGAGGTTCACCGTCGATTCACCCACACACGTCTGTGGATGTTTGGGGTTTGCCGAGCACTTCAGCACCCAGCCCGGCCCACCCAACTTGTAAAACCGGTCCCGCGCTTCATAACGCAGCACTTCACCCTGCGCATTCTTCACAGGTTCGTCAAGCAGCTGCGAGTACCACGGCAGATCCGTCGCTTCGACTTCCGCCGACCCGCATTCTTCACCGCCGCTCGCGATATGACACGGAATCGACGCTTCGCCTTTAGACCCCGCGACAGTTTTCACCTCCCCTTCCTCTTCAGACACCCAGCCCGACTCCACCACAGAGCATTCCACAGTCGCGCCATACCCACCCCGTTCCCGCAAAACCAACGTACCTTCAGACTTCACCGTCGAATACCCATCCTCCGCCCCACCCAAATCCCACAGCGCCGGATAACCCGGCGTGAACGTCTTATCTTCGCCGTAGCTCGTGCCCGCACTACTCGTCGCGACCAGCCGATAGTGATAAAGCTGGCTCGCCGACAACCCTTTCACCGTCTGAGTCACTTCAACACGAGTACGCCCTTCCCCAGCAGAACCTTCAGGCACAGGCACACTCGACCCATAGCCCGTCGTCGGCCCATATTCAAAACGATATTTCGCCGCCACGCCCTTCGCCGCGACCGTCCCATGCAGCGTCGCTTCAGTCGTATGCACAGCCGACGCGGTACCCGTGACCGCGACCGGCGGCAACGGCCCCGCCGAAGCCCCAGAGATGCTGAGTGTCCCTTCGACCCCCGTGAGCACAATCGCGCCTTCAACCACGCCGGAGCCTTCCGTGCTCCCACACTTCAAGCGGGGGGATTTCGCATCGAATTCGACCGGCACCCCAGACGCAATATTTTCGACGTTGCCGCTAACTTCACCGAGGCAGGACGCCGAGACCAGTTTTTTGCCTACGTCGCACTTCAACACCAAGCCGGCGCCGCTTCCGTAAACGCGGCTACGCTGTTCATAGCGCACCACTTCGCCTTTGGCGTTCCTCACGGGTTCGTTCACGAGTTCCGTCTTCCACGGCAGGCCCGCTGCTTCAACCTGCATCGTGGTCCCTTCGCATTCAGTGCTTTCGCCGCTTTTGCCGACGTAGCCACACGACATGACCGATTCGCCCGCGGTCCCCGTGACTTTCGTGATTTCGCCTTCTCCCAGGGTGGCGGCTTTCCCTTCCTCCTTGACCGCACATTCGACAGTCGCCACGCCAAACCCACCGCGCCCCTGAACGATCAGCGCGCCTTCGCCCTTGATCGCCTTGGCCGACGCCACCGGTTTGCCACTCAATTCCCAATCCACCGGCGTCTTGAACGCCGCTTCCAGCGTGCTCGCCCCGCTTTCGTTGCTGGCGACAGTGTTGAAGTAGTAGTCCTGCCCCTCGGTCAAGTTGACTACCACCGCCGAGACCTTCACGTACCCGTTACCCGCGCCGATCGACGCGGACGGAACCGGGACGTCGTTGCCGTGCGCCGCTTCTCCCTGCTTGTATTCCCTGGTGTCGTATTCAAAATGGTACGTCGTTTCCGCTTCTTCCGGGTCGATTTCGGCTTCCAGCACGACGCTCGTCGGATTCACGTGTGACGCTTTGACCCCCCGGATCACCGGTTTGCACTTTGTTTCGAAGTCCCGCGTTTCACCGTACACCGCGCCTTTCGCAGGCCCGTTGTGCGAGTCTTCGTTTTCCGCAACGACCCGGAACTGGTAAGCGTGGCACGGTTCCAGGCCCGCGACGCTCGCACCCTTACCGAGCCAGCTCCTGCCACTACCGGCTTCCGCCGGGCTCGTTTTCGCTTCGAAGCTCCCGATCTTCCCGTATTCGAACCAATACGACGTCGGCAGGCCGTTCGGATAGATTTCGCCGTCCAGCGTCGCGCTCCGCCGCCTCACTTCACTCGCTTCGAGCGTCTTCCCTTCAGGCGGCCAGCATTCCGTTTCGAATTCATGCACCCCACCCGATACCGGCGACGGCGGATCGGCGTTCGCGGCGTAGATCTGAAACTGGTACTTCGAACACGATTTCAGGCCAGTAACAGTATTCGCCTCCGAATGCCACGATTCGTCGCCACCCGCAGACACGTGTTCCGTGTGCGCTTCGCTACCACCCACTTCGCTGTACTCGAAGTAATATTCCGTAGGCAGCCCATCTGGGTACACCTGGCCGCTCAAAGTCGCGGACGTCCGAGTTATTCCGCTCGGTCCTTCAGTTTTTGCCGACGGCGGCGCCGCTTCGGTCGTGAATGTTTTTTCGACGCCGGCATCTTCGCCTTCCGCGTTGGCCGCGACGATCCGGTAGTAGTACGTTGTGTCCGGCGCCAGCCCTTCAACGCCCATGTCCGCGCCCGTGTATTCGATCCCGTTTCCTGCGTCTGCCTGCACCGTGCTACCTTTCGAGCCGGGTGCGGTCCCATACTGGAAGTCGTATTTTGTGTCCAGTACGTCCCCCGGATACACGCTCCCCTCGAGATAGGCGTATCTCTTGTACACCGCCCCCGTTCCGCCCGTGTAACCCCACGGTTTTCCCGTGTTGCCAAAGATCCACGCCGCGGCAGGACGAGGGCGATCTTCGGCGTTTGGATCGCTGCTCGGCACGTATAGGGCATCATCAAATTCGCTACACGAGGGTTGCTTATGTTCCCCCAACATGAACTCGTAGTAGAACACGTGTTCCGGTTTTCTATTGTGAATCAGGCTGTGGACCAGCCATTTCGCGCGTTCGGCCTGACCGGCTTCTTCGTTGTTTTTTGTAGAGGTGCATTTGCGAGCTGCAACCTCCGTGATCCACACCTGGTCGCCCGTGCCTCCATTTGGCATGCCTTCCACGGCTTTTGTGTAATACGATTCGTTCAT